>PVBE012254998.1_pt1 | contig 11972 bp, 10 predicted proteins | sample 1631181 | NCBI WGS metagenome assembly PVBE01 (sample SAMN08397723, study PRJNA350692) | Marine metagenome, whole genome shotgun sequencing project. | isolation source: water | place: Pacific Ocean | collected 2012-04 | reverse complement strand
CGCCTACCACGGGATTCCGACCCGCGAGCAGTTCGAATCCGCGATCCCCGACGCGGCCGACGTGCTCTTCGCGATCGCGACCGACCCCGAGGTCTCGTCCATTCATCGCGATCGGGCGATCGGCGCGATGGCGTACTGGCCGAGCGAGCGCGTGGAGACCCTCTACGTGGACCTGCTCGCGTCCGAGGACGTCGGCGAGATGGTGAAGCACCGCGTGATCGGCCACCTCTCGGTCGCGTTCGGTGATGACGCTCTGCCACTCATCGAGCCGTACCTCTCGTCGTCCGATCTCCAGTTCCGCTTGACGGCGGTCTCCGCCCTCGAAGGCCTGGGCACGCCGGCGGCGCTCCAAGCGCTCGAATTCGCCGCGCGAGCCGAGATCGACGACCTCGTTTTGGAGCGCATCGAGACCGCCCTCGAGGTCGGCGCAGGCGCCCTTCGTTGACACAAAGGCGTTCCGCTCCTTAGATTGCGGGTCGCCGTTGGGGGCCCCCCCAGTCAGGTCCGTAACGCGAAGGAGTCGCCCGTGAGCGCGGAGCAACCCGGACACGTCGCCCATCACAACGTCGCCGTACTCACCGCTGAGGACGGCACGACCATGGATGCCATGCTCGGCCGCGCGGAGATTCGCGCGCTGGTGTGGAAACGTCTCGACGAACGGCATGCGGTCGTCGACAGCGAACGACTGCAGCTCCTGATCTCGCGGCTCAAAACCCTCGGCCACGCGCCGCGCTTCAGCGACACACTGCCCGAGTGAGTCCTCCCCTTCCCGTACCCACGATCCGATGAGCGAGCTGCCCGTCTACGAGGGAGAAGTCGAAGGCGTCCTTCGGTCGAACGCCGAGGAGATCCTCCAGGAGCTGGTCGGCGTCATCGAGGCTGCCCAGGACAAGAGCATCCGGCTGACCAAGTCGGGGATCCCGCCCAAACCCCTGTGGGGCGCGGTCAACGAACGGCTGCTCTGGAAGGACCCGAAGTCGATCCTCTACGACTGGGACGAGGTCGACCAGGTCAGGTTCATCTACTCGCTCGCGATGGAGCTCTGCCTCGTGCAGCCGAACGATGAGCGTGTCCTCGATGTCGGCCCCGGCGCCGACCAGTTCTACCTCGCCGCGCCTCACGCCCGATCGGCGATGCTCCTTCGCGCGTACCTCGACGTCACCGATTGGGACGAGCGGTGCGATGCGCGAAACGATCACGGCCACCGACACAACTTCGGCCAGACCTTCCGGCGCGACTTCCTCCGCTCCACACGCGAGGTGCGGGATTCGGTGATCGACGGTCTCCAGAAGGCCCACGCCAAGAAGTGGACCCTCGCCGAGGATCTCGCGGTCGCCACGACCGTCGCGTACCCGGACCTGCTGATCTCCGAAGACGACGACGTCCCGGTCACACCGGAAGGCGAGGCGGACACCGAGGTGGCGCGGCTCGTCGGCTACTGGCTGGTCCTCGCCGCACGCTTCGGGTGGGTCGACCTCGCGCGGACGCCCGCCGACGAAGACGCGGCCGGGCAGCGCGTGTTCCGGATCACGCCCCTCGGCCGGTGGATCCTCGCCGGGACCCCCTCGAACGTTCCGAAGGAGCTGATCTCCGAGGTCGCCGAGGAGCCCTTCGTCATCCAGCCGAACGGCGACATCGTCTTCTACCGCAACGAGAGTGAGATCGGCGACGAGTACCTCGTCCGACGCATCGCGTCCGACCTGCTCTGTCCCGATTGGGCCGAGCCGGTCGCGACCTACCACGCGACGCCGGACAGCGTGCGACGCGCCCTCGAAACCGGCCTGGATCCCGACGTGCTGCAGGGCCAACTCATCGACCGCAGTCGCACCGAAATCCCCCCGACCTTCCGCGCCCTGCTCGACGACGCGCTCCGCCATCTCGGCAAAGTCGTCGTCGCCCAGGGACTCAGTGTCGTCGAGCTGGCCAAGCCCACCAAGAAGCTGCTCAAGGCGCTCGCCAAGGCCGAGTTCTCCGTGTTCGACAAGCTCGCGATCGTCCCCTGGAGACGCTGGCACGAGTTCGTCGCTATCCTCGGCACCGACATCGACGAGGGGTTCAGGTACCCCTCCGAAGAGCCGCTCGGAAAGTTCTCCGGCCAGAAGCTCGAGCTAGAGTGGCCCGTGCTCCCCATGATCGCCCGTGACCTCTTCGACACCGCAGGCGTAGAAGGGGATCCCCCCGTCATCGACTTCGCCGAGGCGAAGCTCGGCGCACTCGCCGCCGAAGGCTGGACCCCCCGCGCCATCGCCGAAGCCGTGACCCCGATCACCGCCGGCGTCCTCCCCAAATGGCTCCAGGGCGAGCTCGACTAGGGTTGCCGGGAGTCGGGCTCGGGAGTGAAGGCTTCCGCCAACATGCACTTCCCCTCCGACCGCCTGCGGCGGCCACCTCCCCAAGATTGGGGAGGGGCTGAATGCCCCACGTCAGCGGTGGACACACAGGCGTCCCCCACTCGTGGGGGACAGCGGAGCGAAGCGACGCAGGGGGGAGTGCGCAGTACCTCCCAACCTCCACCCAACGCCCTCCTCAGTCAGCGACGCCGACGAAGGTGGTGACGAGGTCGATGAAGGCGCGGGCCGCTCCGTCGAGCCGGCCGTCTCCTGCCCGTAGACGTGTTTCGTCGGTCTCAGAAGCGGGTGCGCAGGACGACGGCCCCCGAGGGCATGGCCGACCTGGCTCGCTCGCGTAACGCCAACCCGATGTCGAGCCCGACGGCCCACCTCGCGCTCGCCTCCCAGACGGCCCGGTAGTGCAGCAGGCTGCCCATGCTCCCGCCGTCGTTGCCGGCCGGCCATTGGGTGAACTGGAACCCCAGCGCCATCGGCACCGAGGGCACCGTGTCCCACCAGAAGCGGAAGGAGCCCCTCCCCCCGATCGACCCGACGTAGTCCCCGCCGACCTCGAAGCGCGTACCCTCGATCTCCCCGATCCGCCAGAGAGTGCCGGCCCCCGCGACGAACCCGGCGTGCGTCGCTCCGAGAGTGATGTCGAGCTCGGTCGAGAAGAAGCGATGGAACTGGTGCGTGATCCCGGCGCGACCCAGGTTCACCCCCGGTCGGCGCTGGCAGCGGCGACTGGTGGAGGATCTGAACGACGAAGCCGCGCACAGGTTGACGGTCTCGCCGTCGTCGTCGACGACGCGGTCGAACTCGCCCCGCATGATCTCGATGGCGAAGTGGATGTCGTAGACCGGACGATAGAGCCGGTGGCGGAACTCCGCCCCTGTCGACCACATCAGCGTCGTGTCCAACGTCTCCCGCCCGCCGCTGAGCGCATGGGGCGCGAACGTCGTGACGGAGCCAGACAGCGTGAGGTCCGACGCAAAGCCGGCGTGGCGCGCGAGGCTGCCGACCAGCTGGTGGTCGGCCTCGTCGCGCAGGACGGCGACCACGTGGGGTCGCTCTGCCGATCCGAAGTGGCTTCGGACCACACCCCCGAGGTCGCGCGTCGAGATGAAGTACTCGATCGCTGGCGCGTTCAGGGCCGCTCGCGGGAGGATCGCGACGTAGTCGGTGCCGAGCCCGCGTCGCAGCTCGGCTTCGGCGTAGTCGTCGTCGGTCCCCGCCGCCCGGTACGAGACCCACGCGAGCGCTACGTCCCAGTCCGCCGCGATCCGGACCGTCACGTGCAGATCGCGGTCCCGCCGCGCAGATGCGATCGGCGTGTGCTCGATACGAACCGTCGCGGTGGACGTCTCTTCCGTCGGCGAGCCTTCCTCGACCGGCGGCTCCGCCGCCAGTCCGTCCCCGCCGATCGCGGCGAAGAGGAGCGCCCCCGAGAGCCAGGCGAGTCCGGTGGACGACAAGGTCGGTGTGCTCATCGTGCCCCCCCTACCAGTCGAGTCGAATGGCGGCGCCTCCGGAGACACCCACGTGGTAGATCGTGCGCGCGTTCATGCTGAACCTGGCGATGAGGGTGAACCGCGGGTTGAACCGATACCCCACACTTCCGCCAAGCCTGACCCCGACGTCTTCGCCGACGGGGAGGCTGGAGACGCCGATTTCGGCGGTGATCGGAACCCGGGGAAGCGCGGCGATCGCGACGCGCGCCCACCCTTCGTAGCCCACGTCCTCGGCCCACGAGGTGCCGAGCTCCAGGTTCGTGTCGTCCGTACCGCCGATCCGGAGTCGGAGGCGCGGGCTGACGAACTGCCCGAAGTACGAGGACTCGTCGTTGGCGAGCCGCCCGAGCGCGACCCCGCCCCCGAGGCCGACGAGGTCCCCGCCCACCTCGAGCTCCAGCACGCCGTACGCCGCCTGTTGGTGCTCGACGGACGCGTCGGTGGCGTACCCGTGCAGAGAGGTTCCCCGCCCGTCGAGGAACCCGACCCCGGTCCGAACGAAGAGGAGATTCCGGCGTTCGACGCGGTAGCGGAGCATCGCTTCGGACACGAAGTAGTGATCGACCAGCGAATCCGACGCGAAGTCCACCCACTCCGTCGACAGGACGAGACTCGAACGTCCGGCCGGATCCCCAGGGGCCGGGGACTCGCGGATCACCGTAGCGCGGGGAGCTGTGCCGGAGCCGCGGATCGGCGCGATGTCGCCGTCGAGGTTTACCCACTCGACGAACCACGCGACGGTCCAGCCGGTCAGCACCTCGTCCGGCAACGACGCGCTCCACGCGAAATCGCCCGTCCGCTCCATGACGACGGTCTCCCACTGCACGTCGCCGGGAATCTGGGCGAGTACGCGAATCTGCCGGACCTGCTCGGGCTCGTCGATGGTCGCGACGATGACCACAGGGACACCCTCGTCGATGGTCGCCGGACCTCTGGCGAACGCATTCGGGCCGGACGCGGGCGCAGGCTCGGGGTGCAGCCGCGCGTCGGAGACGAGCTCGGCTACCTAGTCGAGTTGGTCGCCGACACCATCGCGGTGGTCGTTGTCCGGGTTGTCGGCGAGCCACGAGCTGAGCACGACCACGCGTTCCGTGAGCGGCTGTCCGATCAGCGAATCGAAGAGCGCCGTGACAGACGCCGCATCTGGGTCGGCATCGTCGCAGACGGTCGGTTCCGGTGGTGGTTGCGCGTAAGCGGAGTCGGCCGAGTCCTCGACGGAGGTGAGCTCTCCCGGCTCCGGTGCGGCCGGGCGCCGGTCGGTAACCGCTGCGTCGCCGGGCGCCGGCTGGCGCGTCAGCGCGCTCCAGTCGTGCACGAGCGACATATGCTCGCCGACCGTGTCCAGAACGACCTCCCCGATCGGGAACCGATCCTCGACCAGCTCCCCGCTGAGGGGGTGCTCGAGGGCCACCCGGCGGTAGATCCGCACGCTCTCCCCCTCGGCCACGCCATCTGCTTCGCCGAGCTCGACGATCAGCTCGTCCTCGCCGACGGCGAGCACGGCGCCCTCGGAGGCTTCCGCCGGCGCCGCACGACCCATGACCGCGACGAAACAAGCGGCGGTGATCGACGCCAGAAGACGCGGAACCCGCGCTGGCGGAGAACGACTGGGAGTTTGCTGGAACGGGGCAGGCGCGCAAGAACTGGCAGTGCGGTCCATCGGTCCCCCGGAGGCGACTGGCCGTGTTGCTGTCAGACCGTGCTGCTATCCGTAGTCAGGTGTCCGATCCGAAGCAAGCGCCGGCCCAAGTTGCGCCTTTGCGGCTTGGCGGCTTTGCGTGAACCCCTTTCGGACAGTTTCACGCAAAGGCGCAAAGGAGCGCAAAGGAGCGCAAAGGAGCGCAAAGGCGCAAGGGCGCAAAGGGAGGGCAGGGTGTCGAGGGGGCAGGGTGTCGCCAACGTGGGCGCCCCCTCAGTCGGAGACGCCGACGAAGGTGCTGACGAGGTCGACGAAGGCGTTGGAGCCCCATTCGTAGCCGGCGACGTGGATGCGTTCGTCGTGGCCGTGGACGAGCTTGGCGAACTTGATGTCGTCTTCGGCGGGGAACTGGACGGGGGCGTAGCCGAAGCATTTGCCGACGATGCGGCCGAAGTACTGGGCGTCGGTGAAGCCGGTGACCATGTAGGGCAGGGGGACGCCGTTGGGATCGTGTTGACGGACGTTTTCGCAGATCGCTTCGTAGAGCGGATCGCCGGCGACATCGTCGTTTTCCCGACCGGGAAAGTAGTTGAGGACTTCGATCTCGAAGCCCTCGCCGATCACGTCGCGGATCTCGCCCAGGAACTCGTCCCGGGTCTGGCCGGGGACGAGGCGGCCGTCGACGAGGGCCGAGGCCTCTCCGGGGATCACGTTGAGCTTCTTGCCGGCGCTCAGCCCGGTGGGGGACACCGTGTTGGCCAGGTTCGCGGCCATCGTCTGGACGATCGACCGGTCTGGCATCAGCTTGTCGAGAATCACGCTGGCGAAGAGGGGGTTCGTGAGCAGCGGGATCACCCACTTGTTCGGCGCGCCCTGGTGCCGCGCCATTTCGCGGAAGAAGAGCTCCACCGAGCGGCAGGTGTGCGGGGGAAGCCGCCGTGTCCCGAGTGCGTGCAGCGCCGCCGAGAGTCTTACTACGGCGTTGTTGTCGTGGGGGATCGAGCCGTGGCCCGGATCGCCGGAGACGGTGAGCCGGAACTGGCAGGCGCCCTTCTCGGCGATCTGCACCGGGTAGTAGCGGACCCCCTTCATATCGAGCGAGAAGCCGCCGAACTCGCCGAGCATGTAGTCGGCGCGCACGAGGTCGGGGTGCTCCTCGACGAGGAAGCGGGAGCCGTGGCGGCAGCCCTCCTCCTCGTCGGACACCGCGGCGAAGATCAGGTCGCGGGTGGGCGTGCGGCCGGTCGCCTTCACGGCGCGCATCGCGGTGAGACAGTGCGCGACCATGTACTTCATGTCGATCGCGCCGCGGCCGTAGAGGTAGCCGTCACGGATCTCGCCGCCGAAGGGGTCGGTTGTCCACTGCTCCCGGTCGACCGGCACGACATCGACGTGTCCAGCGAGCAACAGGGGGCCGCCGCCGCTGCCGTCGCCCGAGATGCGGGCGACGAGGTTCGGGCGTCCGTCCGACTCCAGGATCGTGGGTTCGATGCCCGCGTCGCGGAGCCGTCCGGCGAGGAATTCGATCGCCGGCCCTTCGTCGCCCGGCGGGTTCGTCGTGTCGAAGCGGAGCAGGGTCTGAAGGTCTTCGATCATGCGCTGTCGGACGGTTGCCGGGAATAGACGCCGAGCCGCAAGGGTCTGAACCCAAGGTCCATCGACTCCCCGGAGTTCTGGCTTGCTCGGGCCGATGCTGCCAGCGTCGCTCGGTCTCCACGGGCTGACTCCAGGCACGTAGCATGCTTCGCCCGCCTCGTGGTACGACGGCAGCTCCGCTGCCCCGGTCGCTGCCATCTCGAAGAGAGACATGACCCGCTGGAACCAAGTCCTCTGCGCGTGCGCGCTCGCCATCGTCGGAGTCGTCGGTCCGGTCGGGCCGGCATCCGCAAACCTGTTGCCGATCGCCGAGCTCGAAGGGCGGTGGTTTCCGGTCGAGACCGACGGCGTGCAGCTCGTCGCCGCGATCGTGGACGCCGAGCAGCAGCCCGGTCACAGCGGTGGCACGGAGTGGTGGGTCGACATCGAGCTGCTGGTCCGGAACAACCGCGACGCCGACGTCCGGGTCCCGTTCGCCATCCCCGTCGATCCGGCGTTCACGGACGATTGGGAGGTGTCCGTTCGGGGTGTGCCGGTCTCGTTGCGGGAGCTGACGCTCGGCCACGATCCCGACCTCCGGAGCCATGTCTACCAGCTCGCCCGTCGGATCGACGTGGACTTCGGACCGTTAGAAGAGGTCACCGTTCGCATCAGCGGACGCGCGGCGGGCACGATCGACAGCCTCGGGCGGGTCTTCCTGGAGCTGCCTACGCATGCGCTCGGTCTCTTCGCTGCGAATGTGAGCTCGGGGCGCATCGCGGTGGACTGGTCGCAGCGGCCGCTGGGCCTGCAGGCGACCATCGACGGCGGCACGGTCTACGACGAGCCGGCGATGCGCACGACGTGGCATCTGAGTGACTGGGCGCCGGCGATCCCGTTCCGCGCTTCGACCCTGCCTCCCTGGTCGGCGCTCCAGCTGGTCGCCGCGGTCGAGGAGTGTCCGGATCCATGGCGCATCGTCCGCGACGTGGCGGGGGGCAATCTGGAGAACCTGCGCGCCCAGCTCGGGCCGCTCGACCAGGCGTCACGGGACTTCTGCGGGCGGCTTCCGGGCATCCTGCACGGCGAGACGTTCGAGTCCGAGGCCGTACGCGCCCAGCTCTCCGAGATGACGCTCGGTCGCTATCTCGGCAGCCAGGATCGGGACCCGATCTACCTGCCCAACCCGAGCTTCCACGTAGCGTCGCTGACCGAGGCGGAGGGGATCTACGCCCGGGCCCTGGCCTCTTCCTGGTGATGAGCGCGACGCCTCCGGACAGCGAGGTCGTGCCGGACGACGACGCGATCGAGGGCTTCGAGATCCCCGAGTCCGGGCGCGCTGCCTGGTACGCCCTGGCCGCGGTCATCGCGCTGGTCGCCGTCGTCGCGATCCTGCCGTGGGCGTTCGGCTTCGGCCCCTTCGCGATACGCCTGCTGACCAGCGCCGAGATCGAGGTTCACGTGTTGAACCTGTCGGGCGATGACGTGCACATCGAGCTCCCGGTGGCCGCCGACCGTCCGGTGCCCGCGGGCACCATGGAGGCCCTCGCGACCTTGGAGGGGCGGTTCACCATCGCCCCCCGTCGCGACGACGGCACGGTGGTCGAAGAAGTCGAGGTCGATGCCCGAACCCCGGTCTTCTACAACGTCGGCGGCGGCCGCTGCTTCGCGGTCTTCGACATCACGAACTTCTACGGCGGCGAGGGAGAGGTGATGACGGTCGTCGCTCGTCTGGACGAAGACGCGCGCATCCACGTGTTCGACGCGGACACGGTCCTGCTCCCCCGTCGCACGCCGCCGACCCAGGCGCGGGGTCGGGTGCATTGGCTGGAGCCGGTGGGCTGCAGCCTGCTCGACCCGGAGGAGGAGGACTACCTCATCGGGTCGAATCTCGTGCGGCTGGAGCATCGACGCGACCAGTACGAGGAAGCGTTGCGCGAAGCGCGGTAGTGGGGGTGGTTGGGGGGCAGCCGTCGAAGCAACGGCAGCGGTAGACTGAGGCTCCCCCCCTGCTCCGCTACGCTACGCGGTCCCCCACAAGTGGGGGACAGCCGTGTATCCATCTCCGACGTGCGGCACACAGCCCCTCCCCGCGAGCGGGGAGGTGCCCGCCAACGGCGGGCGGAGGGGGGAGCCGCAGTATGCCATGCACGTACGACGCGGCGGCACTCGAACCCACGTGCATAGTAGACTGAGGCTCCCCCCTGCTCCGTTACGCTACGCGGTCCCCCACGAGTGGGGGACGGCTGTGTTACAGCCCCCTCAGGAACTCTGGGCGGAGTCGCACCTTCCCCTCCAACGCGCTGTCGATCGCGGCGACGATCTCCTCTCGATCCTGCGGCAGTCGGCCGCCGAGGGGGAGGTAGTTGGAGGCGTGGTTGGTGCGGAAGAGCGCGGCCGTCGGGCGGGTCTCTTCGACCATCGTGCGGAGCTCACCGAGCATCGCCTCGACCGACGGGAGCTCGAAGCCACCCTTGTCCTGCCAGCGGGCGAGGGGCGTGTCCGGCACGACCGTCGTGGTGAGCGCCGAGAAGAAAGCGGGGTCCATGCGCGTGACGAGCTCGCCCGTCGCCCGGGCGTGCTCCTCGCTCCGCTCGACCCCGCCGACGCCCAGCATCGCGATGACGCTGATGCGGAAGCCGGCGGCGTGCGCGCGCCGCGCGGCCTCGACGTGCTCGTCGGCCGTCGACCCCTTCACGATCCGCTTCAACGTCACGTCGTCGCCGGACTCCGGGCCGAGGTAGAGAAGCTCGAGCCCCGCCTCCCGCAGCGTGCTCAGCTCCTCGGCCGTCTTCTCCAGGATGTTCTCGGCGGTCGCGTAACACGACGTCCGCCGCAGCCGCGGAAACACCTCCTGCGCGGCCGCCAGAATCGGCATCCAGGTGTCGACATCCATCGCCAACGCATCCCCGTCGGCCACGAAGAATTTCTCTACCCGCGCCCCTGCGCCCCGCCTTGCCTCGGCGATGTCGGCCAGCGTCTCCTCCAACGCCCGCACCCGGTACTCCTTGTCCCGGTACATCGCGCAATACACGCACTTGTTGTGCGAGCACCCGATCGTCGCCTGCACGATATACGCATCGTGCTCCGACGGCGGTCGATACAGACGTCCTTCGTAACGCATGGATGCAGGGTTCGACGGGAATGCCCGGGCGCTGAGCCCGGCCGGTGTGAAGAGCACCGGCGCAACGGTCCTGCAATACCCTACACGAACCCCACCCGTGCAGCCCTTTGCGCCTTTGCGCCTTTGCGCGAACCCTTTCCGGACAAGCTCGCGCAAAGCCGCAAAGGCGCAAAGAGGGCAAGGGCTCTGGTTGGGCAGGCAGGGGGATCGTCGACGACCCGGCTGGGCGGACTTGCGTTGGGCATCGACCCCAAGCACCACGCACGTCCAGGGCACGCCGGCAGGGCCGGTGCGTCGTGGACGGCGTCATCGTCGCGATGGGCGGCAGAGCGGGAGTGTCACGAGGGTAGCCGCTCGAAGTGTTCGCCGCGATGGTCGACGACGAGCGGAACGGGCGACGCGACTCCGAGGACGATGATCACGCCACCGTCGTGGGGCGTCCCCAGGAATTCCGCGCGCACACCCGCAATGTGGTCGATGAAGTCGGCGCTACCTCGCGCTCGCCAATGCGCAAAGAGCTGCTGGAGGCGGCCGGCAGGTTGGTGTCGAAGCCACGTCGAGGCCGCAACCGAGATGCCTCTCGGCGAACCGGACTCGCTCACGATGAGGATCGCTGAGCGTTGCGCGAGGCTCGCGATCACGGCCCGCCGGTAGGCCACGAGCGACGCCGCGGCGCGCAGCGCCGGCGCGTCGGCGAACCGCCCAGGCCGATCGCCGGTCGACACGACGACGGTCGCGCCCCAGAGACCGTCCTCGTCAGAGGCCGTGGTCCAGGCGACGGAAGCGACGCCGCGGCGCTGGAGCTCGTGCTGCCATTGCGCCGGAATCCACGGCGCCTCCACCGGCTGCCACGTGGCGGCCAGGCTGGCGGCCAGCGACGACTGCTCGAGGGAGTCGCACGGGGTCGGCCAGGGGTCGCCGTTGCCTCCCTCGGCGCAGGCATCTACCGGGTCGGTGTCGGTCAGGACCATGGCAGGCGCGACGGCGCCAATCTCGTTTTCGCTGAACGCGACCGCGAGCGCGCCGTCAGCGTCGGCTGCGCTCACCAGGGCTGACAACGCGTCGGCGAGTTTCGCTCGGGCGCTGACGATGGCGTGGTCTGCGGGTCGGTGTTCGGACTTCGGCGGACTCGGCAGCGTTCGTCACGTCGACGCCCGGCATCAGGACCTCGAAGATGGCGATCGTGTCTCCCGCGCGAACGATGTCGCCGTGGGCGAGCAGGCGCCGCTTGATCGACCGGCCGTTGACCGCGGTGCCGTTGCGCGACCCGCGATCGGTGACCTCCCATCCGCCGTTGGCGAGCTGCCGGAACGCAGCGTGGCGACGCGACAGCCGGGAGTCTCGGATCGGTCCACCGGCGCCGTCTTCGCGATTGAGCCGGGCACGGCCGACGAGCAACACGGCGCGGGGCGGCGCGTCCGGTGAGTAGACCACGAGCCGCGTCGGCGGGGGATCTGGACCACGGCGGTCGTTCGTCGGAGCGGTGACGATGCTCTCGGGCACTTGGGACACGGCGTTGAGTTCGGACCTCGGACGCAGACAGAGTAGCGACTACGGACCCGGTCTTGCAAGTCGTCGCGCGCGGTGGATCCTCCCGATCTTTGGCCTCGTCGGCGGCGCCGCCACCAACTGGCTGGCGCTGCTCATCATATTTTGGCCGGCCGCGCCAATACCGCTCTGCCCGAGCTGCTGCTGCGGTTACGGTGACGACGACGGCAAGGCGGCGCGGCGGCCGCGCTGCGCGTTGCAGGGGCTCTTCTTGCGGCGGCAGGCGGGCGTCGCGACGGTCTATG
>PVBE011561756.1_pt1 | contig 11972 bp, 9 predicted proteins | sample 1631181 | NCBI WGS metagenome assembly PVBE01 (sample SAMN08397723, study PRJNA350692) | Marine metagenome, whole genome shotgun sequencing project. | isolation source: water | place: Pacific Ocean | collected 2012-04 | reverse complement strand
TCGCGAACGGGAGTCGGCTGCAAGGGGCCGGACGAGGCGCCCATCGACGGATTCGTCTTCATTCGCGGGCCGGTCGAGGCACGTCATGCATTCGACCTCGATGTATTCGTTCCGGGGCGCGACGTATTCTACGCCGCGGTCACGGACACCTCGCTAGCCCCTGCGAACGAAGAGAACCTGACAGCGGAGCTACACCCGGAAGGCCCAGCGGATGTCCGCGACCCAGCGGTCTCGCCCGACGGCCGGGAACTCCTCTTCACCATGCGCACGCGGCTCGATGAGGGCCATCACATCTACCGAATGAACCTCGAGACGCGCGCGTGGTCGCAACTCACGTCGGGCAACGGACCGTTGCCGGGCGGCGGCTTCGCAACGGACAGGGACCCGACATGGGGGCCGAACGGCAGCGTGTGGTTTGTCTCCACTCGGGCTGGGGTCTTGGCGGATCAAGGCCAGCTCATGGATGCCGATATCTACTCGCTGGAGTCCCTGGAGCCCGGAGTTTCGGAACCGCGACGTTGGACCCACACACCCCACATCGAGCGCAAGCCCGTCTTCTTAAAGATCGGCGAGGAGGCGGGCGGCGAGGTCGCATTCTCGTCGCTACGCGAGGCCATCCCCGCGCACAGGCGCGCCCATAGCTTCCGGTTTCCCCCGAGTTTGGAGACGGAGTACCACCAGCACTTCGGCGTCACGCCCGTTGCCGACTTCTTCTTCGACACTCGGGAGATGCCCGACGGCCGCTACGTGGCCACCGTAGGGGAGTTGAGCGGTGTGTGGCGAGCCGGGCGGCTTGGCATCATCGATCGCAACTTGGGGCCGGAGATCAATGAGAACTCGGAGTCGGACACCGCCGCCCTCGAACGCTACGATGCCCCACTCGTTTACTTGGATCCCGACGCCTCCGTTTCGGGAGTGACCCCGGGCGCGTACCGCGATGCCGCTCCCCTCCCCGACGGTAGGATTCTTGTCGCATACCACTCGACGCCTATCGATCTCAGCGCCGCCAACGCCTCCTTCGAGACACGTATCGAGGTGCTCACCCTAGAAGAGAATCCAGACGGGACGGGACCGCATATCAGCGCGCGTACCACTCTTGTCGAAACGCCGGGCGTGGCCAACACGGATCCAGAGCCGGTAGCGCGACTTGCCCCCTTACGCATCGACGCACCGCCTCTGCGCATCAGTAGCGATGCGAGCGGCCTACTCCAGCACCAAGGGGTTCCGATGGTGGACGCACTGCTCGCCAACCTCTACCCATCGGGAGAGAAGGTGCCCCGCGAGGACATTCGCTCGGTTCGCTTGATCGAGTTGCTACCGACTACTCCCGAGCAGAGAAGCCCCGTCCCCGCGGATGAAACACGACATGACGTCAGCGGCGCGACATCCACCTCGCTCGGACCGCACGGTCCCGCCCGTATCCTGGCGGAGATCCCGCTAGCCGAGGACGGCTCGTTCCAAGCCCGCATCCCCGCGGACGTGCCATTCCGCATGCAATCACTGAACGCTGACGGAATGGCGGTCGGGGAGATGCACAACCGCTGGTTCGAGGTCGCTTCCGGCCAAACGCTAAAACAGGGGATCTCGACGGTTCGCAGCGCGGGGCGCTACGGGGCTCGCTGTTCCTCCTGTCACGGTGATCCGGACGGCCGCGAGAACGTGCGCACCGAGCACGAAGTGCCAGACATGATGACCACGGCCTCACTGACCCTGAGCCGCTACGAATATCAGAATCCACGCCGCCCCATCGCGCCTCCAGAACTGGGCGATTCGACACGCATCGAAGTGGACTTCAAGCGAGACATCCAGCCCATCCTCGCCCGGAGCTGCGCCGCGTCGGCCTGCCATGACTCATCCGAACCGGCGGCTGGCCTCAGCCTGACCGACGCCAAGACCACCTGGTTCACCGATGCCTACGAGAGCCTCCTTGTACCAGGCGACGGCTCCCAAGAGGGGCAACGCTACGTCGACCAATCGAAGGGCACGGCTCGCGGTAGTTTCTTGATCGAGAAACTGCTCGGTCAAGAGCTTGGCGCGCCTCGCGAGCTAGCGACCACGGGCGAGCCACATCCGTCCGCGAACGATGACGCGCCGCCGCTCACCCCAGAGGAGCTTACAACCCTCATCCGTTGGATCGAACTCGGAGCGACTTTTCAGGGCTATGCCGGGGACGCGCCATGAAAGTGCTCATCAGCATGGGCGTCATCGTCTGGGTAACTGGCTGCGCTCTCAACACCGACTACGACGGACACTTGCCCTCCAATGCCCGCGAGCAATTCGAACTCACCGTTCAGCCGCTACTCGAGGAACGTTGCAGCAACCCTACGTGCCACGGCAACACCGAACGCGCGCTCTCTCTGTACGCCGTGCACCAGCATCGACTGGACCCCGACCACGTCTACATGGACGCCCCACTCACCGACGAAGAGCTTCGACACAACCGCCTCCGCGCTAGCGCGTTTCTCATCGGCCTATCGGACGTCGAAGAGAGCGAACTGCTGCGAAAGCCGCTCGCAACCGACGCCGGCGGCGTGAATCACAAGGGAGAGACCCAATTCCCCGACACGGAGACGTTCGGTTATAGAGCACTGCGCGATTGGGCTACGCGCGCCACGGAGACGGCGGAGGACACCCAATGAAGAACTCATCGGCGCTGACGCTGCTCCTCGCGCTGAGCATCACGACGCTACTCGCGGCAGCGTGTGCGCCCGTAAGGCCCTGGCAACGCGGACAGCTCACGAAGCAGGTCATGAAACCGGCACCATCGCAAATCGATGGAGCCTTCGATTCACACGTGCGGGGTAGCCGAGAGGCGATGCGAGGGGCGTCGAAGAACAGTGGACCATCGTGCGGATGCAATTGAGAGCCCTCTTGCGCTTCGCCGGACCCCGCTCCAAGCGGCACGCGTTGCTCTGGCTCGCCGTCGCGACGTGCCGCTTTGGATCTGCGGAGGCTGCAGACGACGGTAACGCGGAAGCGGACGCCGAGACCGAAGCCGAGACGGACGTCGAGGTCGCATCCGGGATCCACGTCTACCAAGATCACCGCTTGACCGTCATCGCCCCCGCGGCGCTCGCCACCGCGACGACCGCTTCCGACAACACATTCACCGCAAGTTACACCGCGGATATGATCAGCGGAGCAACACAGACGCTGACCGCAGACGTTGTCTCGTCAGCGACTGAATTCCACGACGTTCGTCACCAAGGCACGCTCGCCGCGGACTTCGCCCTATCGCCCGAAGAGCGATTAGGCGGCGGATACACACTCAGCTACGAGCGCGACCACGTCGCCCACGTTCCCTCCCTCAGCTACTCCACAGAGCAATGGAATCGCCGAATCCAGGCTTCGCTGACGTACTCGCTCACGCTGGAGGACTTCGGTCGCGTAGACGATCCTTCGATGAGCGAGAACTCCATCAGCCACCAGGTGGACATCGCAGCAGATACCATCCTCAGCCCGGACACCGTGGTCACGGTCCTCGCGACGGCTTTCCTCAGCCAATGTGATCCGACGCTCGGTTGCCAGAGCAATCCTTATCGATACGTTGCCGTCGGGGTCCTCGAACCCGGTCAAGCGCCCGCTCGCATCGCGCTGCCAGAGCGGCATCCCGACAGCCGCGTTGGCGGCGCCGGCGGGCTGCGCGTCGCCCACGCGCTGAACCAGGACTGGGCGCTTCACGCGGGCTACCGGTACTACATTGATAATTGGGATATCAACGGCCATACCGGTTCGCTAAGCGTTGCCTTCGCGGCTTTCTCTGAGCGACTCGAATTGCGTCTCGGATCCCGCACAACCGTGCAGAATGCGGCTTCATTCTACCGCAGCAGCTACGAGACCACTCCCTACGCGCCCGACGAACTTCCCGCGTTTCGCACCGCGGACGCCGAACTCTCGGCGCTTTGGAACGCGAGCCTCGCCGCCCGCGTCGAGTGGACGTTCCCCGACGCGGGTCCTGTGCAAGACTTGAAGATCAGCGCTCAAGTCAGCCACCTGTGGCAACGTTACCCGAACTTCCCGTCAGTTCCGGAGCGCGATGCGTGGGTAGGTGGCCTGGGGCTCGGAGGGGATCTCTAGATGTCATCGCGACGTAAGAAGGCAAGCACGGCGCTCTGCAAGCGTCTGAGTTCAACGCTCGTGGCCGGCCTCTTCCTGATGCCTTCGACGTGCTCATCGCCGGCAGCAGAGGCGAGCGCGCCCGCGACGGCGAAGACGACCAAGACGGACAAGACAGAAGCCGCGCGCTTCGTCAGCTTTCAGCATCCCGTAATGGGCACCAAGCTCGAGGTGCTCCTGCCCGTCGCCCCAGACGCGGCCGAGTCGGCACAGGTCGTCTTCCGCGTATTCGATGACATCGACGCGCGCATGAGTGAGTGGAAGACCACGTCCCCCCTCAGTGCCGTGAACCGCAAGGCGGGCTCCGCCGTGCCTGTGCCTACCGATCTCCGCGCTCTGATCAAGAGGGGGCTCGCACTCGGAAAACAGACCGACGGCGCATTCGACATCACCTGGGCTGCTCTCTGGGGCGTCTGGGACTTCAAGGCGAGCGCGCCCAAGCTGCCATCCAAAGAGGCGCTGAAAGCAGCGACCGCGCTCATCGATTACCGAAAGGTCAACGTGGATGACCGGCAGGGCACGGTGAGGTTGGAGAAGCCTGGGATGAAGCTCGGCCTCGGCGGCATCGCCAAGGGTTACGCCCTCGAGCGAGCCGCAGCGGCGCTTCGCAAGCGCGGCGCCCACGACTTCATGCTCTCAGCGGGCGGCCAGGTTCTCGCCGGGGGGAGCAAGGGCAATCGTCCGTGGAAAGTCGGGATTCGGGATCCGCGGGGCGGACGAGACGACTTCTTCGCGCTCTTGAACGTGCAGGATGCCTCCGTATCGACGAGTGGGGACTACGAACGTTTCTTCATCACCGATGGCATCCGCTACCATCACATCCTCGATCCGCGCACGGGAATGCCGACCCGCGGAGTGCGCAGCGCGACGGTGGTCGCCGCGGATCCCACGGTCGCCGACGCGCTCTCCACGGCGGTCATGGTCAAGGGCGTGCGCGCTGGGATGGCGCTGCTCCAGGATGCGCCCAACGTTGAAGGGATCCTGGTCGACGAACACGGAGAGCTGCACATGACCGCGGGGATCCAGAAGCAGCTGCGACTGAAGCACTTGCCCATCGGTCGCAAGGCGTCGCGCGAGAAGCGACAGAAGAACTGAACCATGCACAACCCCACTCCCACAGACCAGGCGCGAACGACTCTGACGCGACTCGTCGGCGTCGCGCTCTTCGTCGTCATCACGCTCCTAGGTTGCGGTGCCGCAACGCCATCCGCACGCACGGCCGAAAATCAAGCCTGGGTCGGCAAGCCGCTCGACCTCGCCGCGCGTGATCTCGAAAGCGGAGACGTCGTCTCCACACAGGGACTTCGCGGAAGAGTGGTCCTCGTCGATTTCTGGGCAAGTTGGTGCGCGCCGTGTCGCGAGTCGCTGCGCTTCTACGAAACCCTTCGCGCACGATACGAAGAACGCGGGTTCACCGTGATGGCCATCGGGATCGACACGGAGCGCGCGCTCGCTGAGCGATTCGCCGCGCGACAGAACGTGAGCTTTCCGATGCTCTGGGATCGGGACCAACAAGCGGTGGCGAAAGTAGACGTTGACGCTATGCCGACGTCGCTACTCATCGACAGGGATGGAACGGTGCTCTCCGTTCACAGCGGGTTCGACGAATCCACGCGCAGCCAGCTCGCGGCCGAGCTGGCGCGACTGCTTCCGGCGGAGGCCGCGGGGGCCGCACAATAGGGTAACGATGCCAGCAACGCCCGCATTCGAAACCACGACTCCTCGGAGGCGCCAGATCTTGGCGCTTGCGCTGCCGATCGTGGGCGGGATGATGTCGCAGAACCTGCTCGGCCTCGTCGATACGTTCATGATCGGCTCGCTCGGGGACTCAGCGCTCGCCGGCGTCGCAATCGGTTCGTTCGCAAGCACCGTCGCGTTGGCTTTGCTGGCCGGCATTGGCGTGGGCGTACAAGCGACCGCTGCTCGGCACCTCGGCGCGGGGCGGAAGCACGACACGGCCACCTCGCTCAACGCCGGCCTCCTGATGGCGTTCGTTGTCGGCGGGTTGCTGTCGGCAGTGCTGCTCACCGCCGCTCCGACAATCATCCGCGCACCCGCGACAGCGCCCTCCGTTGTGGAGCAGGCCCTCCCCTATTGGCAGCTTCGAGTCCTGGCGCTCGTCGGCGCCGGAATGAACGTCGCCTTTCGCGGGTATTGGAACGGCGTCAGCCTGTCGCGACTCTACTTTCGCGTCCTCCTGCTGGTCGTCGTCTCAAACTCGTTGCTCAACTACGTATTGATCTTTGGTGCTCTCGGTATTCCCGCGATGGGAACCGCCGGAGCAGGTCTCGCGAGCACGCTGGCCACCTATCTCGGCACCGCTTGTTACTTTGGGCTGGCGCTCAAACACGCGCGGGGCGCCGGGTTCTTGTCTAGGAGACCGACGCTCCCGGCGCTAAGGCGACTAACCAAGCTCGCGCTCCCGGCAAGCGCGCAGCAACTTCTTCTTGGCGGGGGGATTCTGGCCTTCTTCGCGCTAGTTGAGCGCACTGGGACGGCGAATCTGGCAGCAACAGCCGTACTCCTGAACCTGCTCTTGGTGGGCATCTTGCCCAGTCTTGGCTTTGGGATGGCGGCAGCATCTCTGGTAGGTCAAGCGCTCGGTCAGGAGAGCCGCTCGGGAGCGATGAGATGGGGGTGGTCCGTTGCCCGAATCGCTGTTGTAGTAGTTAGCGCGATTGCGCTGCCCGCATTGCTTCTCCCAGACGTTGTCCTGGGAACGTTCCTCAGTGACCCCGACACGCGCGCACTGGCGGTGACGCCGCTGCGCTTGATCGCACTCTCCTTGCCTCTGGATGCGCTGGGCATCGTGATGATGCACAGTCTCATGGGCGCGGGAGCAACTCGCACAACCTTCGCCGTATCCAGCAGCCTCCAGTGGCTAGTCGGCTTGCCACTTACTTTCGTGCTTGGCCCGCTTCTCGGTATCGGTCTGCTCGGCGTGTGGGGCGGGTTCATGGGGGCCCGCGTGTTGCAGGCTGCCGCTCTCACCGGAGCGTGGCGGCGCGGGGCGTGGGCAGGCGTCGAAGTGTAGGTCTCCGTTTTGCCATCCGCACTCCCGACTCCGCACTTGCCGAGACTCGGGCAACCTGGCAGCGTCCGCCCCGTGAATGAGAACACCGCAGACGTGGCGGTCGTAGGAGCCGGCATCGCTGGCTGCTCTACGGCGTCGTTCTTACGCGACGCGCTTGGAGACGAGGCGACCATCACCGTCTACGAACGCGCGCCGCTCGTCGGAGGCCGCTTGGCCACGCTGAACGTCGGGGGCGTTGATGTCGAGGCCGGCGGAACGATCATCCACGAGACCAACCGCTATATGGCCGGCTTCGTCGAAGCGCTCGGCCTGACGCGCGTCGAGCCTCATCAGGGAGAGAACGGCGGCGGCGGCAATAGTGTTGGCGTGTGGGATGGCAAGAGCCTCGTCTTTCGCACCCACGGCTCAGCGTTACGTACGAAGTTCACTGCGGTGAAACGCTACGGCGTGATCACCCCGCTGCGATTGCAACGGGCCGTATCTCGCTCCGTTAAGTCGTGGAACAGAGTCTACGATCGCCTCGAGGCCGGTCATGGATTCGACTCTCCGTCGACAATGCTCGACGACCTAGGCCTCAGCGGCATGCTCGACCAAGACGGCCGTCAATGGCTTCGAGATCGACGCGTGCGCGGTCGCTTCGTCGACGAGTACGCCAACGGGGTCGGCCGCATCATGTACGGGCAGGACGTCTCCATGAATGCGTTCGCGACGTCCATCGCTCTCGCCGGCGCCGGCCTGGCCGGCAGCCTCTTCTCGGTGGGCGGTGGCAACCGACTCGTATGCGAAGGGCTCTTGCGGGAAGCCGCTGCCACACTACACGCGGAGTCCGAACTCACGGGACTCAGCGGGGGCGGCGGGGAGCGAGGAATCACGCTCGAGTTTGCCGATGGCACATCGAGTCAGCACGATGCCGTCGTCCTGGCCACACCAACAGGCCCCGCTGAGCTTTCGCTAACGTCACTCGACGTACCGGCGGCCGCGCTGCGTCCCCGCCCCTTCCAAACCACCTGGGCCACATTCGTAAACGGCACTCCGAGGCCCGAATACTTCGGCATGGCTGACGCCGACACGATGCCAGACGCCGTGCTGACCGTCGAAGACGAATCCATTCCTTTCTCGTCTCTTGGACTGGTAAGCGCCGCACCTAACGGCTCCTTCATATACAAGCTCTTCAGCCGTGAAGAACCGACGGAAGCCCTGCTCGACGAGATCTTCGCAAAGCGCCTCGCGACGGAGCAGATACGGTGGGCCGCCTACCCTGTGCTGCGTCCAGATGGAGCTCTTTCCCCATTCAAGCTCGGGAAGGGCCTCTACTGGGCCAACACGATGGAGTTCGCGACCTCCACTATGGAAACAGAAGCCGTAGCGGCACGAAACGTCGTGAACCTGCTCGTGACCGAACTGAACGCGAGCTGAACGTAGGCCCATTCGGTACAGGCGTGAGCGCCGCGTTGACACCCAAGACATAGTACGAAACCCTTGTCGAGACTCGCTGTCTCGCCACGGGAAGGCTGGGGCACGTTCGGGGGGAACGCGCGAATGAACGATCAGGAGACGGGCAGTCGTACGATCAAGAGCTTGTGGTGGATTCTTGTCGCGGTAGTCGCGGGAGCGTTCGCTGTGCTCATCGTCTTCGGGGCTGAGATATATCAAGAGGCCCCGCCCATTCCCGACAGGGTGGTGGACGCTCAAGGCCAAGAGATATTTGCCCCGGGTGAGGTGCTCGCCGGTCAAGACGTTTGGCGAACGATTGGCGGACAAGAACTCGGCACCATCTGGGGGCACGGGGCCTACACGGCGCCGGACTGGACCGCCGACTGGGCGCACCGCGAGGCGCTCCAGACGCTCGACTACATGGCACAGGCCCGCGTCAGCAAGAACTACTCGGATCTGAGCGACGAGCAGCAGGCCGCACTGCTCGTCACCTACCAGAAAGACCTCAGGAAGAATTCCTACGATCCCAACACGGGAACCATCACGATTTCGGCTGCACGAGCCGCGGCTATCAAGGGCGTTCAAGCCCATTTTATGGGGCTATTCGGCAGCGAGCCCGCGCTCGAAGGACTTCGCCAAGACTACGCGATGCCGCGGAACACGGTGGACACCCCTGAGAACCGACGCCTCCTGACGGCCTTCTTTTTCTGGGCGACCTGGGCCTGCGTGACCGAACGCCCAGGGAAAGAGATCACCTACACGAACAACTGGCCCCCCGATGATCTGCTCGGCAATCGCCCGAGCGGTGATCTGCTCATCGTGTCGATCGTCAGCTTCGTCTTCTTGCTCGGCGGCATCGGCGGGTTGATTTGGTTCTACGCAGCCACCCGCGGTCGGTGGGCGAACACACAGAAGGCTCCCGCTGCGGATCCTCTCATTGGCCTCAAGCCAACACCGTCGATGCACTCGACGCTCAAGTACTTCTGGATCGTGGCAGTCTTGATCCTTCTGCAAATGGCCGCTGGCGTGATCACCGCGCACTACGGCGTTGAAGGAACAGAGTTCTACGGAATCCCCCTCGCCGAGGCGATCCCCTACTCGCTCTCCCGCACGTGGCATCTCCAGCTCGGTCTTTTCTGGATCGCAACGTCCTGGTTAGCCACCGGGCTTTGCCTCGTTCCTGCCCTTTCTGGAGGCGACCCGAAGTTTCAGCGCTTCGGCGTGAACTTCCTCTTCATATGCCTCCTGATCATCGTGGGCGGTTCGATAGCTGGAGAGACGCTTGCGATCCATCAAGTAATTAGCGGCGACTTCAACTTCTGGTTCGGACATCAAGGCTTCGAATACCTCGATCTGGGCAGGGCTTGGCAGCTCTTCCTCTTCGTCGGATTGGTGCTCTGGGTGGGCCTGATGGTACGCGGCCTCTGGAAAGCCTTCAAGTCCTCGGAGGGTATCAGCCGGCAGCTCGTGCTTCTGTTTCTGCTTTCGGCCGGAGCGATCGGTCTCTTTTACGGCGCGGGGCTCGCCTATGGAAAGGACACAAACCTAAGCATCGCCGAGTACTGGCGTTGGTGGGTCGTCCATCTCTGGGTCGAGGCGTTCTTTGAGATTTTCGCTGTGGTCGCCGTTGCGTTCGTGTTCAGTCGCCTCGGTTTGATTCGCCAGCGCTCGGCGCTCCTCGCGATTTTATTTACGGCGATTCTCTACCTGGCGGGCGGGATCCTCGGCCTCTTCCACCACCTCTATTTCACGGGCACGACGCCGATCATCATGGTCCTGGGCGGCCTCTTCAGCGCTCTCGAGCTCATGCCGCTAGTCCTCATCGGTTACGAGGCCTACGACAATTGGAAGCTCGGGCGGAATCAGACGTGGATTCAGCACTACAAGTGGCCCATCTACTGGTTTGTGGCGGTGGCGTTTTGGAATCTCGTTGGAGCCGGACTCTTCGGCTTCATGATCAACCCGCCGATTTCCCTCTACTACGTACAGGGTCTCAACACGACGCAAGTGCACGCGCACGGGGCGCTCTTTGGCGTCTATGGGATGTTTGGGATCGGGCTAACGCTCTTGAGCATGCGCCTGTTGAAGATGGATAAGGAATGGAAGGACGGCGTGCTGAAGTTCTCGTTCTGGGCCATGAACATCGGCGTCGCGCTCATGATCCTCCTCAGCCTCCTTCCCGTAGGCCTTGCCCAGGCCTGGGCGAGCGTTGAACACGGCATGTGGTACGCACGCTCAGCGGAATTCCTCCAAGGTCCGACTCTGACCACCCTCCGCTGGATGCGCATCCCTGGCGACACGATATTCGCCGCGGGGATCCTCGCGTTTGTCTGGTTCCTTTTCGGCCTCTCCACGGGGTGGTCGATCCGCGGAAGGCGCTCGGACGCCACCGACGCCTCCGGCGGAGCACCGGAACCCGCGGAATAAGACTTCCACCGTGCAAAACCTACACTCACGCGCTCCTTGCCTCTTCAGAACGCGCGTGACATTAACCGGAGTTCTGAGATTGTAGGTCGCATTCAGCGGCGTTCCGGGGGGAATCGAGATGGCGTTGAGCCTTGAAGAGGTGGTGGACGGTGCGGTGGGTCCGTTTGATGACTGCGCCGATGGGTACGGTAATTCGGGCGCCAGCGGGCTCGGGTACATATCCGTTCTCAAACTAGAGACCGGCATCGTCAAACACGACATGGACGAGGGTCTCGAGGGGATCGTCTCCTACGATCGCGCCGAAGCCACGGGCGCCTATGTCGGCCAAATCAACATGATAGCGGCCTCTTCGTTCAACGGATGCGCCGGTGCGGTCTGGGGTTACCACCTCGCCAAGGAGGACTCCCTTGCCGACGGCTCCGCAAAACCGCTCTTCACTCGGGCCCGGGGAGATGGGTTTGACATCCCGGTCTATTCGGTCGAGCCGCTACTCCGCGCCGGCAAGGCGCTCTTCGGAACCGCCGACGAACGACGATTCGCTCCCCTGCCCGGCTCGCATGTGATCTGCGCCGTAAAGTCGAAGACGATCAGCGGACCGAATTCGGTGTGGTGCGCCATTGCGCTCGCCATCGCCGAGGATCGCGAGAAGGACTCCAACCTCTTCATCGAAGACTGCGGGGACTCCATTCCCGCAGATAGCGAAGAAGCTCGGATCGCCTACCTCGACCGTCTGCTCGAGAATATTGCGACCAGCATCGTGCGCTGCGGCGACGACAGCAACGTCAAATAGAAGACGAGCGTGAAACCGTAGTCGGCTAGCCCCGGCGAATTTCGCAGGCTGAAGACCGCCGCGACGTTGATCATCGCGAGGCTGAAGAAGCTGATGCGGCTGATAGGGGGAACGCTCGACCGTTTCGGTGGCGCCGGCGACTCAGCCGACGCGGCCGATGCGGGCGGTGCC
>PVBE010325775.1_pt1 | contig 11973 bp, 8 predicted proteins | sample 1631181 | NCBI WGS metagenome assembly PVBE01 (sample SAMN08397723, study PRJNA350692) | Marine metagenome, whole genome shotgun sequencing project. | isolation source: water | place: Pacific Ocean | collected 2012-04 | reverse complement strand
CCGAGGTGGCGTCCCTGATCGCCGAGCTTCGCGCGGATCACGCGCGCATCCTGGGTGCCTGCGGACGCCTGCTGATGGACCTGGCGTGGTGCATGACCGCCGAGGACAGCGCGACGCACATCCGCGCGGTGAAGGGGCAAGCGCGGGCGCTGATCGAAGACGTGCTCGCACACGCGAGCCACGAGGACGAGGCGCTCCTTCCCCGGATCCAACAGTTCAAGGCGGTCCTTTCCTCACGGATGAAGGCGGCCAGGGGCGAATCCGAGATCTGACCTGCTCCTGCCAAAAGGCAGCGGCCGGGTCCCGGACGGGCTACCGTTCGACACCCGCCTCGTGGCCCCACAAGACCCCCGACTCGAACGCCAGCGCGCCATGTCCGACTACTACGCCCGCCAGCGAATCCTTCCCCAGCTTGGACCGCACGGCCAAGACAAGCTCGCTGCGGCCAGCGTGCTGGTCCTGGGCTGTGGCGCCCTGGGAACCGTGCAGGCAGAGCTCCTGGCCCGCGCCGGGATCGGCCACCTCACCTTGGTGGACCGGGACCGGGTGGACCTCTCCAACCTGCAGCGGCAGCTGCTCTACGCAGAACGAGACGCATCGGAGCGGCGCTTCAAGGCCGAGGCGGCCGTCGAACGCCTCGCCGCCATCAACGGGTCCCTGCAGCTCCGGCCCCGGGTGCTCAGTGTCGGGCCGCGCAACGTCCGCTCCCTGATACGCGGCCAAGGGCTCGTGCTGGACGGTACCGACAACGTCGAGACACGCTACGTGCTCAACGACGCCTGTGTCCAGGCGAACATCCCCTGGATCTACGGTGGGGCCGTCGGCACGGAAGGGCTGGCCATGGCCGTGGTTCCCGGCCAAGGCCCCTGCCTGCGCTGCGCCTTCCCAGACCCACCGGCACCGGGCACCCTACCCACCTGCGACACGGCGGGCGTGCTCGCCTCGGCCTCCGCGATGGTGGCCGCCCAACAGGTCTCCATGGCCATCCGAGTACTCCTGGGTGATCAAGCCGTGGCAGGTCGCATGGCGAGCTTCAATCCCTGGGACGTCCGCTTCCGCACCATCGACGTGCCCCGTGACCCCGACTGCCCCTGCTGCGGCGCACGCCGCTTCCCCTTCCTGCGGTCCTCGGGTGTCGCCACGGCGACGGCTCTCTGCGGCGAAGAAGCCGTGCAGGTCACCCCGGCCATCCCCATCACCATCGGTCTACCGCAGCTCGCCGAGCGCCTTGTCGGTGCCGGCACCGTGGACCTCGGGGACGACTACCTGGTCTTCGCCACCCAGGAGCACGAGCTGCTGGTGTTCGCAGATGGGACCGTGCTCGTGAACGGCACCCTGGATCCCGACTTGGCCAGGGGCCTGGTGGCACGATTCGTGGGGAACTGACCCCGCCGGAAGACCACCCGACGCCCGACACCGTTGCGCTGTCCTGAGGACGCCCATACATCACGGGCCATGCGCGAGCTCCTCCAACGCTGTCTACTGGCGCACCTCGGACTGCTCCTGGGCATCTTCGGGGTCGAGGCGACCGTCCGCGTCGGGGGCATGGATCCGCTGGTCGAGCGGCCCGAGCTGGTGCGCACCGAGAACCAGCGCCCGGACTGCATTCGCCCCGCCGCACAGGTCGGCTACGAGCTGGTCCCGGGCCACTGTGGCGCCAACGACCTCGGGTTCCGCAGCCCGAACCGCGCCGTCGAAAAAGCGGAGGGAACGACCCGCATCCTGGCCATGGGGGACAGCATCACCGAGCAGCGGGCGTGGGTGGACATCCTCGAACGCGTGCTGACAGAATCGGGTCATCCCAGGCTCGAGGTCTGGAACCTGGGGGTCACCGGCTACTCCGTGCTCAACGAGCTCGAGCAGCTGCGCTGGCGCGCTCTGGATCTCGACCCGGACATGGTCATCCTCCAGGTCTGCCTCAACGACTACGGCCACACCCCGGTGCTCTTCTCCCACGAAGGCGAGCTGCACTGGCTGCAGGCCGACACCGGCGCCATGGGACTAGGCGCGCTGTGGCTCCTCGAGCACTCCGCCCTGTACCGCTACCTGCTGCTTCGCTCTGTCGAACGCGCCCACTGGGGCACAGGCGATCCTGCCTACCTGGACAGGGTGGACGCTGCCCTGGCGGAGATGAAGGCCCTGTGCGAGGCGCGAGGCATCCCCTTTCACGTCGTTCTCTTCCCAACCCTCCGGCCCTCGGCCCAGTGGTCCTCGAACGAGACCATCGCCTACCAGCGGTTCACGAGCGCCGGCACGCGAGGGGTCGTCCCGTTGCTGGATCTGACGCCCAGGATGCTCTCGGGCGACGTAGAAGACCTGCGGCGCTACCGCGGCAAGCTCACCTTCGAACAGCTGGACGACCAGATCGCCGCCTGGCAGCTCGACCCATCCCTCGCCCAGCTCATCCGCAAGATGGACCTCAACATGCTGGGCGTGGACAAGCCCGTGAATCCCCACATGAAAGAGGACTACACCCACCCCAACTTCATGGGCCACGCCATCGCGGCTTCCATGCTGGCGGACCACATCGAGGCCGAGCTGCCTCGCTAGGCGGTCGGGCCTCACGCCGCGCCGGGACGCGCCATGGCCAACAACGGCCCGCTGAGCGGCGACTGACACGGCGCGATGACAACAGAACCGGTCCGAGTGCAAGGCTATCGCATCAGAACGAGGCTGAGTGCACGATTTCGAGCGCATGACGGCTCCTCGAGATGGCATCCAGCCGGATTCCAGGCAGGATTGACACTCCTGGCACTCCCGATCGTGCACTCAACCCGGTTCTCTTGTCGCGACGTTGCAAACACCGGCGTTCTCTTGTCATCATGCGGCCCAGCCAAGCAGGCCTCCCAGAGCGAGGCATGTCCTCGAGCGCCTCGAGAGAGCATTGCCCCCGAAACCGTCCAACCCACAGCCGAACGGTAGCTCGAGTCTTGTCCAGTTCCCGGGCGACTCCTGCGATGCCCCTGCGCTCGAAGACGACGCCGAGGACCATTTTCGCCCTCGTCACTCGCCGAGCCTGCTCGGTCTGTCGTCGGGCGATCGCTCTCAGCTCCTCTTCGGTACCGCTCCGCCACTGTAGGCCATCACCACGAAGCGCCAGCTCCGATCCGGGACCGCCATCCCCTAGGGAGGCTGCACCGATGACGACGTAGAGCTCTGGTTGGCAAAGGGGCGCAGACTTCCCTTGGGGTGGCGCGGGCCCACGCGATGCGACAATCGCACCAACGACGAGGGAGTAGGCCCGGCGAATGCCATGCAGCATGCGCCCTGATCACTCATTCTCATTGACTCGTCAAGTACTCGCTCTGTGGCTCAGGGTTCATGCGCGCCGATCCAGGCGGCCAGGCGCAGCAAGATCCGGCCTCAGTTCCCTGGCTAGAGACTTCCGGGCGCGTGCACTAGCGAGTGCCACCAGCGGTAGCGGGCGGAGGAGCATCTACCACTCACCCTCGGGATCCTGGAACATCAGGTTGCCGCCGAACCAGTGGGCGCCATCCTCGCTGCCCGAGGACACGTTCTGGGGAATTGCCAGGGCCGTGCCGCTGCCGTAGCGTCCTTCGATCCAGGTCACGGCGTCTGGCGTCTCGATCTGGGCGTTGTGGACGTAGTAGTCGAAGTTCGACGAGAAGGTCTGGCAGACCACGATGTAGTCGCCTGGAAGCAACGAGGTGGGCTCTACGCCGACCCAGCGGAAGCCGCCGTAGAGCGAGCTGTCCGCGCTGCCGGTCGAGGGCACGGCCTCCGAGAGGAGCAGGGAGCCCGTGGTGGTGTTCCACAGAGCGACCTCGGCGGTGCGGACCAGGCCGTCGCTCCCCAGATCGAACAGACCCAGGTCGGTCAGGGTGATCGGCTGCCGCAGCTCGAAGCGGTAGCCCAGGGTGAAGTCGCCGTAGTAGTGCCAGCTGTAGCTGCCCGTGATCTGGACGGCGGCGGCCGGGAAGGCTGGTGGGTCCTCGCCCAGCAGGGTGGCGGCGAAGCGTTGGCCCATGACGCGCAGGCCGGTGCCCTGGTAGTGCCAGCCGTCCGTGGGGTAGGTTCCCAGGTCCTCTGTTTCGAAGGCGAAGACGCGCTCGTCCGCGGCGGCGACCGCCTGCTGGGCGGCGCGCACGGTCTCGCGGTAGGCCGCCAGGTCGCGGCCGTCGATCAGGCCCAGGGAGAAGCGCAGGCCCTCGACCTCGACGTCCTCGCGCACGCGCTGGATGAAGCCGGCGAGGTTGTCCGCGTAGGCGTCGGCCCAGGGCTCGTAGGTGGCGTCGCTCTCCCCCTGCATCCAGATCATGCCGGCGATCTCGTACTCCACACCTTCGTCGTTCAGGGCCGCCAGGCCGTCGCGCACGGTCTGGAGCCAGACCTCGTAGCCTTCCCCCATGCTGGGATCGGCGTCGTCCACGCCTGGGTACCAGAACTCCGCCAGGTCGGTGCCTCCAACGCCGTGCTTGATCAGGAAGACGTCGCGGTCGGGCAGGGCATCGGCGATGGCACGTCCGAAGGCCACCTCGGGCCCCATGTAGCTGCCGTAGCCGTCCGAGTAGTCGCTGCTGGGCTGCAGTCCGCGCCAGGCGGGCCAGCCGGACCAGTAGATCCAGACGTCGTCTTGCTCGACCCGCTGCGAAGGGGGCAGCGCGTTGACCTGACCGATGCCGACCATGTTGGACTGGCCACCCAGCAGATAGACCAGGGCCGGCTGAGGCTCCAGGCCGGTGTCGGTGTCGGTGTCCGAGTCGGTGTCCGAGTCGGCATCTGCATCGCTGTCCGCGTCCGTGTCGGCGTCGGTGTCGGTGTCGGTGTCGGTGTCGCCCTCGGCCGAGGGCCAGCATTGCCCGTCGCGCTCGAGCGTGCCCGGGGCGCAGGTCAGGCCGTCGTCGCAGCCGTGCAAGACGATGAGGGCGAGGATTGTGGTGAACATGGACACCTCTCGGCCGAAAGGTAGCCCGATGTCGTGGTCCGGCGCAGCGGCACCAGGTCATGCAGGCGTTACGGTTCGTTCATGACCCGAATCGACCCCACCCTCGTCCTGTGTTCCGCCCTGCTGCTCACCGCCTGCGAGCCCGATCCCGAGGTGGCGGACACCGCCCTCGAGCGAGCCCCAGGCGAGGACAGCACCGTCACCGTGTTCGCCGAGGAGCACGTCTACTACGGCGACGAGAACCGCCGCACGGTGGACGTCGAGGTCACCTTCCCCGACGAGACCACCACCTATGGCGCCATCAATGGTCGTTTTGCCCTGACCTGCCCAGACGGCGGCTGCGACTGGTGGGATCGATACGGCAGCTTCGGCGTCGTCTTCGATGCGGGCACCGAGGACGAGACCTATGTCGAACTGGATCGCTTCATCACGGCCTACCGGGTGGGGTTCTCGTGGGAAGCGGACCTGACGGACCTGCGCCCCTTGCTCACGGGTACCCAGACGATGCGTGTCTACATCGACACCTGGGTAGGGCCGGGACACGCCAACGGCTCGGGCTGGCTGTTCGATGCTGCCTTCGACTTCACGGGGGGTGAGCCCCCGAGCCCCGAACCCATCGCCAACCTGCCGGTCTGGGGCCACCAGACCTGGAACGCGGGGCTCCCCGATCAGCCCGTCGAGACGCAGGTGTTACCCCAGCAGGTCGAGCTTCCCGCATCCGCCACCGCGGCGACCTTCCGCTCCTTCATCACGGGGCACGGCTGGGACAACAGCCAGAACTGCGCCGAGTTTTGCGCCAAGGAACACTTCTACGCGGTGGGCGGCGTGGAGTTCGGCCGCGAGGTCTGGCGCGACGACTGCGGCGACACCGTGACCGACGGTACCCAGCAGGGCACATGGACCTACAGCCGCGCGGGTTGGTGCCCCGGCGCGCAGGTGTTCCCGTGGGACACCGACGTGACAGCCCAGGTCGAGGCGGGCAGCACCACGGACGTCAGCTACCGGCTCGAGGACTTCGAGTGGTGGGGCGACGGCGACCAGCCCTACTACTACATGTCGGGCATGCTCATCGCCTATCGCTAGGCGCGTTCGGTCAGGATCGCGTCCCCCGGGCGCAGCTGCCCTCCGGTCACCACGCGGCAGAACACGCCGTCCTGGCGCATCACGAAGCGCTCCACCGGCCCGTGCAGCGAGCAGACCTCCCCGCGAGCTCGTTTGCTCGCCAGGGTGACCTCGAGGCGGACCTCGCCGATGACGAGGTGGTCGCCCTGCTGCAGGGAGGCGAGGTCGAGCCCCCGGGTGGTGACGTTCTCGGCGAAGCTGCCGGGGCCCATGTCGCACCCCTTTTCGGCGGCGATGTGCTCGATGACCTCGATGGGGAGCACGCTCACCTGCCGATCGTCCCGGCCTGCGCGCATGTCGCCCACCACGCCGTTCTCGTCCAGGACGATGACGCCTGGTTCCTTGTCCGTCGCGCCTTTGCCGTGCGTGACGCTGACCGCCAGGACCTCCGCTGTCTTGCTGCCCTTCATGGCTCCTCCGTCGCGGTTGTTCTCGGCGGCCAACCTAGCATCACCCCGTCTCCATCGAGGTCGGACCTGCGCCTTTTGTATCGCAGCGGGCGGTTCCTACGCTTGTCCGCGCCCCAACTGGAACACGAACCCCCGCAGCTTGCGCTCGTCGATGGGCTGGCCGTCGTCGTAGAAGAAGTAGCTCGGGATGTCGCGCAGGTGTCGTACGAGGGACTCGGAGACCAGGCCGTTGTCGCAGCCCCAGCAGGCGGTCAGGACCACGCCGTCCAGCTGGCCCTGGTCCCAGTGGTGCAGCACGGATCCCACGGCCAGCACGGTGCCTCCCATGGTGCCGCCGTCCAGCAATTCCTCGGTGCGCTCGAGGGCGGTGGCCACGGCGGGCATGGGCAGCCAAGGGTGCTCGCGCCGCACCAGCCCGTACAGCCTGCGCCGGGTGATGGCCATGTTGGCGAGGTAGAGCAGCTTCTGGGCGCGTTGGTCCCCTCGGCCGAAGACGAGCTGGGGCTGCACCCGGATCAGGTACTCGACGAAGTCGCAGCCAGGCTCGGCGATCGTGCGCACGCCGTGACGTGCGAGGGCCTGGTACAGCCCACCCGCCGCGATGTCGTTGCCCTTGGTGAGCAGGTCGCCCGAGACGAAGACGCTGCGGAGGGATGGAGCCGTGTTGTCGAACACCGCGTATGCGCCCGAGGCCCGCCGGACGATGTCGACGAGGCGTCGCCACTGCCCTGCCATGCGGGGCCATACCAGCAGGTTGCCCGGCCAGGCCTGCTCCATCACGGCGAGCACTTCGGCGGCGAAGTCGTCGTAGAGTTGCAGCGAGCGGCCTGGCTCGGGCTCGGTGGCCAGGTGGTACAGGTAGAGCTGGCGCAGCATGTCCAGCGCGACCCAGCCCAGCCAGATGCGAAGCACCATGGCGGCGCCCCCTGCCAAGCGCAGGGACGTGACCGACACGCGGTCGTCCAAGCCCAGGCGGCGGAGGGTGATGCGGTCCTTGATGGGGAACGCTCCGGCTCGGCACATCTCGCCGGACAGCTGCACGAGTCGGGTCTCGCGGGTCGGGGGGTTTTCCTCGAGGTAGCGGCGGAACGCGCCCCAGATGAGCTGGTAGGAGATGCACTCCTTGCCGGAGCAGTCCTGCCGCCCCCAGGTGAAGCTGCCCTCGTCGAGCTCCGGTGCCGCCACCGCATCGTAGCCATAGGCGCGGTAGACCGCGGCGAACAGAGCGCCGAGGTAGTCCACCCCGCTCAAGAACACGTAGTGGACGTCGCGGCTCAGGTAGGGACCGGTGCGCGGTGTGCGCTCGACCCCCGCGAGGGCGGCGCTGTTGTCGCTCGTCGGCCCGCCCCCCGCCGCACGGTGCTGCCTCACCGACTGCAGGAAGGCCTGCAACCGGGTCACGAAGCCCGCCGCGCCGCCGTGGCCATCGCTCTCCAGCAGTGTGTGTGGGTAGCCTTCGAGGATGGACTGGAAGGTCTGCTCGTTGAACGAGCCTGGCCCGCAGCCGAAGCTGGTGATCAGTAGCGGGAACAGGTCCCCCCGCTCCCTCGCCGCGGCCGCGGCCCTGACGCTTCGGTTGGCGTCGGCCCAGTAGACCTTGGGCATGGCGGGGGTGCCCTCGGGGATGGTGTAGCAGTCGACGGGCACGGCCATGGCGCCACAGCGCCGGAGTAGGCGCGGGATGTCGGCGTTGATGGCGCGATCGTGGACCACGTGCAGGGAGCCGCAGACCAGCACGATGGGCAGGTCGTGCTCCCGTGCGAACGCGATGGCCTCGGCTCCCAGCTGTGCCAGCTGGGCCTCGTAGGAGCGCTGGGCTTCGGCTGCGGCCTTCCAGGCTTCCTTCAGCCCCGCCGGATCCCGGTCGAGCGCTCGGACCAGGTCCGTCAGTGGGGACGCGAGGGAATGATGCTCCAGCCCCTGCTGGAACGACAGCCGTGGGCGCACCACCCGCGTTTCCTTTCCTCGCGAGCGCAGCTCCTGCTCGACGATCTCCGGCATGGCGTGTTGGCTGATGCAGCTCTGCCCTCCCCGCCCCTCGCGGTCGGCGAGCCCCATCACCTTGGGGAAGAGCAGGATCTCGAGTTTCGTGTCACAGAGGGCGTGGGCGATCTTGGACGGACCGCAGGTGTCGAAGGCGTTGCAGAGCAGCTCACCGCGCGCCAGGCTGCCGGCGTCCGAGGCCAGCAGCACCGGCTGGCAGCCCAGCTCTCGCGTGAGTGTGGCGAAGAAGGGGAGGTAGACACCGAGCGCGCCGGTCATGGGGAGGCCGATGGCACGGCCCTCCCCTTCGCCAAAGTGGCTCTCGACGAGTGCCCGGCGGGCCTCGAAGGGGTTGGGGGCGCCGTGGGGCAGCTTGGGGCGCGTGGCCGTGGCCAGTTCGTACTTGGGACAGGCGCCGCCGCTGAGAATCTGCTGCTCGGCGTCCCCCGCGCGCACGGTTGTGCGCTGGATGGGGCAGAGCGTCTGGCAGTCGGCGTCGCGGCAGGCGAACTCCGACCGGGCGGTGACCTCTGCCTCCAGCAGGGATCGCACGGGCAGGGGATCCGCAGCCAGCAGCGTGTCGGCCCCCAGCGCCTGCAGCGCGCAGAGACCGATGCCCCAGGCTCCCATGGCCCCGGGATTCGGTGGGACCACGACGTCCCGCCCGGTGACCGCGGCGAGGGTCCAGGCCAGGGAGGGGTTGGTGGCGGGCTTGCCCTGGAAGAAGATGCGCGCGCCCAGCCGACGCTGGCCCATGACCCTGTTGAGGTAGTTGTGGATGATCGAGTACTGCAGGCCGGCGAAGAGGTCCCCGAGATCGAAGCCGTCCTCGAGGGCCTGGGTGCCGGCATCGGCCATGTAGACGGTGCACATCTGCCCGAGGTCCGGAGGCCGCGCGGCCCGGCTGGCCATGTCGGTCAGCTCGTCCAGGTCCGTGACGTCGTACAGGCGAGCCTGCTCCTCCAGGAAGGAGCCCGTGCCCGCGCTGCAGGCCTTGTTCATGTCGCTCTCGACGATGCGACCACCGCTGACCTGGACGAACTTGGCGTCCTGGCCCCCGATCTCGATGATGCTGAGGTCCGCGCCCGCGTCGGGGTCGCAGCGGATGGCTGCGGTGGCGTGGGCCACGATCTCGTTGAGGACGACCACACGCTCGGGATCGGGCAGCACGGCCCGCAGCACGGTGGCCACCGCTTCGCGCCCCGAGCCGGTCAGTCCTACGGCGCGGATGTCGGGTTGGCCCCGCTCGAGGATGGCGGCGATCAAGCGCTGTGCGGCTCCCAGCGGGTCGCCTCGGGTGCGGTCGTAGACATCGAACAGCAGGTCACCGGTCTCGAGGTCGGTGATGGCGGCCTTGGCGCCGGTGGAGCCCAGGTCCAGGCCCAGCAAGGCCGGGCGCTGCGGCCAGTCGTCGCGCGTGGGAGGAGGCTCTTGGCGCCGTACCTTGGAGCGGTGCGCGCTGGCCGGCTCGAGGATCTCGAACCGTTCCTTGCGCTTGCTGATCAGGGAGAGGGGATCTTCGGGGAGGGCGGCCTCGGAGGCGGGAACACGCTCGGCCACCAGCGAGGCGGCGCCCATGGCCTCGAAGCACAGGGGCCAGGGGGGAAGCTCGACGCTGCGGCCCAGCCGTTCCTCGAGGGCCGTGCGTAGCGAGACGATGCGCGAACAGCCGCCCACGAGCAGGACGGGGCCTTCCACGCCCGTGCGAGCCAACAGGGCCGAGGCGTTGCGGGCCACCGACTCGAAGAAGCCCCGGAAGAGCGCAGCGGCGGGCACGCCGGAGTTGGCGTGGTGGGTCATCTCGCTCTTGGCGAAGACCGAGCAACGTGCCGTGATGGGTCGGCTTCGCTCGGCGCTCGTGGCCAGGGTGTCGGCCTGCTCGATGGTCAAGCCGAAGCGGGCGGTCATGCGCTGGATGGTCTCGCCCGTTCCGGAGGAGCACTTGTCGTTTTCGAGGTAGCGCCAGTGGACGCGGCCTTCGTGGGGGCTGCGGGCCAGCGCCGCGTAGCCACGGCCACCCACGCTGAGCAGGTTCACCGATGGGGGCAGCTCGGGCAGCAAGCCCAACGCGGCCTCGAGGCAGGCCTGCTCGGGCAGCACCCGCACGGGTGCGGTCAGCGGGTCGGCGTACACGCCTGTCGCGGCCAGTGCGGCGCAGTCGGCCACGCGTTGCTCTCGGTACCAGCGCGCGAACAGCTCGAGAGGCTTACCCTCGTGGGGGATGCTCGAGGAGTGCTCCACCTCCAGGGAACCGTCGCCGTCCGAGCGCGCGATGACGAAGGAAGCGGACACCTTGCCGAGGTCGCAGGCCGCGACACGTCGTTCCATGGGATTCTCCGTGCTTGGCTGGTCTCAGCCCTTAGTCCCCGAAGTGGCTCGTCTCCACGCTGGTGACCTCTTCGCCCTGCATCGTGACGATCCAGATGTCGCCGAAGTCACCCGAGCCGATGCTGACGGATTCTTCGACCCCCAGGGCGTTCACGAAGTCGGGGATGGTCCACGAGTGTCCACAGTGGAGCACCTGTTCGTGCTGGTGCTCGGCGATGATGTGGGCGGCCAGGTCGTATTCCGGGTCGATGTCGGTGACCATGTCGAGTCCGTGGTCGTCGGCCGTGGGCTGGCAGGTCTCCTGGGTGCGGTTGTAGTCGGTGGCGTAGACCGCCACCAAGGGTACGTCGGCCATGACGGGGACGAGGGCCTCGGCGCGTTGTTGACCTTCTTCGGTCAGGTGCGGATCGTGGCCTTCGTCCTTCTCGGCGTGGCGCACCACCCAGGCGACCAAGGGAGTGGTGTCGGTGTCCGCATCGCCGTCGGCGTCGGCATCCGTGTCCACGTCGGTGTCGGTGTCGGTGTCCCCGTCGGGGGGGGAGCTGTCGTCAGGCGTGGGCCCGTCCGAAGAGGGCTCGCAGCCGCACGGGCCGAGCAGGACGGCGCAGGGGACGAAGAGGCGGATCGCGGTGATGGAGAACAGTCTCATGGCGGAGAGAATAACATCCTCCGCAGACGCTCAATCCTCGCCGTTGGCGAGCAGACCGGCCTTGATGGCGGAGACCTCCACCGCCTCGATCAGGGCGATGGGCAGGCCCCGTTCCTCGAGCTTGGTGATGCCGTCGATGGTGCACCCCCCCGGCGTGGTGACCTGGTCCCGCAGTGCCGCGGGGTGCTGCCCGCTCTCGAGGACCAGATCGGCCGCGCCACGGAGCACCTGGGCGGCCATTATGCGGGAGATGTCGCGGGGCAGGCCGCGCTTGACCCCGCCCAGGGAGAGGGCTTCGATGACCTCGAGGGCGAACGCCGGGCCACAGCCAGCCAGGCCCGTGCAGGAGTCCATGTGGCGCTCGTCCAGACGCACCACGCGGCCCACGGGTTCGAAGATGCGCTCGGCCTCTTCGACGTGAACCGTGGTTGCGTGGCGCCCCCGGCAGAGGGCGGTCATGGACGAGCGCACCACCGCCGCGATGTTGGGCGTGGCTCTCACCACGGGGAGGTTGCGTCCCAGCCAGCCCTCGATGGCGGAGGTGGGCACACCGGTGACGATGGAGATGATCAGGG
>PVBE011784602.1_pt1 | contig 11974 bp, 10 predicted proteins | sample 1631181 | NCBI WGS metagenome assembly PVBE01 (sample SAMN08397723, study PRJNA350692) | Marine metagenome, whole genome shotgun sequencing project. | isolation source: water | place: Pacific Ocean | collected 2012-04 | reverse complement strand
GTGAACTGGGTGACCATCGAGGAGCAGATCAAAGTGATTGCCACAGCGATCAACTATGACCCGGCGACGCAGGCGCCCGTCATCGCCGGTCTGCCCGTCCGCTCTGCCTCAAAAGGACCTTGGAACCGCGATGGCCAGTAGAAGACAGTAAGAACGCATAACGCGGCGGCCCTCCGTGACTGAGGCCGCCGTTCTTTTTAATGGCCATAGAGGCTCACGCCATGTGGTAATTGGGATGAAAAACCGTGTCTGGTGCAATTGATATTGTCTGCAACCTGTTTACGCCGCAAGAAGTCGAGAACGGACAGACCGGTCTCGACGAAGAATTCAAGAAGCAAGTTCGCATGCCTGAAGACATGCGTGGCGGTGTTACGATTGAGAATTACTTGGAGCGCATGGATCGTGCAGGTATCGAGCGCTCACTTCTCATCGCAGTGCGCGCAGGCGACTTGCGAATGAAGGGTTCATTCGAAATCCCCTACGAACGCGTGCATGAGATTTGCCAGCGATATCCAGATCAATTTTCTGGCCTTGCAGGCGTTGACCCCTATCGCGGAATGCAGGGACTGCGTGATCTTGAGGTGGCAGTCAAAGAATACGGATTTGTCGGCGCGCATCTCTATCCCCACTGGTTTGAGCTCGCGCCAGATCATGCAAAGTACTACCCCTACTATGCCAAGTGTTGCGAACTTGATATTCCGATCATGATGCAAGTGGGTCAGAATCTTGTTTATCAACGCGATCGTAGGTTGAAGAGCGTGGGCCGGCCAATTTGTCTCGATCCGGTCGCGTGCGATTTTCCAGACTTACGGCTTCTTGGTATTCACATTGGTGTTCCGTGGACGGACGAAATGATTGCTATGTGCTGGAAGCATGAGCACATTTATACCGCAGGCGATGCCTATGCGCCGCGCTATTGGCCGCAATCATTTGTCCATTACGCCAATAGTTACGGACGGGAAAAGGTCATGTTCGGCACTGACTGGCCCGTTATCGATCCGGAACGCGCCGTACGCGAGGTAGACGAACTCAATTTCAGAGAAGAGCCCAAGCGTCTTCTGATGCGTGAGAACGCGATACGGGTCTTTAAACTGCCAAACTAACAACTAAGAGCGGATCCCATGCCCAACCTGCCAAGATCCTTTCAGCATCTATCTTTTGCCGACGGTGTACGCGCCTCGACCCAAAGAGATCCCGGTAAGCTAGCGCTCCAGCATAGAGAAAATAAGCGCACTTATGCTCAGCTAATAGAGCGCATTGACCGGGTGACAAACGCAATTGCGGGCGACTTGGGACTCGGTCCTGGTGATCACGGCGCCATCATTTCAAAAAACTCCATTGAGTATTTAGAAGTCGTCATCGGTGCGGCACAAGCGGGGCTCGCTCTCGCAACGGTCAATCCGCGTCTGGCGGCCGCCGAACTGGTCACAATTTGCGACGACGCCGAAGCCAAAATCGTTTTCACCGATGCCGACAGCGCCGAGGTGATCAAGGACAGCACGTTTGAAACCGTGAAGCGCGTCATCGTCATCGGGCCCGAACTCGATAACTGGCTCGGTAAGTCCTCCCTGCCGCTAAAACCTGTCACGGTCAACGAATGGGATGTGTTCACCATTCCCTATACATCGGGGACGACCGGCAAACCTAAGGGCGTGCTTGTGCCACACCGCTCACGCATATTGACGCTCTTTGCCATGGCCGTCGAGTATGGCTGCCATTCGCCGGACGACCGCTTTTTGGCTATGGCGCCGCTCTGTCACGGAGCGGGCATGGTCTACGGTCTCGCACCCATTTTCTTTGGGGGCTTCGCGGAAATCCTAGATCATTTCGAACCTGAATTATTCTTGAAGAAGCTCAAGGCCGAAAACATAACGGGCTATTTTGCGGTACCCACCCATTTCCACGGTATTTTTTCGCTTGAACAATCCGTGCTCGAGGCTAATCGATGCGAAAGTCTTCACACAATCATTTCCAATGCGGCACCGCTCCCCCAATCATCCAAAGAACAAATTATCGATTACTTTGGCGAAGGCATGCTCCACGAAACATACGGGTCGACCGAAGCCGGAATCGTAACGAATCTGCGTCCACCTGATCAATTGCGCAAGCAACGCTGCGTCGGTCTGCCGTTTCCCATGACGGAAGTTAAACTCATCGACGACACCGGAAACGAATGCGCGGCGGACGAAGTCGGTGAGCTGTTTTCCAAAAGCCCCTTCCTGTTTAACGGTTATTGGAAGCGGCCGAAGGAAACCGAGGACTCTTATAAAGACGGCTGGGTCACAGTCGAAGATCTTGCGCGCCGCGACGGGGAGGGCCACATTTATATTATTGACCGTAAAAAAGACATGGTGATCTCAGGGGGTATCAACATCTATCCGCGGGAAATCGAGGAAGTGTTGTTCAAACATCCGGCCATTGCCGATGTGGCAGTAACTGGTGTGCCCGACGACAAGTGGGGCGAGCGCCTGAAAGCATTTGTCGTCGCGCAGCCGGGTAACAAAATTGGTGAGCAAGACGTCATCGATTTCTGCAAGGATAAACTATCTGACTACAAAGTCCCGAAGGATGTTGCTTTTATTGAGATGCTACCACGTAATGTCGGCGGCAAAGTATTAAAACGAGAACTACGCGACTTATAGTGCCGGTGCCACGCGCTCACCGATAATCCGAATTGCATCGGCTGGATCGTCATAGATTCGAAGTGCTATTTCATTGATGCCAAGGGCCGTCATCTTTTTCAGGTGATCAATCAAAGAGTCCAACTCAGCGACACCGCCGGTCAGAGTCAAATTCTCAACGAGAGTGTCAATGAGACGGTCGGGTACGCCTTCGATCACCGGACTATTGGCAAAATAAGCGTTCATGAACGCATTCATATTTTCTTGGACTGCTTCACGGTCGGCCTTGCCGAGGAATGGTTCTAAATACCAAGGCAATAGCATGCCGCGCACCCAAAGTTTGCGCCGCGCTTCGGCCACTGCTTTGTCTTTGTCTTTTTTGACATGCCAGGCATAAAGATTGTTGAAGCGGAAGTCGTCGAGTGCTCTTCCGCTCTTCACAAGACCCTCGTTCAGGGCAGGCAACGCCTGTTCGATCAGGGGTAGGGTTCCGTCGCTCGTCATCAGACCATCCGCGACTTCACCTGCCATGCGCATCATTTTCGGCCTGGTAGCCGCGACATAAAGATGAGGACGTTCATGTCTGGCCCATGTAGGTTGATAGCCGCTCACTTGAAAGACCTCACCATCAAAATCGACGCGGCGGTTGGGAGACGACGTTTTGAGAAACTCGATACACTCGCGAACACCAGTTACCATTTTTGGATGCATGGACTCGAATGTTGGTTTCAAGTGCATGGCGATCATAGTTTCACCGCCACCGCCTACAACGATATTTGCTCGGCCGTTCGAGAATTCATTAAGCGTCCACAACATGTTTGCCATTTTGAGGGGGTGGAGCTCGAATGGACTGACTGCGATAGGCCCCATTCGGATCTTGCTTGTGCCACGCGCCATTTCAGCAAAACACATAAATGGGTCACGCGCCGAGACATGGTTGGCCATCCACATGGCACCGAGATCATAGGACTCCGCGAGCGCGCCCAGCTCACCAAGCGTCTCCGGCCGTGTGTTAGGGTCAAGAACGATATCAACCCGCATGATGCCTTTCTCCTTGTCTAGACAACAGACCCCTATTGCCGCCAGTTATCTCAACGCCGGCACGACCTTTTCACCGATAAGCTTAATGGACGAGGCTGGATCATCATAAATGCGGAGCGTAAACTCCGTTACGCCCGCTTTTTTGAAAGCCGTAAGCTCTTCAATCAGCCTATCGACGTCGCTCAATTTGCCTGTAAGTGTTAGATGTTCCACAAGCTTATCAAGAATACGGTTGGGCACGTCTTCAATCTCATGAGTATTGGCCATATAGGCCTTTGCGAACGCGTCAAAGTGTTCCTCGACAAACGCGCTATCATCGTCATCGAGAAACTTTGAGATGTGCCACGGGCTCAGCATGCCGCGCACCCAAATCTTACGTAAAGCCTCCCGATGCGCCTCATCTTTGTCGGCTTTGACGTGCCAAGGCAGTAAATTATTGATTCGGAAGTCGCCACGCGGCCGCCTGTGCGCATCTAAATTCTCATGAATCCAAGCGACGGTTTCATCAATACGCTGCAGCGGTACATCAGACATCATGACGCCGTCAGCGATGCCGGTTGCCATCTTGAGCATTTGCCGTCCCGTTGCGCCGACGTAAATGCGCGGTGGCGTGTCTATCGCCCACTCGGGTAGATAGCCCGACACTTGAAACGACTTACCGTCATACATCAGCGGCTTGTCGGGTGATACGGCTTTCAAGATCTCGACACATTCACGAACGCCTCTCACCATTTTGGGAAACATGGTGCGCCGATCGAGTTTCAGCTTCAGCGCAATTGTCGTGCCGCCGCCGCCGCCAACGACGATATCGGTGCGACCATGAGATATTTCGTTTAAGGCGAAAACAAGGTTGGCCATTCGAATGGGGTGCATTTCAAACGGGCTGATAGCCATCGGCCCCATGCGAATCTTGTGCGATTCACGCGCAAGCACTGAAAAACATAAGAAAGGATCGCGGGACGACAATATATTTGCTGTCCACACAGTGCCCAGATCGTAATCTTCCGCGAGCTTGCCGAGCCGTGCGAATTCGTCAGCCGAAGCATTGGGTTCTAATGCTATGTCAATCTTCATTTCTTATGGCCCTCGTCCTAGACGGTTGAGCTGTTGCGTAACATAAACAGATCATAAGATCAGCCAACGAAGTGGCTTTAACCAAAATTCTGGACATCACGTTATAAGCAGCATGCTGGAATATCAGCCAAAAGCAGGATTTGAAGATTATTCAACGGTCGCCTAGACTGCCGCGCGACAAACAAAGATTTGCCTTTATAACGACAGATTTATTCATTGGGCACTGTCCTGAAGATTGAACACTCTCTGCATTCGGTTTTGTACAACCAGGGGGTCGATGCCTGGGTCGACCAATCTCCGGATAAGGATAATTTCTGGTATGACGAGATGGCACAAAAGATTATGAAATCAACAATTGGCGCCCTTTTGATTTCTAAGAACGCCGAAGCTAATGACGTCGTTGAAAAAACATTCATCGCTACGACAAGATTTTAAAATCTACTGATCGGCGTTTGTGTTGAAGACGTTTCCAAGAAAGACAGCTACACCGAAGAATATCTACAACGCAATTGGCTTGATCTACATTCCAAGCCCGAAGAACAGCTGCCCAAACTCGCTGATCAGATCGGACTATTTCTGAATATCAGTTCAATATTTTCATAAGCTGTGTGGCGACACAACTAGAGCTTTCTTTTCATGACCGCGGCGTGCTTGGAGGATTAATTCATGAACCGTGTTTTCTTCGGCTGGTGGTTGTTGGGCAGTTTGTTCGTCGTTTACACCGCCTCTAACGGCATTCTGCTTAACACGCTGCCGATGTTTTACCCGTCGCTCATTGCGGAGTTCGGTTGGTCCGAAGCTGAAGTTACCAGCCCAGCTGCTATGTTCTATTTTGCCTGCGGATTTGTGTCGCTCTTCTCCGGCTATTTCCTCGATCGCTATTCTGCTAAGCGCATAATGTTATTCGGACTATTGGGGATCGTCTTGGCGCTAGTTTATTTTTCACAAGCTTCATCTTTAATTGAGCTATTTGCGATCTACATCGTATTTTCCGTGGGCCTTGCGACTGGAGGTCTTCTGCCCAGCATGCTTTTGCTTACCCGTTGGTTCGTGCGCAAACGAGGCATTGCCGTGGGGATCCTCCTCCTAGCGGCCAGCTTCGGCGGAATGGTTTTTCCTCTTTTTGTTCCGGGATGGATTGAAGCTTATGGCTGGCGCCAATCGATTATGATTCTTGCAGGCATCGGTGCCGTGATGATGATCTTGCCGGTCTTGTTTTTTGTACGCGATTTTCCGCGCGATTTGGGCTTGCGGTCCGACGGGGATGAGGTGATAGAGGATACTACTGAAAGGGATGCCCAACAGATTGCCGCCGGCCCGACGTTCAGGGACGCTGTCACATCACCGATTACGTACCTACTGATATTTACCACCGCAACGTTGTGGATTTGCGTCACCAGCGTCATCAACCACCAAACTATATACTTGGGCCAAGACCTTGGCGTTGATTTTGGAGTTCTTGGTGTCGTCGTTAGTGTCTTTTTCGCCTCATCCATCTTCGGGTATTTAATATTTGGCTATCTCAGCGATCATTTCAAAAAAGTCCACATTCTTATGCTGGCGATCGTCAATTTGGGTGTCGGCCTTCTCGTGCTGCGCTTCTTGGCCAGTGAAAACAAATTCTTCTTATATACCTACGCGATCATTTTCGGGATCGGCTTCAGCGGTGCCTTTGGCATGGTCCAGTTGATCGTTGCGGAGTTTTTTGCCGGACAAGGCTACGGTCGCATCCTCGGCCTATTCGTCTTTATCGACACCGTCGCATCGGCCGCCGGTATACGCTTTTTGGGCGATATACGCGTAGGAACGGGAAGCTATATACCCGCCTTTAATATATTGATCATCATGTGCATCGTCGCTGCCCTTTGCGTTTTCGTCGTGATGCAGCTGCAAAAAAGGCCCGGCTCTGCAACGGCTTAGCTCTCTGTTCATCGTCTATTGCGATGTTGTGGTTAGGCTGTTTGTGTGCACCCATATATACTTGGCAACGGATTCGCTACCGAACCAGTGGAGGTAGTACGCGAGGCGTAATGACTCTTTCACCTTTTAGAAATCACGAATACACCAAGCTCTTTATTGCCCAAGTCATCGCACTGGTCGGTACAGGCCTGACCACTGTCGCGCTGACGCTCTTGGCCTATGACATGGCGGGTGGCAATGCGGGCGTCGTTTTGGGTACGGCTCTTGCCATCAAGATGATTGCCTATGTGGTCTTTGCGCCAATTGCGGGCGGGCTCGCACATCGGTTTCCAAGAAAAGCACTTCTCATTTCACTCGATATCGTTCGCGCCGTCATCGTTCTTATAATGCCGTTCGTATCGCAAATTTGGCATATTTACACACTCATCTTTCTTTTGAATCTTTTTTCCGCCGGTTTCAAACCGGTCTTTCAAGCAGCCATTCCAGACATTCTTCCCGGCGTCCGCGACTATACAGAGGCACTTTCGCTGTCGCGGTTGGCCTATGACTTGGACAATCTCTTGAGTCCTCTTCTTGCCGGGTTGGCCCTTTTGTTCTTAGGCTATTCGTCACTCTTTTTGGCTAACTCAGCTGCATTTCTGATTTCGGCCATGCTCATCGTCATTACCGTCCTCCCAAAAGCCGAGACTGTCGACCGGCTCGGCACCGTGTGGGATGAAATCAGCTTTGGAATCAAGGCGTATTTCAAGACGCCGCGTCTTCGCGCTCTTCTCGCTCTTTACCTTGCGGTTGCAGGCGCTAGCGCAATGGTCATTGTCAACACTGTTGTCTACGTGCGCGATTATCTCGGCGGCTCCGACTCCAACACGGCCATGGCGCTCGCTGCAGCCGGCGGCGGCTCGATGATCGCGGCATTAAGTCTACCATCGATCCTCGACCGCGTCTCCGATCGGCCAGTCATGATTTTTGGGGCACTTCTCATGTCTGCGGGGCTTCTCCTGTTCGTAAACCAGCCGGATTTATTTTTACTTTTGCCTATGTGGTTCCTGATCGGCTTAGGCTGGTCGCTGGTGCAAACACCGGCGGGCAGGGTGATTACGCGCTCGTCGACGGCGCCGGACCGTTCAGCGTTCTTTTCTGCTCAGTTTTCATTGTCCCACGCCTGCTGGCTGCTGGCCTATCCAATCGCCGGACAATTGGGGGCGGCGTTGGGGCTCGATACGACCGCCCTCATTCTCGGATTGAGTGTACTAGCATTTACCGCGGTAGCTGCTTTTCTGTGGCCAACGGAAGATGGAAACGAGCTCCTGCACGAACATGCCGGCTCATTACATGAGCACGCTCATGTCCATGACGAACATCATCAGCATGCACACGATGGGGTTGAGGAATCCGAACTACACAGCCACCGTCACCACCACAACCCCATCCAGCATGCCCATGCTTTCTTTATCGACAATCATCATCTGTCGTGGCCGCACGCATTGAATGATTGAACATGCTGCCGAATTGGGCATACCAAAGATGAGAAACAAAAAAGGGCGGCCGAAGGGGCTGCCCTTATTCCTTTAGAGATAGTCTAGCCTCTTTTCTTGTCGTTCATTTTCTTGAATCCTGAATGGGAACTCTGATTGTCTCTGGATCCACCATTCCTTCGGTGACTCTAAATATTCCAGATAGTTTTTCTTGGTATATTTGAGAATATCCTTCGGTAGGTCGCCGACACCGCCCATCAATTTGTACGTATGGCTGTGATAGTCAATGATACCCAGCCGGTTTCCTATTTCTAGCTACGGCAAACATTGTCCGATACGGGTCCACGACGCCGTCGACGAAGCTGAGGTCACAGTGGGATCCACGGCTTGACTCTTGCGCCCTTGAACGCCTTCACATTTATGTAGATCTGTCGCACAATCCCCTGAATTAGGCGTGTGCAGACTGGCCTAATGGTCCTATTTGCTAAGGGCTCGTCCGATAGACCATATTGTTGGCTGTAAGGGTTAGAACATACATGCCTGTACGATTAGGTTGATGCGCCTTGCCCAATTTTCAATTGCGCAAAATTGTGACTTGCTTGTCCAGTAGCAGCCAAGCCTCCCCCTTCTAGGGGTCCGCGAACTCGGAAGCATTGCAATCTGATATTTTCCGCTAAGCTACTTGAATCCCCATGGGTTAGGCGATAGAGGAACCCGAATGAGTCCGAGTGACGCAACCAAACAGAACTCCGACCTGCCCCCTAAAGCGCGGATATTGCAACTCATTGGCAACACGCTCGTCGCACGTGGACTCGGGATTGTTGCAGAGCTAGGGATTGCAGATTTGATCGCCGACACGCCGTGCACAGCGACCGAGCTCGCGGCCAAGACGGACTGCCACGCTGGCGCACTCTATCGCCTGCTGCGGCTCCTGGCGGCGCAAGACATATTCTCTGAAGATGAATTCGGGCGCTTTCACCTCACTTCCCTCGCCGCCGTTCTGCGAAAGGATGGCCCAGATTCTCTTCACGCAATCGTTCGGCTTGCTTGGCAGGACATCACCTGGGACACTTATTATGAATTGCCGCACACAATAAAAACCGGTGAGCCTGCATTCACAAAAGCCTACGGCGCCGATTTCTTTGACTATTTGGCGGCCAATCCCGACATCAATACCTATTTCGACGCATCGATGGCGCTCTTCTCCGGTCCGGAGAATGACATCATTGCCGGGACCTACGACTTTTCCGGCGTGTCCCGGGTTGTCGACGTGGGCGGCGGTTACGGAGGCCTCCTCGCGGCGGTCTTGAGAGCAAATCCTTCAAGCCAAGGCGTCCTCTATGACCAAGAGCAAGTGATTGCCAATCCGGCCTTGCTCCGCGATGCTGGTGTAATTAATCGATGTGAGATCATCAGTGGCAATTTCTTCGAAACAGTACCGCTCGGTGGTGAAATCTATATGCTCAAAAGAATTCTGCACGACTGGGATGATGATGAGGCCATAGCTATCTTGCGCAATTGTACCAATGCGCTCGGCGTCGATAGTCGGCTGCTCGCCATCGATGCTGTCATCAAACCCGGCAACACGCCTGACCCGAACAAAAATATGGATGTTGGCATTATGGCTCTGACGCACGGCCGCGAGCGGACCGAGCAAGAATTTGCCACACTCTTTCAGAACGCTGGGTTGAAGCTTACGCGTATCATTCCCACGGAGTTGCCATCTACTTTGTCGATCGTTGAAGGCCAGCGCACGGAGCGGTTATAGCCGGCGTACCTGCGACACAATCTCTTCTTGCTAATACCATGCATTCCGGCTTCAAATAGACGTGGACAGAAAAGAGGAAGAACACCAGATGACACAGCAATCAACAATACAGCCATTCGAAAAAGGCGATGTTTTTGTAGGCGCAACTGTCCTCAATAATCCTGATGATGACCATGCCGGTGATGGCCGCATCGTTCAGTTTGACGCCGACCTCAATGAAAAAGGAGTTCTGTGGACCCGCGGTACGACGCATTTGGTGGGCGGGCTCAAGTTTGCACCGGACCGCACACTTTGGGCCTTCGATAGCCAGGAATTCAAAGTTCTGCGCATCAGCCCCGAAGGTGAGCAGCTACCGGATATAGACTTTCCAAAGCGCAGCTTTTCCAACGTCAATTTTGCTCCTGATGGCAACTTGTATTTTGGTGAGCATCTTGTCGGGCATGAAGTAAAGTTGCCTCCGGACAGGCCCCTCGGTACGAAATTACCATTCATCCCGGGGATGGAAAAATTCGGTGACGGCCATGTGTACAAGGTGTCACCTGAGGGCGCGTTTCTGGCCGAATATGCTACGGAGGTAACTGGCGGCATGCCTGGGTTCTTAGGCGTCACCTGTTCCGCTCTTGCCCCAGACAACAAAACGCTCATCTATCTCTCTGAGCTTGGCCCGCGTGTAATGCGCTACGACCTTGAGGCTGATCGCCAGCTGCCCGATCTTATCAGCTACGACAAAGAAAGCGGGGATATGGCGATGTTCGTAACCTACGCGCCGGACGGCAGGCTCTATTACATCTCAGCAAATTTTCGCAAAGGATTCTTTATTCATTTTCTTGACGACGAGGGCAATTCCATAAAACAGATTGAGCTCCCAGGTCGAGGCTGGGCAACACTAGCCCCGTCCTTGGAAGACAATGTGGCATACATCGGAAATTTCTTCGCAGGTACGGTTGGTAAAATGAATCTTGAAACCGGAGAAATCATCGCCCGAGCTGAAACGAATGTGGAGCGCTCGCTTGCGGGTATCGCCCAATATCGAGGTTAGGCTGAGCAACGCTCATGCCCGATTACGAAAAGATCTTTCGTGCGTCATCTCTGAGGCGCACTACAACAAAGATCTAGATGGCATGTTGGAACGCACCGCTGACGACTATGTCTGGTATCACATGACGAAAGAGGGGCCCGTCATGGGCGCCAACGGTAAGGCGCAGGCGCATTAGAATCTTGGGACGTTGTTTTAAAACCCCAATTACGTCGAAGGTGGTTTATCCGACTACGTCAAAGTATTCGGTAATTTCGTCGTTGGATCGGAACGCAATAAATATAAAAAAGACGGCAAAATCGTCGAGACCCGCGCGCTTGGCGTTTATTAATACAAGGATGAAAAGCTCCAGCGCGCCTGAAGCTTTTCCATCGACGACGATTAGTCGACTATTGGCAAGGCGTAAGCGATGAGTTTGTCCTGCTTGTTTTGAGGATACATCCAGGCATGCCCGCCTGTTGAGACCACCACGAATTGACGCCCATTCGCTAAGTATGACATAGGCGTCGCATTGGCAGATGTCGGCGCGTCAAATTCCCAGAGCAGCTCGCCAGTATCCACATCATAAGCGCGGAAGCGTTCATCTGCCGTCGCACCGATGAAGAATAAACCACCCGCCGTGGCAATGCCGCCTCCCGCAAAGGGCGTTCCGAGCCGGAGAGATATGGGTACAGGCGCAAGCTTGTCGATCAGGCCGAGCGGGGATTTCCATTTGATTTCCCCTTCAGCCAAATCGACGCCTACCACCATGGCCCAGGGCGGCTCGGTACACGGCGCGCCAAAGGGCGACAAAATTGGGCCTTGTTCGAGACCATAAGGCGTTCCCTTGATAAAACCGGGGGGGCCATTAGGATTGCCCGCAGTGGGAACTTTCGCCGCCTCCGGATCAACCTTTTCGTTAGGAATGAGCCGAACAAAGGTTGGAAATTGACCAACGGGAACCAACAACAGATTGCGTTCAGGATCAAACGCACCACCCGCCCAGCAATCCGCATATTCTTCACCAGATTTTTGTTTGGTCCATATAGGGCCCTATAGG
>PVBE011074878.1_pt1 | contig 11975 bp, 9 predicted proteins | sample 1631181 | NCBI WGS metagenome assembly PVBE01 (sample SAMN08397723, study PRJNA350692) | Marine metagenome, whole genome shotgun sequencing project. | isolation source: water | place: Pacific Ocean | collected 2012-04 | reverse complement strand
CTCTACCGCACTGATCAATTGTATTGATTCCTCGTAGCGCGGGGGCTTGTCCCCCGCGCTACTTCTTCCCAGGTGATCAACGCAACTGAGCAGTGCGATACAAGGAACCAGGAATCAGGAATGTTCAATTGGGTGCTGGTTCAATGACTGGTGCCTCGCCGCTTCGCGGCTCGTTCGCGTCGGATCGTACGCCCTGCCCGGCTCAGATCGTGATCCGCACAGTCGGCACGTCCCGCACCCCGACCAGGGCAAGATCCGCCACCCAAAAGCGGCACGCCCCCTCTTTCTCCAGCCCGGCCCAGACTGTGGTCCGCCCACCACCGCCAACACGTCCCGCCCATTCTCCGTTCCTGGTTCCTTGTTCCTTGTTCCTTGTTCCTTGTTCTCCTCCCCCCCGGCCCCCTCACTCGACCTGCCCCGCCAGGCTCGAACTGATCTATACTGATGCCCACACACACCACAGGAGGTTACCGATGAAGGCCGCGCCCTGCTGTATCCTCTGTCTGTTGTTGCTCACCGGCGGCCGCGCCATGGCCCAGGCTGACGAGCCCGGGCTGGGTGGCCCCCCAACGGAGCCGAGCCCGCCGCCGCCCGCCAGGCCTGCGCCGCCCGCGGATCACACCGCCCCGTCCCCGGCCCCCACCGAACCCGGCGAGCCTGGTCAGCCCGGCGAGCCCCGACAGCCGGCCGGCGGCGACCTGCGCACCCTGGCCCGGGCGCGGCAGGCGTGCGTCAGCGGCGCCGCCTGCCCCATGGTCCCGGACCTGATCCGGTTGCTCTCCTCGTCCGGCGCGGCGGTGGGGGCGGCCGACGTGCTCGGCGGCACTCGTGACCGCCGGGCGGTGATGCCCCTGGCCCAGGCCGCGGCCTACGGCGCCACCTCCGCGCTGCGCGCCGCGGCCCAAAGAGCCCTCGGCCGGCTGGCCGGCACCGCGTCGGTCAAGACCTACATGGGCCGCGCGGCGAAGCTGGACCCGGATCCGAGGACCAAGGCCGCGCTGACAGCGGCGGTCATGGGCGTGGGCCGGGGCGCGGCGCCGACGGCGCGCGTCAGCGGGCTGAGCTTGAGGGGCGGGGTCGTCCCGTCGCACAGCGATAACCCCATCGCCGGGCAGCGCACCAAGTACTCCTTCCCCGATCCCGAGTCGCCCCGGGTGATCTACGGGCCGACGGCGTTTATGCGCAAAAAGGGCGTCTGGGACTGGACCATCACCCAGCTCGGCCTGTGGAACTTCGACTACGGCGTCACCGACTGGTTGTCGGTGGGCGTCGAGGCCGCCCCGCCCATCGTCTTTTTCACCATGTTCCCCCACATCAAAATCGGCACCCAGCTGGGCAAGAGCGTCTCCATCGCGGTGCGAGCCATGGGCGGCCTGGCCTACCCCTACATCAGCGACATCGACGGCCACTTCGGCATCATCGGCGGCGGGCCGATCCTGACCATCGGCGACGCAGACATGAGCTTCAACATCTCCTGGCCGGTGTTCGCCACCTTCGTCGTGGAGCACAAGAAGCAGTACAGCACCCCCTACTCCTACGAGTACGAGAAGGTCAACGAATACGAAAACGGCTGGCTCACCCTGCCGAACATCGGCTTCTCCGTGCGCCTGCACAGGCGGATCAAGCTCAACTTCGAGCTCTACTCGGTGGCGGCACAGGGCTTCGAGCACAACGGCAAGTTCTGGCTGTTGATGTACGGCATCCGCATCATGGGCCAGCGCATCTTCGGTGACATCAACTTCGTCATGCCGCTGTTCGAGGACTCCGATGAGGTGTTGCAGTACATGCCCATCGGCTACCCCTTGCTGCAGTTCGGCTTCCAATGGTGACAGGATGACTGAGAGCCTCTTTTACAGCGACCAGCGCCTCGAGCAGATGACCGTGGCGCAGCTCGAGGATGAGCTGCGCCGTCACAACCACCTGTACTGGGACCTCAACCAGCCGGAGATCGCCGACACGGAGTACGACCGGCTGGTGCGGCGGCTGCAGGACCAGGCGCCGGACTCGCCGGTGCTGCAGCAGATGGGGCCGTCGGCGGACGGGCGCCTGGGCGAGGGCGTGACCCACACCACGCCGATGCTCTCATTGGACAAGTGCTACAACGACAAGGACCTCATGTCCTGGTCCGCCAAGTTCGAGGGCGACGTGGTGGTGACGCCCAAGATGGACGGCATCGCGGCCAGCATCCGCTACGACGCGGCCGGGCGCCTGGCCCTGGCGGCCACCCGCGGCTCGGGCACCGAGGGCGACGACATCACGGTCAACGTCAAGACCATCGCGGACGTGCCGCACCAGGTGGAGACCGGCGGCGTGGAGGTGCGCGGCGAGATCTACATGAAGCTGTCGGTCTTTGCGCACCTGTCGGACAAGTACGCCAACCCGCGCAACCTGGCCGCCGGCGCGATCAAGCACAAGGACGCGTCGCGCTGTCGGGACTACAACCTTTCGTTCGCGGCCTACGACCTGCTGGGCGACGACTCGGTGCGCACCGAGAAGGAGAAGTTCGACCGGCTGGTGGAGATGGGTTATCCAGAGTTGGAGTATCTGCTCAAGGGCAAGGAGGACCTGCCCGACGGCTACACCCACTACGCCCGGGCGCGCGCCGAGCTGGACTTCGAGATCGACGGCGTGGTCTTCAAGACCAACGACCTGGACGAGCAGGAGCGCCTCGGCGCCACGGCGCACCACCCGCGCTACGGCATGGCCTACAAGTTCCAGGGGGACCAGGCCCAGACCGCCCTGGCCAGCGTGGAGTGGAGCGTGGCCCGCTCCGGGGCCATCACGCCGGTGGCCATCATCGAGCCGGTGTTCCTCTCCGGCGCCACGGTCAGCCGGGCGTCGCTGCACCACGCGGGCTTTCTGGAGAAGCTGGATCTTTTGGGCCGCAAGACCGGCGCCAGGGTGACGGTCACCCGGCGAGGCGGCGTGATCCCCAAGGTGGAGGAGGTGGTCGAGCACTCTGACGAGGGCGAGGTCATCGGCTTCCCCGACGTCTGCCCCTCCTGCGGCGGGCCGGTGCGGCAGGACAGCGACTTCCTCTACTGCGAAAACCCCGACCAGTGCCGGCACGCCACCATCGGCGCCCTGGCCCACTTCTGCAAGGTGGTGGACATCCAGGGTTTCGGCGAAAAGCTGCTGACCAACGCCCACGACGAGGGGCTGCTCAGCAGCCTGGTGGACCTGTACACCCTGCGGGCCGAGGACCTGCTCGGCCTGGAGCGGGTGGGGCAGATCCTGGCCGACAAGCTGGTGGCCGACGTGCAGGCCCACCGCACCATGGAGCTGGCCACGTTTTTGCGGGCCCTGGGCATCGACGAGCTGGGCAAGCACGTCTCGGGCATCCTGCAGGAGCGCTACGGCACCATCGACGCGGTGCGCGCGGTCACCGCCGAGGAGCTGGCCGGCATTCACACCATCGGCGAGATCATCGCGGAGAAGGTGGTCGGCGGCCTGGCGGACAGGGCCGAGCTGGTGGACGCGCTTTTGCAGCACGTGACCATCGAGGCGCCGCGGCAGGCGAGCCCCGGCGACGAGGCCGGGCCGCTGGCGGGCCAGAGCTTCGTCTTCACCGGCAAGATGCTGCACCTCGATCGCAAGGGCGCCCAGGCGCGGGTCAAGGCCCTCGGCGGCGCCGCCCCCGGCGGCGTGACCAAGGCGCTGAGCTACCTCGTCATCGGCGACGGCGCCGGCGACCGCAAGAGCAGCAAGCAGAAGAAGGCCGAAAAGTACGCGGCCGAGGGCTCCGAGATCCAGGTCATCAGCGAGAGCGACTTTCTGAAGATGGCCCCGGAGTAGGCCCTGTGACGCCCGGGTCGCAGGAGGCGCGACCTCCTGCGCCACCGCGGACGCAGGTCACGGCGGCCGTTAGCGGTTCCGCTCGCGACCTCCCCCCTTCACTCATCTGTAATCATTCAAAAGACCACCGGCGCCTGAACCTGGCACGCTCCGTGCTTTTTGATTGAGTCATACAGGGCACAACAAGCACAGGAGGCTCCGATGCAGAACACGACGCGCGCGCTCTCGACGCTCTCCATTGTCCTCTCGCTCTCTTTCATCGGCTGCGCCGGCAGTGACATGCCTCCCGGGGTCTACTCCTTCTGCGTGGACTACTACAGCCACATGTGTGAGAAGACCTTCGACTGCTCGCCCCACGCGGCCAAGCTCGGCTGGGGCGTGAGCAGCAAGTCCGACTGCATGGACATGGCGCAGAACTCCTGCGCCGCGGCGTCCGCCGAGGCTGCCGAGCCGGGCTGCGTGCCCACCTGGCCCAGCCAGTCCCAGATGGACAGCTGCATGACCCAGACGCGGTCCTGGAGCTGCGGCGACTACATGAACAACCCCGACGGGCCGGCGGCCTGCCAGGCGATCCAGGAGCCCTGCCCCGACACCGACGACGACGATGATGACGCGCACCAGCCCGCTGGCAGCGGTGGCGGTCAGACCCCGCCCAGGCAGACCAACAAGTGCCCCTACACCACCGGCAGCTTCAGCTGCGCCGCGGCCTGCGAGAACATCTGGAAGCTGGTCAACAAGTGCGCCAGCGACCCTGCGTTGCCGGCCAACCTCAAGTCGCTGTTCAAGACCATGGCATCCATGCCCAGGAGCACGGCCATGGCCGCCTGCAAGGCCACCTGCGCGGCCCAGACGGCCAGCTACCAGAGCCAGTGGAAGTGCTTCCAGGGCGCCCCGAGCAACAGCTGCACCGCGGTGGCCGCCTGTACGGTCAGCAACTGCCCCAGCTGAAAAGTACAAAAGTTAGGTCCGGGCGGCACCCAGGGTGTTGAAATCATTCCCCTCAAAACACGGAAAGTACAAAAGTTAGGTCCGGGCTAAACGGCCGGTCTCGATTCGGTGATCACCACGCCATCGCTTTCGTTGCGGCGGGCTTCAGGCTACAGGCTGCAGGCTACAAGGTTAGCTTTCGTCAGCTTGGAGTCATCAGACATGCGACGCTCTCACAATAGCCCGCTCCGCCCGGGCCCCAGGTAGCGGCGTCAGCGGACGCTGTCGGTAGGAAGCCAGCCCATGGCACGTGCGAGGCCTGCCTTGTAGCCGGGAGCCCGAAGCCCGGAGCCATGATTTCCGGTCCCTTCAGGATGAGGTGACCACCGATTCACGAACTGTGGTTTAGAGGGGTTTAGAGGCTGAGCTCTTCGCCAGGCGTGCTCTCCTCGATCAGCCCGGCCAGCAGGTCCAGCGATTTTCGGTCCAGCTGGGGTACGAAGAGGTGGGGCAGCTCGGTGACCGGCAGCGGGATCCGCTCCCGCAGCACCTTCAGGTACCGCCGGTTGATCTCCCGCCGGGCTGCCAGGGTCCTGGCCGAGGCAACCATGGGCGCCACCGCCGGATCCAGCGTATCGCAGCCTGCCAGCCGCTCCAGGGCCTGGCCCAGGTGGGGGGTTCGCTCGTACGTGTCGGGGTAGAGCCCGTTGATTACCAGGCGGCTGGGGGTGATGTTGAGATCTTCCACGGCGGCGGTGTGCAGATCCACCGACTCGGTGGCCGGCATCTCCTCGGCCAGCGTGACAATCCAGAGGCGGGTCCGCGCCGGATCCGTCAGCATCCGCTGGATCTGGATCGCGTCCCGGGTCAGGGGCCCGTCGGGCACCGACTCCATGATCACCTGGGGGATGCGCAGCATGGTGATCAGGTGGCCCGTGGCCTGGCCGTCGAAGACCACCGTGTCGAAGCGCGGGCGTCCGTCGCGCATCTCGGTGGTGTGGAACCACGCCTTGCCGAGCATGGAGTACTCGTCCAGGGAGGGCACCGCCTTGAGGAAGTGCTTGACCAGGCGGTTGTCCATGACCGCGCGGTAGACCGACTCCAGCTTGAGCACCATCATGCCGCGCTCGCGCAGCGCTGCGCGAGGGTTCATGTTCACGGCCCAGAGGTTCTGCTCCACATGGCGGATGGTCTCGTCGATGACTCCGCAGCCGAGCAGGCGGTCCATGCGCTGCTGCGTCCGCACGTGGGTTAGCAGGACCCTGCGGCCGCCGCGGGCCAACACTGTGGCCAAAGCCGCGGCCACGGTGGTCCTGCCGACGCCGCCTTTGCCGCCGATGACGATGAACTGCATGGGAGTTTCTTAACGGCCAGGCCGTTGAAAGTCAAACCGTGCGTTGGACGTAGCTGTGCCCTGCTTTGGGCCGTCATGAATTGTAAAGGGAGAGGGAAGAACGAAGTAGATCGGGGGGGGAACTGAACGCGAGTGCTTTACTCGGTGGCTTCCTCAGCGGCTTCCTCAGTAGACTTACCAGCCTCCTCACCGGCCTTCTCGGCCTCGGCGGCGGGCGCTGCTGCAGGTGCTGCTGCGGCTCCTCCGGAGCCAGCGCTTGCGTTCTCGATCATCTCAGCTTCCATGCAGGTGGCCGCGCCGCCGGTAGTCGGCGGGCAGTAATACACCCTCGTGGAAAGAGCAAGGCCTGGAGGGGGACCGAGCGGCAGAGCCGTAATCTCGGTGAACCAGGCATCATTGGCCATGGCGGTATTGCCGCCCTTGGCGCTTACAACGTGCGTGCAGCCGACTGCCAGAGCGAGGGCAAGCACGACCGCGACGAAGATAGCTACGCGTTTCATGTTTTTTGTCTCCTCTGGTTGTTACTGCTTGATGACCTTGTAGCACTTGGGCTTACCGCCAGCAGCCTCGCAGTTCCAGAATGTGGAACCGAACGGGGTCGCCTTGACGACGAAAGCCTTACCCTGCTGCCCACGTTCCACGGCCGTATAGACGCAGCCCGAAGCAGCGATTAGCGCAAGAAGCGCACCCAAAATCAGCAGGTACCTCATAGTGATGTCACCCTCCTTTCGAGTGATTGAGGAATATGGAGTGGAGTCTCCACTGATTGAAAAACAACTTCCATGTCTTGTGAATTCTGCTTGCGGAAGATGACAAGAATGCCTGCGGGTGTCAAGATCTTTTACTGGCCCCTGGTAGCGGCCAACTCCCCCGTAAACGTGACGAATCTGTCGTTAAGCAAACTCGTCGCCGGACGCACGTCATGTGGCAATAAATAAGGTGTTCGTTCCCTCAGATGAGGTCCAGCTTGAGACCCTCGCGGGCCGCCACCGAGTCGGGGAAGGCGGCCTTGGCGTTGTCTTCGATTGCTTGCACGGCAGCGTCGTCGTGCTCCGGATCGTGGTGGAAGAGTACCAACTTCTTCACGCCCGCCGCCTGCGCCACCTTGACCCCCTCCTCCCAGGTGCTGTGCCCCCAGCCAATTCTGGAGGGGCCGCCCTCACCGCGGTATTCCTCCGGGGTGTACATGGCGTCGTAGATCAGCATGTCGGCGTCTCTGGCCAGCGCCACCAGTTTTTCGTCCGGCTCTTCCTCGTGTTCGGTGTCCGTGCTGTAGACCACCGCGTGGTCGCGGTAGTCCACTCGATAGGCATAGACGCCGCCGGGGTGGCGCAGCCCGGCGTTGGTCACCGTGGCGTCGCCGCAGGTGACGGTCTCACCCTCGCGCAGGTCGTGGAACGACATGTTGGAGCCCATCTCCCCCAGGCTCACCGGAAAGTTGGGGTAGTTCATCTGCCCGCTGAGGGTGTCGGAGAGGGTGTTGGAGATCTTCTTGGCGCCGTAGAGGTCGAAGTGGTTGTTTGCGACGAAGGCCGGCAGGAAGAAGGGGAACCCCTGGATGTGGTCCCAGTGCACGTGGGTGAAGAACATGCGCGCCTTGACGGGCTGCTGCTTCATCAGCGCGTTGCCCAGCCCCCGGATCCCGGAGCCGGCGTCGAAGATCAGGATCTCGGATCCAGCCCTGATCTCCACACAGCTGGTGTTGCCTCCCACCCCGGCGGTGGGCGCACCGGGAACGGGGATGCTGCCACGGACTCCCCAGAAGCGGACGAAGAACATACTCCCTCCAGAATTAATGAACCGATGCTAGCACAGGTCCAAACAGCTGGGCCAGTTTCCGGCACCTTCCGCTCAGCGGCGGAGGAGCCCCAGCAGTAGATCCGGGCGGTCGGTGATGATTCCGTCCACGCCCCAGCTCATGAGCCGCTTCATCTCTTCCACCCTGTTCACCGTCCAGGGGATGACCCTCACGCCGCGGCCCCGGTAGGCCTTGACGTCGGCGGCGGTCAGCGCGGTGTAGCGGGGCTAGAGGATCTTTGCGCCGGAGGCCTCGAGCATCGGCTCGAAGTCCGCGCGACCGTCGGCCAGGGCAGCCAGGGTCAGCTCGGGGGCCAGCCTGCGCACCGCCTGTAGGGCCGCAGCGTCGAAGGACTGCACCACCACGCGCCGCTGCAGCCCCCTGGCGCGCACAACCTTCACCAGGGCCGCGGCGAAGTCCGCGGGCGGCCGGGTGGCCTCGCGCCGGTCGGGGAAGGTCTTGATCTCGATGTTGGCGATCAGAGAGCCCGTTTTGGAAAGCAGGTCGAGCACCTGCTCCAGCCGCGGGATCCGCTCCCCGGGCACCGGCTTCTGGTCCGGGTACTTCGGGTTTTTTAGCGCGCCGCAATCCAGCCGCTGGACCTCGGCCCAGGTCAGCTCCTTGAACAGCCGCGATGCGAGCCCCTCCCCGCCGGCGCAGAGCTTGATGTTGATCTGTGGGTCGTGCACCACCAACAGCACGCCGTCCTTGCTCATGGCCAGGTCCAGCTCCAGCACGTCCACGCCCAGGCGCGCGGCCTCCTTGAAGCCGGCCAGGGTGTTCTCGGGCCGCAGCCCGCGGCAGCCGCGGTGGCCCTGCACCTCCACCTTCGGTTTGGCGCGGGGCGCGGCGGGCGGCGGGGTTATCGGGCCGCTGCACGCGGCGCAGGCAACGACGATGGTCAGGCCGATGAGGCTCCAGGTGTGGTCGAGCATGGGCTCATGTTGACCCATGCGGCCGCGCTTGCCAATTGTGATCGCGCACCCCAGGATTATGCTCATGGTCAGAGGCTTTCATGCCGTGCCCCTGCGCACGCCAACCATCCCGCCGGCCACGCACACCAACTGCTATCTGGTGGGGCGCGAGCGCGTCGTGGTCGTCGATCCGGGCTCCGCCTACCCGGCAGAGCTGCGCAAGCTCCGCCGCGCCCTGGCCGACGCAGGCCCGGTGGCGGCGGTGATGCTGACCCATCACCACGGCGATCACGTGGGCGGGGCGCAGCTGTTGGCCCGGGAGCTGGACGTGCCGCTGCGGGCGCACCCCTGGACCCTGAAAGCCATGGCGCCGGCGCCCGACCTGCAGCTCGCCCCCCTGGACGACGGCCAACGGCTGCAGACGGAGCCGGACCGGGCGCTGGAGGTGTTGCACACCCCCGGCCACGCGCCGGGCCATCTCTGCCTCTGGGACCCGGCCGAGCAGGTGCTGGTGGCCGGCGACATGATCGCCAGCGACTCCACCATCGTCGTCGCCCCGCCCGAGGGGGACATGACGCAGTACATGGCGTCCCTCAAGCGGCTGCAGGGGCTGGGGCGCAGCCTGGTGCTGCCGGCCCACGGCGAGCCGATCCCCGACGGCGGCCGCGCGTTCGAGGCGCTGCGCGGCCACAGGCTGTGGCGGGAGGAGCGGGTGGCAGCGGCCCTGGGCCCGCGGCCCCGCGCGCTGGCCTCGGTGACCCGGGCGGCCTACGCCGACGTGCCGCCGGTGTCGCTGCCCCTGGCCGGCCGATCGTGCCTGGCCCACCTGCTCAAGCTGCAGGCCGAGGGGCGGGCCGAGGAGCGCGACGATACGTGGGCGGTTTCGTCCTCAGCGCGTTGACTTTTCCCCTGCCTTGCTCTTTATAGTCTCGGTTCCGATCACGAGGAGGTAGTCATGGGAGCCCGAGTCCTTCATTCGGCCTTGATCTGCGGCGCGCTTTTGCTGGGCGCCTGCCACGACGGAGACCCACCCGCGCAGCAGACCTTCGCGCTGACCCGTCTCAAGGTGGACCGCGACTACCTGCGGGACAAGCACGGCCGCTACGTGATGTTTCACGGCGTGAACCTCAGCGGCAGCACCAAGGTGCCCACCTCGGTGGACAAGGACGACATCCCGACCTACATCGGCAAGCCGTTCGCCCTGGCCGAGGCCAAAAAGGAGTTCACCCGCATTCGCTCCCTGGGTTTCAACGTGGTCCGCCTGCTTGTGGTCTGGGAGGCCATCGAGCCGAAGAAGAAGGGCGAGTACGACAAGGCCTACCTGACGTACATCCGCAAGATCGTCGAGGAGGCAAAGCGCCAGGGGATCTACGTGCTGATGGACATGCACCAGGACATGTTCAGCCGGCACCTCAAGGTCAAGTTCAACTCCCAGCCCGAGGTCGGCGAGCCCGGCTCCCTGGAGTACCAGATGATGTCTCTGGTCCGGCCGTACGACGAGACCGTCCAGGGCGACGGCGCGCCCAGGTGGGCGGTGCAGGCCTGCCTGCCCGAAAAGAAGATGGACTCCAAGTACTGGGGCACGCCGCGCATCCTCAGCGGCATGGACGCCGCCGCGCTGCAGCACCTGGAGAAGGTCTACAAAAAGTTCACCGGCGCCAAGGACGGCGACCCCCTGCCGACCTGGATTCAGCGCTTCACCTTCAACCTGCCGGGCAAGTTCGGGGTGGATGAGACCAGCGACATGCTGCCGTTTACCAACTGGCCGACGACCCACGCCCTCTCCCTGGACGTGGCCCGCACCTACGCCTGCCTGCTGGCCGGAGACAAGGTCTTCCCCACGCTCAAGGTCGGCAACCAGAACATCAAGGACTACCTGCAGGAGGCCTACGCCAACGCCTGGGTCCAGGTGGCGCGGCAGGTCAAGGGCATGGACAATGTCATCGGCTACGACATCATCAACGAGCCGGGCGGCAACTTCATCACCCTCAGCGCCGTGGGCGGCATGATCAAGTTCAACGCCCTGGACGGGGCGCGCAAGGTGCTGGAGATGATGCTCGGCAAGGCCGACGCCGACGAGCTGTACAAGCTGCTGGTCGCGCTCAAGCTGCTGCCCCCCGACACCAAGGCCGAGACCCTGAAGAAGTGGGGCCTGGAGCACCTGGACGTGGCCGCGGCCATCGGCATGAACAACGGCTTCGATCAGAACCACATGCGGCCGTTCTTCGAGCGGGTCGGCAAGGCCATCGTCAAGGAGGACCCGCGGGCGCTGATCTTCATCGAGCACGCCACCGGCCTCAACGTCATCACCGGCGGCTACGGCGGCCTCGGCGGCCTGTGGGAGACCCCCATGGAGCACCCCCGGGGGCCGGAGCTGAAAAACCGCGTGGTCTGGGCGCCCCACTGGTACCCCGACATCTACCCCATGCCGGGGTTCAACGCGGAGCCGCGGCAGTTCACCGCCGAGCAGATCCGCTACCGCAACTACGAGCCGAAGATCCGCGAGGCCATGGGCCTGGCCCGGTACTCGCTGGGCAACATCCCCACGGTGTTCGGCGAGTTCGGCACCTACTTCAACTACAACAACACCTACAGCCGGGACGCCGACAGCGGCAAGCTGAAGCTGGTCAACAAGAGCAAGGCGGACAACTACATCGTCAGCTCCCACATCTTCAACAACTACTTCGAGGCCATGGAGCGGGTGTTCGCCAGCCGCATCCTCTGGTGCTACTCCAGCGAGAACACCGAGACCCACGGCGACCTCTGGAACCGCGAGGACTTCTCGGTGCTCGGCCCGGACCGCAAGCCGCGCTCGGAGCTGGCCTGGAGCCGGCCCTACGCCCGGGCCCTGGCCGGCAAGCCGGTGTCGACCTACTTCCACTCCGACTTCCACTACTTCGATCCCGCCAAGGGCTCGGCCAACGCCAAGCGTGAGTTCATGGTGCGCTACGCCAGCAAGGAGTCCTCGGCGCCCACCGAGATCTTCGTGCCGCAGGTGCAGTACGGCGAGGGCTTCTACGTCTGGGTCTCCGACGGCTTCTGCCACTACGACCACCGGACCAACATCCTCTACCACTACCCGAGCAAGGACGCGCCGGGCGCCGAACACTGGATCAAGCTGCGCCCGCCCATCTCCGGCAAGGAGGACGCCGGCTGGAAGTACTTCTTCAAGGGCGACCAGATGGTG
>PVBE011571050.1_pt1 | contig 11976 bp, 14 predicted proteins | sample 1631181 | NCBI WGS metagenome assembly PVBE01 (sample SAMN08397723, study PRJNA350692) | Marine metagenome, whole genome shotgun sequencing project. | isolation source: water | place: Pacific Ocean | collected 2012-04 | reverse complement strand
TTAACGGGGTATCTTTGATAATCAATAATTTGATCTAATGCTCTTACTGATATGTCACATAAATTTTCTAATTCACTTATATCATTTAAGGTACCAACATTAATTGCAGAAAGAATACATAAAGCAATTTCTCCTTTGTCATCATCTATATGTTGTATAGGTGTTGTGGGTAATGTAATTTCTTGACATAAGTTTGACATAGAAATTTTGTCTTTAAAACTTGAGTGAGTATTGCAGTGATCAATATTCATTATATAAACTCTACCTGTCTCTGCTCTTTCTTTTAGTAAATCAAAAAATAAGTCTTGTGCTTTAATTTTTTTCTTTGGAACAGTTTTATCTTCTTCATATTTTTCATATAAGTCATCAAACTCATCTGTACCATATGCATCATATAATCCTGGTGCATTGTGAGGAGATATTAAACTAATCTCTTCGTCATTAATAAATCTTTCATAAAACAATTTAGAAATTTGTATTGAGTAATCCATTCGTCTTACTCTATTATCTTCTGTACCTTTATTATTTTTTAAAACTATAATGTCTTCTATTTCAGGATGCCATATTGGAAAGTGTACAGTTGCGTTTCCACCACGTACTCCGTTTTGTGTGCAACATCTTACAGTTGATTCGAATTTTTTTAGAAACGGAATCACTCCTGTGTGTTGAACTTCTCCACCTCTTATTTTAGAATTAATTCCTCTAATACGTCCTGCATTAATTCCTATGCCTGCTCTTCTGGCAACGTATAATCCAATTGCCATATCACCTGAGAAGATAGATGGAAGTGTGTCATCAATGTCAACTAAGACGCAACTTGCAAATTGTCTTACTGGTGTTCTTACTCCTGCCATAACTGGAGTTGGAATATTAATTTTGTGTAATGAGATTGCATCGTAATATTTTTTAACATAAGACAATCTATTTTTTTCTGGATAGTCTGCAAACAATGTTGCGGATATCATCATATACATATCTTGTGGTGTTTCATATAGTTCTCCAGAACTTCTGTCCTGTACAAGATATTTGTCAACTACTTGTCTTAAGCCTGCGTATGTAAATTTTAAATCTCTTTCTCTTCGTATCCATGAGTTTAATTTTTTACATTCTGTTTTAGAATATTTTTCTATAATTTCTTTATCGTAAACACCTAGTTTTGTATTTCGTTCAATTAATTTTGTTAGTGGCATATACTCATAATGTCCATGTGCTTCTTTACGTACATCATATAAAAGTAATCTTGCCGCGGCGTATTGGTAATTTGGTGCTTCAAGTGAAATTAAATCATTTGCTGAACGTACTAAAACGTTTTGAATATCTTTTGTAGTCATGCCATCATAGAATTGTATGTTGGCATTCATTTCTATTTGTGATGCCGAGACACCTGGAAGGTTTTCACAAGCCTCTTCGACTACGAAATGAATTTTGTTAATGTCTAGATGTTCTTTCCTGCCATCACGTTTGGTGATTGAAATGTTCATTGTGCTGGCTGTGTTCATGTTATAAGTTTTTTTCTCTTTTTTAACTTTTTCTGTTCTGGATTTTATATGGGTATTTATCGTATCCTGTTTTATCATGTATATTTTGAATTTTTTATTTTTTTTTCATGTTATCGTACGGAAAAAATCAATCCATCGTTTTGTTGTTTTATTATAAGCTATTATATAGAAAAATATTTTTTTTGTCTACCAGTCATATGAAATTCTTTTCGTGCAACTATAGATTTAAGTAGTTGATTAAGTAGTTCTCGAAGTGTTTGTATTCACGATCTTTGTGATGCCAAAGATAAGGATGTATGTTTTCCTGTTCAATTTTAGGTATTTTGTGAAACATATAGTTATTACCACAAAAAGAAAATAAATCAATGATGTTTTTATTGTTTTTTATTAAATTTAATTTTGAAAATCCTTTGTATCCTTGTAAATGTTTAGTTTCAAAGTTGTTGACCATGTCGCACATTAAATATTTGATGCCTCTAGCTTCAAAAAAAGATGCTAATAGTATTATGTCAGTAAAAATTTTATCCCAATACGTTCTAATATTTGGAACACAGCCGTGATAGTATGGAACTAACTTTTTAAATTTATCTTCTGGAACTAAACTTAAATCAATTTTGTCTAATCCTAGGTTTGGTTCTTCAAGTACAGGATGCCATGTACCATCAAGCTCATCCTCTTTCTTAGCTATTGCCATTTCCCATCTGTGAGCATATGTAATTGGAATTATTGCAAACTTTGGATCGCCATTTTGTGCTACCCATTCAATAGTAGATCGTAAAGTTCTAGGAAAGCTAGTACCGTCTTTACCAATGTTAACAATTTTTGTACAATTTAATTTGTTTTTAAAATTTTCACTGACATTCCAAACTCTTGCAAAACTGCAACCATTTATTAATAATGTCATTTTTATTATGCTATGATAGTTACTTGGTAATCCAGTGTAGCATTAGTACCTGTGTTTGTTGTAACATATTGTAGTGCTACTGTTTCATTACCTGCTGTAGAATCTTTTGCTTCTAAAGCCGCTGAAAGAGTTACACCAACATCACCATTACTTTCATTGTAGGTATCATCATATGATACTGCGGTAGTTGATGCATTAATAACAAGTTCTCCAACTCTGTATGTAGTCGCTCTTTTAATTTTATATTTTATTAAAAATGACTTATCATTCAATGCTGAAAAATCGTATATCGTAGTGGCCGACGATGTGTTGTTTGTTAATGTTGCTTGTTTAATTGCTTTAGTTGTTATTCCAATTCCTTGTAATTCTGGAGCGGCATTTAATTCTGAACTGCCGTCTGCTCTTCTTAAATCTGTTCTTTCAAAAAAGTCTAGTACAGAAGAACATTCGTCTTGGTCATATTGTATGATTGGTACTTCTCTAATTGATCCAACACCTTCATTACTGTTAGCAACATCTTTAGAATACCAGTTACTTGTTGAAAGAATATTTCTTGCAGGGGCCTCAACTGTGTTTTTTGTTTTAACCCAAATTGCTTGTTGATTTATTATACTCCAACTTGAACTAGAAAAATGAACATCTCGTGGACCAACACTCATACCGTTTGTTGTAGAGCCGTCCCATTCGTCACCAATTAATGCACCATAGTATGATGTATTAAAATCACAATCATTAAATCTTACGTTTGTTACATCTTGACTTAAATCAACTAGTCTAGCAAATTTTGTAAACTGACATTGATTAAATGTTATGTTTGAACAAGGTAAAGCAGTTGTTGATCTAACTGTTACACCTTTTGAAGTTGATGCATCTGCACCACCTTGTGCATATGAACCTTGAAACTTACAGTTATTAAAATAAACTTTTGTTGCATTGTCGATTGATACTCCGCCATAAGCAACTGTGTTTCTAAAAGTAATTCCTTCTATTTGAATTTGTGTTGGAGTAGTAGCACCTGATCCACCTATGAATCCAAATCCTTGTCCATCGTCGTCTTCAGTAACTGCAACCGCATTGTTACCTGAGTTTCTTATAACTGTTTTATCTGGACCTTCTCCTACTAAATGTGCGTATGGTGGTATAGTTAATGCTGTATTAATTCTGTATATGCCTGCAGGAAAAAATAAAATTCTTCTTGCTCTAGTATCGTCTTGATCAGTATCTGAATATAGTTCGTCTAATGCTCTTTGTATAGCTGTTGCATCTGCTGTTGAGTCATTACCTACAGCACCAAAAGCCTTAACTGAAACGTAATCATCTAAACTTTGTTGTAATGTTCTACTAAAATCTCCAGTTGCTCCTGTTTGTATTGGAGTTGAATCTCCTGCGTATCCTTTATATACATAAGTTAATGCTGTTGTAAATGCTGAACTGCCAGAAGTCATAATTTCTGTATTACCTACTGCTGGTGCCCCGTCAGCCACAGTACCATTTCCTATATATAATTTTTGATCGTCAATAGACCAACCTATTTCTCCTGCCGCTAATTGCGGTAGATCGGTTGCTTTTCCCCGTCTGTGTTGTATTCTTGATATCTGTACTATTGGCATATTATTGTTATTTATGTCCAGGACGGATTGAATGTTTTAACAAAATTTGTGCCTCTTATTGAGTCTAGCATACGAACATACTCTTTAAATCTATTATGTAGCTGTGGATTAAATTTGTAGGTATCTACCCAATTTTGTATTGTATTTTTTTGTTTAAATGTACACGAATTAAGCCATGTTTTGAAGTTATCTACGTCTTTTTCTGATGCAGAATGTATTGTTAAATGTCCAGAATTATCAACAGATCCAGGATATACTTCACCAAAATTTATTTTAATATCATTATTGTTTGCAAATTCTACAACGTTCTTAACAGTAAAAAGAGAAGTGTGTTGAAATATATAATGAATATATAATTCTATATTATTAAACTTTTTAAGTTTATTAAAGTTCTCAGATATAGTATTCCATTTACTTCCGTTTCTCAAATAATCATTATGTGGACCAATCCCATCAATACTTGCATCTATTGTAATATGATTAAATCTTTTTAATGCATTTAATACTCGATCATTAATACGAGTCATGTTAGTATTAAATGTAAGAATAGTTTTTTGGTCCATAGCATTTAATACTTCAACTATCATTGGACTTATAAAAGGTTCACCACCACCAAAGTTTATTCCACGAGCCTTTGATACAACATCTAACATTATTTCTTTATTGTGATCATATGTATACCAGTCGTGTGGAGTATTTGGATCTCCCCAACTTTGTTCTATGCCAAAATCTTTATATGTTTTTTCATGCATTTTGTATTCAGCTAATATACTGCTACTAGCATAAGGACCACACATTATACATTTTAAATTGCAATAATTACCAAGTCTTAATTCAACGTGTGTTGGATATTCTTTATTGTTCCAATTATTTTTTATATCTTCGTATGTGCTTTGAGTTCTTTTATTTGTTACAATTCTATGATGTCCAAGTTTAGGATTGTCTTCTTTGCTTATACAATATTCACAACCAGGATCAATTTCGCCATCAAGCATTTTTTTTCTTAAAGGTTCTAATCCTTTTTCCCACCAGTCTTTAAACATAGTAGTATTTGTAGCATTTAATTTGTAGGGAGTAAGAGTTGACTTGTCAGTCATATATTCACAGCAAGGAGCCAAAGAACCATTAGTGTCTATGACTGCTGTTTTAAAAGGTGCACTACAAAATTTTTTTGGTTGATTAGACATCAACAATATTTAACTAAAGTATTTTTTGGTAATATTCTTCAAGTTTAGCATACCACTTACCAACCCATTGATCGTAATTGTCTATTTCAAATGTTTGGAATTGGTTATTTTGTGTACATATAAACACCCTACCTGATTTTATTTGTGTATCGTATTGTTTGTTATGTGCTTCAGAATATGCAACTAATTGCAGATAGTAATCTTCTACCCATTCTTTCTTTTTTAGTTTACGTGCTTGTTTAAAATCCATTATAGCCGGTGCACCTTTGTATACACCAACCAAGTCAGTTGTTCCTGCATATAGTTCTGGATAGTATAATGAAACTTCAGATCCCCATACTTCACTAACATCTGTTAATCCGTTATCAATAATAACATTTGCCATTGCGTGTGCTTTTTGATGTATAAGATTTGATCCAGGTTTTCTTTCAATACCTTTTACGTGTTTTTCTAATGAGCCATGCATCACTGTTCCAATGTTTGCAGATTCTTGTGTAATTTGTGCGGCTTTTTGTTCACCAATTCTTTTTCGCCATGCGTGTAAATGTCTCATATCTTTTGTTGCTGATAATACTGTGGTCACAGAAGGTACTGTTCTTCCATCTGGAGTTTCATAATGCCTTTTACCATTTTTAGCAGTTTTAGATAACTCGCCATATGGATATTTTTGCACATACGGAATACCTTTGCTTTTAAGAACATCTTCGGAGATTTTCATATAGATAATTATATACAAATGGGCATATCAAAGCAACCACCAAAACCGTTTCCTATTAAAAAAGGATTACCATGTCAGTTAAAATGGACTCACTCGACAATTTACCTTACGGACGGAGTTTCAGCAAGTTGTCATAGAGTTAATGGAGATCCATATGAAACTAGAAATGGCGAATTAAACTTTCATAATATACCAGCCAAACTTGAAGCAAGACGTAAAATGTTGCGTGGAGAATGGCCAGGATTTGGTTGTGAACACTGCAAACATATTGAAGAAGCTGGCGGAACATCAGACAGACAAGTACATTTACATATGGAAGGTACTACTGCTCCACCAGAGCTAGATAATGATTTAGAAGCAGTAGATGTTACTCCAAGACAATTAGAAGTATATTGGGGAAATACTTGTAATCAAAAATGTATATACTGTGGACCTCATTACAGTTCACAAATACATCAAGAAGAAAAACGTTTTGGTTATTTTAATAAAGAAGGAGTGCGATTAGATCATAGTGACTTTACTTTAAATCCAAATATAGAAAGAGATACAGAACTATTGTTCAAATGGTTTGAAAATAATATACAAAAATTACATAAAGTTTTTGTGTTAGGTGGAGAGCCTTTCTTACAAAAAGAAACATTTAGATTTATAGAATTTTTAGAGAAAAGAGAACTACCTGATTTGACTCTTGTGTTTTTTAGTAATCATAATGTAGAACACGATAGATTTAAAAATTGGATTGGTAGGCTAGATAAAATGGTTAAGGAAGGTAGATTAGATAAACTACAAATTATTGCATCTTGTGATGCTTGGGGACCAGCTGGAGAGTATGTGCGTACTGGAATAAATTTACCTTTATTACAAAAGAATTTTGAATATGTATTAAACGAAACAGAAACGTTACAAGGAGTAAACTCTGCATTAACAATAACAGCAGTACCAGGTATGCCTGAGATGGTTAAAATGATTAACAATTGGTCAAAAGTTAGACCTGTGTATTGGAGTATGATGAAAGCGGCACAGCATAACTTAGGTGGTAGAGCATTTTTATACCCTGGAATATTTGGTAGAAAAATAAATGATATAGGGCTACAAGAAGCTGTTGATTTATTTGAAGTAAACCATAACGGATATCCAGATTCAGTTAAAGTAAATCATAAAAAGTTTATGGAAGGTAATATAACAGAGTTTGAAAATAGAGAACCAAGTGTATTAAGACAAAAACAACTTAAAATATACTTAACAGAATTAGATCGTAGGCGTGGAACTGACTATACTAAAGTATATCCACAAATTGCAGAATGGGTTAAAGAGCTATGAGTTTCATAACAATAGATAATTTAAATGTTATAAATGCAGAACTTACAGATTATTGTAATGCGGCTTGTCCAATGTGTTCAAGATTTAAATGGGACGGTAGTTTATACAAAGAGAAAGTAAATTCTAATCATACAACATTATCTTTAATTAAAAACAAGATTCCACTTAAAGTAATTAAGCAGTTAAAAATGTTTTATTCAATTGGTACATATGGAGATCCATTAATGAATCCAGATTGTTTTCAAATATATGAACATATAAAATTGAATAATGAGAATTGTATTTTAAGAATGCATTCTAATGGTGGAGGAAGAAGCACAGACTTTTGGTCAGCACTAGGATCACTTGGTGTAGAAGTTACATTTGGTATTGATGGATTAGAAGACACAAATCATTTGTACAGAAAAAATGTACAATGGGATAAGGTAATGGAAAATGTTAATGCTTTTATTAGTGCTGGAGGCACAGCATATTGGAAATTTTTAATATTTAAACACAATGAACATCAAGTAGAAGAGGCTAAAAAATTAACAGAACAATTAGGGTTTACAGATTTTAATCCAGAACATTCTGATCGTTGGAAATCATCTAATTGGCTTACTGGAGAGACTGTTGATGTTAAAGAGTGGAATGGTATTGAGAAGCCTGAAAGTCAAATTAAAAACTATAAAAAAAGTTCAGTTAAAGCATATGACGAAGAACAGTTTAATTTGAATAAAAAAGTTATATGTCAAATGGCTTCAAATAACACATATGAAATTTATATTCGTGCTAATGGCCATGTACAGCCGTGTTGTATGTTAGGAGATATAGATGTTCATGAGGCTAAAAGATTAATAAAAGATCTTGATTCAGTAGATCTTAATAAAACATCATTAGAGGATATTTTAAAAGGAGAGTTCTTTAAGTCTTTGGATACTGGTATTAATAACGGTAGTGCTGAAAGACTTCAGAACTGTTTTTATACTTGTGGAGTAAAATAATTATTTTCTTCTATTCATTGCAGACTTGGCCATCTGCTTAACTTTATCTGTAGAACCTTGATTGTCAAAATCCATTTCTGGATCTGTTTCTAAGTCTTTTTCAGTTTTAATTTTAATAGTTTCTTGATCAAAGTCGCCTACAATATTTTGTAATGCATCACTGTTGTCATGCATTTGTTTAAAAAGATCATATGAGAATGCTGGATAACCTGTGTTGGTCATTATGCCTTTTACAGCATCAAAACTTATTTCGCTGTTTGTATTTTTTTCATCAGCATCGCCCTTCATATTCATTAATGTATTCATTAATGCTGACTCTAAATCTTTGTTATTTTTAAACTCGTTGAAACGCATGGAATTACTTCCTTGCTAGTTTGGAATATATTCTATTGGATTGTTCGAATACTTCTTTAGACTCTCTTTGTTCTCTACCTTCTGGTTCCGTTCCGCCTGCTTCAGCATCTACGGCACCAAACTCATCTGTTTCTAAATCGTCTGAACCATCTAGACTGTCTAGTCCAACATCGTCTCCATCAGTATTCATTGTATCATCAGCACCCATAGGATCTGCTGAAACTTCTTCGCCTGTTAATACTCTAACACCATTATCAAGTTCTTGTCTTGTATTGCCTAGTGTTGACTCTGCTTGTTCAATAGCAGGTTTAACTTTGTTTAAGAAAGCATCTGCCTTTTCTGCACCCATCTCATCTCTGATTCTGTCTGCAAGTTCTAACATACTTTCTGTTTTCATAGTTGCTAAATCTTCTAGATAGCCTGTTACTTTGTCCATCATATCTTTAGCCGCTAATATTAATTCTGATTGTTCCTCAACACCTTCTTTAGTTACTACACTACCGATTATTTCTTTCTTATCTTTATCTTTTAATCCTGGTAGTTTAGAAATTTTATCAACTGTTTTTTGTGTTTCTGGATCTTTTTTAATTTCACTACCCATACCATACTCTTTAATCTTTTGATTAACAACATCAAGCATCGCTTGATTTTTTTGATAGTCGTGATTTTTTAACTCATGTCCAAAATGTTCGTTTTGAGTTATGTTGTGAATTTTAGTTCTAATTTTGTTTGCTACGTCTTCAAGTTCTTCTGCTGTGAACTTGGTTAAATCCATAGTTTGATTAAATCTACTTTCAAACTCGGATAATAAAGACTCTGTAGTTACTGGTTTTGTTAGCTCTATGCTTTGCATATGTTTATTTATTCACATTTAACGAAAGGTGGACTGGAAAATTTGCTGTATTTCCGCTTTGTATTGATCCGCTAGAAGGTGTGCGTGTTCTAATCTTTGCTGATATATATCTTCAGCATTGTCGTCCTTGAGTTTTCTAGCCTCTTTCATCATACGTTTAGAATTAGTTATATTAAACAGTTGCGAAGCAAAATGTGTATCCTTTTCGAGTACTGAACTAGGTGGATCATTGCCCTCTGCTAGGTTGTGTGCTACTAGAATTGCAGTTTGTTTAAGGTTAATATCGTCGTGTAATATCTTTGCTTCGATCATATCAGCAATAACATATATGTATCGTGTGCCTGTATGCTTTTTAGGAACGATTGCTATGTTGCCTATAAGGATACCTTTAGAGAATTGTTTGGGTAAATGGCGGAATGGTCTTTTTGCTTGTTCTTTGACTGCCAAGTCCGCAAGTTTATCCTTGAGTCCATATGCCTCAATTTGTTTTACTAATTCACTAAACGGTTTGTGTTTATCTTTTTTTGCCATCTTGCACAAATCTAATACGTCTATTTAAAGCGTATTGGACCCCCATGTCAAGTTTTTTTCTAACAAAAATACTTTTGTCTCCTAATACTTTTGCTACTTCAACTTCTTCTGGTAATAAATCTGTGCTACGAAATGATTCTTTGTCTTTATATTTGTTCAAAAATTGTAATTGAATGTCGGTAAGGAATACTCTTACGTGTGGTGCTATTTGTATAAACATATATTTTGGTAATTTAAAATAGTTATGATTAACCAGGCATTTTCATTAGGATAACAATAACTGTTGAAAGTAATCCTGCCACTACTGTACCTGCTGTGGCTATAATTGTTTTTGAGTGAGATTTTTGCCCTGATACTATGTCTTCGTTCATTCTACCTAGTCGTACTTCAATCGCTGATAGTCTATCGTGTAAACCTTTGTACCTTTCGGAACATAAGTCCACGTGTGCTTCTAAGTTTGTTTTTTCCAAATCAGTTGGCATAAAATTTAATTCTCTCTTTAATTCGAATATATCTCTTTTTACCGCTAGGTACTCTGCCTGTGTCATGCCTTAACTGCCTATGTTTGCCTGTTTGTGCCTTAATCATTGTTATTTATTAATTTCTCCAGCATACGAAAAGTACGTGTTTATTAAACGTTGATCTTTTGTAATAAAAGTGTTGCTAGGAAATGTAGCAGTTTCTTTACAAAAATTAATTATAGGTACTAAATGAAAATCGTCTATTAACTGTCCTGTAGGGTTTCTTATGTCACCGTATACTTCGTTTTGTTCAGCAAAAAATGTAAAGTGCCAACTAATATGTTTGCCTTCGTACGAAGAACCAAATGCAGTATTTCCTAATAGCTCGTTTATTCTCATTGGTGGAACCTCCCAAGTAATATTACCTCTTATTTGAAGTAATTGTAACATTGTATTAAAATTGTTATTTTGGTTTCTTGCTACGGCAAGTGTTTGTTTATCATGTACTACCTCTCCACTAGGAGTTTTAAATGGAAAGGGTTTGTGTAAAGTGCCGTTGTCCGTAATATCCACAAGAGTATGGACTCTAAACTCAAACATAATTATTTTGCCTTATTGTAATATTGGTAATCTTTTTCTAAATACTCATCTAACTTTTGTCTTAATTCTGGTCTTCTTCTCATCAAGTTTTCTAATGCAGGTTTTAATGCGTTTGCCATTCTATTAATGTATTTTACATTTCTCCATCTAGGTTTAACATATGGAAACTCTCCATACATTTTTAGCTTATGCTCTCTGGCAAAGTTTTGCATTCTTTCATTTAAGTCAGGACCAACTTTTATATAATGATCTACTTTGACTTGTTCAATAAGTTCCCATGGTGCTAGTGTGAATCTATCAAAATGTGGCCACCATTCCATAAGTCTATCATTTTTAAACCATGCGTAATCATCGAAACAAGTTCCCCATTCAATAACACCTGTCCACCATCTATATTCTGGTTCATGTAATAAAACAAAAGCAGGTTTTTCGTTTGCTTTTAATTGAGTTTCATCCATTTTTCTTAATCCACCATAGTCTCTTTTAAGCCATTGTAGTGTGGACTTTGCCGCTGATCCACAATTATGTAACCAACACAAATTTGATTCTGGTATATCATATATGTAAGGGTCTTTCTCCCTCATTTTATTTTCTGGAGAATAGATAATTGCTAACGTATTTTCTATTGGTGTGGGCATTACTCTTCCTTATAATCTATTTCAGCGACTTTTCTCTTAACGTCTTCTGGTATAAGTTTTTTTAATCTCTTTGCAAAGATACCTGTTTTTCTGCCACCACTTGTTTCAATAATAGGGTGTCCCCATTTGTCTAGAGTGATTGCTTTAATTGTTTGATTGGCAAGATGAAAACGTCCTATCTCTATCTTATCTCCAACACAGATCTCTACTGCGAATTTTTCAATTTTTTTCTCTTCCATTGAATTCTCCTTTTGGATATTTACTCAAAAGAAAAAGGGCGAACCTAATAAAAGATCCGCCCTTTTGGTAATTTAGTTT
>PVBE011698998.1_pt1 | contig 11977 bp, 30 predicted proteins | sample 1631181 | NCBI WGS metagenome assembly PVBE01 (sample SAMN08397723, study PRJNA350692) | Marine metagenome, whole genome shotgun sequencing project. | isolation source: water | place: Pacific Ocean | collected 2012-04 | reverse complement strand
TCGTACAGAGAAAATTGTAGAAACTGTTGACAGAAGAGTCAAGGCCATACAGGATGATACTCGTAAGATGATTGATAAAGAGAATGATAGAAATGATAAGTTGCGAGAACGTATACAGAACAGAATGGATTCTCTTGATGATGGTTTAACTACCAAGATGAAGCAACTTGAGAAGGACACTTCTGATAGAATTAAGAAAGCGTTAGAAAACCCACTCGCAAATATGAGGAAATAATATGCCACCGATAGATGAATGGATGAAATTACTAATAGGAATTGGAATTATTGTGATCCTAGTTTATATTACGTTCTTTTTGTTTGGTGGTAAATTACCTATATAGACATGACGGAAACTAAATGGATCGTAATGATTAGTATGATTATATTTCTAATATTTGTTGCAGCCCTTCCCTTCTTTGGTAGGGTTGCTTCTTCTATGCCGTCCCTATTATCTCTCTGTGGATTCTAATGGAACAAGCAGATTTAGATAAACTATTTTTAATTCCTTTAGTACTTGTAGCCACTTTCTTTTGGAAATGGTTTTTTGCAAAACCCAAAGATACCAGCTTAATAGAATGGACACGTTATAGTTTTACGCATCAAGCTCGAAAAGATTTTATTGCATGGAGAGAAAAGAACAAAGAAGAGTATAAGAGACTTGGGTTCTGGAAGTCATTTAGAAAAGATTTTGCAGAAAAATGTGGATTAACTAAAGAAAACTTATTCTATAGATTATTTAAAGAACCACGAAAACTCTTCAATGACATCTTTAGTAAAGATAGTTTTAAACTATTGTTGAAATTAATTATATTTGGTTGTATAATAGGCCTATTAATAGCTATCTTTCCAGAATCTCAAAAATATTTTGACGTTATACTGAATGCAATGTAAAAATATTCAAAAAGGGGATTGACAAGTTCCTCCTTTTTATGTTATATTATAATATATGATGAACAATAGAGAGATAAATATATTATGATGATTGATGATCCAATAATATTTACAGTAATAACAACAACAGTTTTAGCATCATTCTTTTATGCTGGAAGGTTTCTTACAAAAAAAAGTCTTGTAGAGGACATAATAGAAAATGTTTTAGTGTGTCTTGAGAAAGATGGTCTTATTGAAACCAAGACAGATAAGGATGGGGAAAAAGAAATTATTCCTATTTCTGATATAATTGCCAAAGCTGTAAAAGATGCAAATATCAAATAAATTAATTACATTAGTTAGTATATTACTGACTACTACTGCTGCTCTTGCAGAGGCTCCTTGTGACTTTGATTCTAAGGATAAAGTTGTTTACGAGGGTAGTATAGAGTCTGTTCGTATTCTGAAAAAGAATGTTAAACCCCATGTAGAAGATACTCGTAAATGTACGATGAATATAGAAGCTCGTATAGAGGGTAAATGGTATCCATCTGATGCAAACTATGTGTTTGGCCCTGATATGTCAGAGGTAGATGCTTGTGGTATAGCAGAAAACAGAGCAAAAGTCAAGGTTATGAGGACTATTTTACCAGAAACATTAAAAAGCGAAAAAAATTTGAAATGTTCCTTGACAAATGTAAAATCTTCATGTAAAGTAGTATATATTGATGCAATGGTATCAGGTTTTGGAAAACAACAAGTAAGGATGATTAGTTGTGATGAGAGAAAGTGAAACACTAAAGATGATTGTAGTAAGTTGTATTGCTGCTGTAATTGTTTTTAGTTTGTCTGGTTGCGGTAATACCGTAAGCGGATTCAAAACAGATATTTACGAGAAACGTAAAGCAATATCTGATTTTGTGAAACCGTCTGAAACTCCAGTTAAAGAAGTTAAAGTGGAGAAAACAGATGGTTAAATTTATTATGGGAATAGTTGTAGGTGTTTGTATTGTACAGTTCAATATACTACCTATGATTTCAGATGCCTTTGTATCTACAGGTGCAAGGGATATGGTCGTTTTTACATTGAAGGAGATTAAATAATGAACGCCAAACTACTCGCAACCGTATCGATGGTTGCATTAACCCTTGGCGCTTGTGGTGCCAACAATCCTAAATCTGTGGTAGATACACCAGAAATTAGATATCAAACAGCAAAGGTTGAACGTGCTGTTGATGTTATACCTGATTGGTATAAGAAGATGCCTAAGAAGAAAGGCTCTATCTTTACAGTCGGTTCTGCAACTGCACCAGACTTACAACTTGCAGTTGACATTGCTACGTTGAATGGTAAGGTTGTTCTTGCAGATCGTATCAACGGTAAGTTGAAAGCAATGACAAAATCTTGGATTGCTAAATTCGGTCAGTCTGATGTTGATGCTCGTGTTATGACAGAGATAGAGAAGGTCGCAAAGAATGTGATCGCTAATGTCGATGTCGCTGGTTATAGTCCAGTTGAAGTAGAAGTATCATCTGCAGGTACACAGTATCGTGCATTTGTCCTTTTAGAGTATTCTGATAAAGAAGCTCAGAAGATCATCTTTAATAGATTACGAAAAGATCGGTTGGTTTACTCTCGTATTCGTTCCACTAAGGCGTGGGAAGAGTTAGAGAATGCTGTCGATAAGGTCGAGAAGAAGGACGAAATTCAGTCACTACAAAATTTGGAAAAGATTATCAAACCAAAGGTGACCAGTGAAAAAACTTCTACTTAGTAGTACTTTAGTTCTCTCTCTGAGTGGGTGTTTAGGTGGAGGGCTTATGCCTTCTGGTATAAACCCCACTCTAGGGTGTTCTCCAATAACTGGATGCACATCTAAAGATTACTATATACCTGGCAGGGGTGTTTGGGCCCCTAAAAACAATGGAATCACTAAAGCGAAGATTGGTGCAATTGCAGGAGCTGGACTTGGTGCAATGGCAGGAGCAGGACAAAGTCCTGTAACAATTGCTGCATATTCAGTAGGTGGAATGGTTTTGGGTCATACAATAGGTGCTCACTTTGATAAGGTAGATCAAATACACGCAACACTACTGTTGAGACAAACACTAAGTAGTAATGCAGATGGACAGTTATCTAACTGGACAAATGAGAAAAAAGGTTTTAGTGTAACACAAGGCCCTGTCGCTACAAAAGGTAATTGTAGAGAATTTGTGTCGAATGTTGTTGTTGGTAAAGAATATAGAAAATTGAGAGGTACTGCTTGTAGAGAAAATAATCAATGGATTATGAAAGAAGTCTATTGACAAATCTATCTTAGTGTAGTATATTAATATTATGACAATGCATTTATTACCAGTTTATTATAGTACAACCAGTACTCGTAAACGTAAAAAAACTAAAAAAACTAAGTCTCTTTTGAAGGCAGAATCTGAGCATCAAAAGTTTCTCAATAAAATGAAGTTTAACAATGGAAGAAGTAACGTCCCGACCGCGGGGGGGCGTAGCTCAGTTGGGAGAGCATCTGGTTTGCAACCAGAAGGTCGTAGGTTCAATCCCTATCGCCTCCACCAAACAGACACTTCTGGTTGGAATCTGTGTACAAAATCAGAACCAAAAGTTTATTCTGGTACAGAAGTTATAGGTATTGCACAGATGCACAAATCTAATGCTGTTCCTATAACTAGAAAGAAAGATGCAATCGCAGTTGCAAATATGAGGAGATAAAATGCGAGTTGAGGTTCGTAATAACAATATTGAACAGGCAATAAGAGTTCTTAAAAAGAAACTTCAACAAGAAGGTATTTTTAATGAATTAAGAGAACGTGAAGCCTTTATGAGTAAAGGTGAAAAGAAACGAAAAGCAAGGGCTGCTGCAATTCGTAGAGATGCAAAAGCTAAAAAGAAAAAACTTGAAGAATTTGGATTTTAAATTATGGTACATGAAACAAAAACAAGTACACCATTAAAAGAACATCACGAATTAGTTTGGTATATAAAGTGGGCTTCTTCAATTATTTTGGTCTTTGCTATGATTGCAACAACCAATGATTTATATCCTTGGAATATGTTTTTACAATTTCTGGGTGTTGCTGGTTGGTTGTGGGTTTCTATTATTTGGAATGATCGTGCTCTCATTGTTATTAATGCTGTAGCATCTGCGATTTTCATTAATGGTATAGTTATGTGGATTATTAAATATTATGGAACATAAAGTAGTAGATAATTTCTTATCAGAAGAAAAATTTACAGAAATACAAAAAGTAATTATGGGCCCCGATTTTAATTGGAACTATAGTTACAATGTTGCTGAAGGAGAAGGTGTGGAGAATGAAGATTACTTTATCCATCTTTTCTACATGGGTTTGATGGAAAAACCTAAACTAGATGATAATGGCCTTCCTATACCACCAGAAAAAAGTTCTTTCTATAAATACATTGAACCAATATTAGAAAAGCTACCTATTGAAAATTTGATAAGAGCAAAAGCAAATCTTTATTTAAAGAGGAATAAATTAGTACATCACAAGAATCATGTAGATACTAAATTCCCACACAAAGGAGCTATATTCTATCTGAATGATAATGATGGATTTACTGTATTAGAAGATGGTACAGAAATTGAAAGTCGTGCAAATAGAGTATTATTTTTTGATCCCAGTAACCCTCATCATAGTACTTCCTGCACAAATGTTAAGCGTCGCATAAATATTAATTTTAACTACCTATAGAGGATAAAATGGCTAAAAAGAAGAATATTAGAGTTGAAACAGACAATTCCGATTGGAAAGCACCCAAATTTCGTAAACCACGAAAACCTATGTCAGAGGAACAGCGTCTTGCGGCTGCAGAACGTCTTGCGAAAGTAAGAGAAAAGAAGGCAGCTGCAGACCCTTCTTATGGTAAGTCGGGTTATCATGAAAGTTTATGGGATTTGCCCAAAGACCATCAGTTACATCCCGATAAAATTAAAGTCTGGATTAAGACCCAAAGTGAACTTGCAAGAGTAGAACGAGCTCAAGTCAAACAAAATGTCAAAGGTGCGATTGCGAAACTAGCAAGTCATGATGGTTATATAAGACACATGAAGTCTTATCTCAAACATGGTGATTGGGTAGATATGTTTTATGGAGAATACCAAGAGAAGAAGATTCGTAATCGTTGTGTTGCATTAGGGTACTATTGGACTGGCCCAAATAAGGGTCAACCTAAACGCGATGTGGGAACATTTTATCCAGACTTAGGAATGGTTTGGGAAAAAGGAATGACAGAGTGACTGCTGATATAATTAAAGGCCCTTGGAAAAGAAGATCAAAAGGCCCCACAGAGGAAGAGTTACTTATTACAGATCAGCTTGTTTTGACTGATGAAATAGTTAACGAATGTTCATTGGCTTATTTTAAAATTTTAGCAGAAAATGGTATAGACATTGCTGATAAAGATTTTATGAGACACATAACGGTATTGACAGAATTATTTAAATCTGGTATACTCAAAACATTTGATATATCTCACGAAATGCAATCGTTGGTAGAAATTATATCAAATATTGAAAATGACCCAGATGGAACTCCACACTTTTCTGTAGATTTACATGATGTAGATGATTTGGTGTCAAGTTATTATACTGTAATGGATGGTGAAGATGATATTAGTTGACATGAGTCAAATTATGATGGCAAGTATCATGATGCAATTACATATGTCTAAAAAATCAGAACCAGATGAAAATATGGTTCGACATATGGTTCTCAATTCTTTGCGTATGTATCGTACACGTTTTTTATCTGAGTTTGGTGAAATGGTTTTGTGTTATGATTCTAGACATTATTGGAGGCGTGATTACTTTCCAGAATACAAACATAGTAGAAGAAAGAGTAGAGGTACAGATGATAAAGATTGGGAAGTTATCTTTAATTGTTTAAATACCATAAAAGAAGAAGTTAAAACTTATATGCCTTACAAATCGATAGAAGTATATGGTGCAGAGGCTGATGATATTATCGCTACACTATGTTCTGAATCTTCTGATGAGGTTATGATACTTTCTGGTGATAAAGATTTTATACAATTACAAAAATACCCCAATGTAAAACAGTTTAGTCCAATTACAAAGAAAATGATAAATGGATTAAACGCAGATGATTACTTAATGGAGCATGTACTCAAAGGCGACACTAGTGATGGTATACCAAATGTACTTTCGCCTGATAACACTTTTGTAGATAGTATTCGACAAAGACCATTAAGTAAGAAAAAGATTGCTATGATGATCGAAGGTGATTTTCCAAATGATGAAATAAAAAGAAATTACCAGAGAAACAAAAAACTAATTGATCTGGATAATTCTCCAGACGAATTACGGTCAGAGATACTTGATACATATAAGAGTGCTCCAGTTAATGACCGAAGCAAAATACTAAACTATTTTATAAAACAAAGACTAAAAACACTTACAGAATCTATAGGAGAATTTTAATAATGGAACTGTTAATATCTGAAATCTTAGACAAGGTTTCTAAACTAAAATCAAAGAAGGAGAAAGTAAACTTCTTAAAAAAGCATAATACTGACTCACTACGCATGGTACTTAAATCTGCATTTGATCCTAAAATTAAGTGGTTATTACCAGAGGGTGATGTTCCCTATAAACGTAATGATGCCCCAGAAGGTACAGAACACTCTGTTCTTGCATATGAAGCTCGTAAGCTCTACCATTTTATGGAAGGTGGTAATGCTGATATAACTCAAGGTAAACGTGAAACAATGTTTATCCAGATGTTAGAAGGTTTGCATGAGAGTGAAGCAGATGTTCTATGTGCGGCCAAAGATAAGGTTCTTCATCAGAAGTATAAAGGTCTATCTGAACCAGTTGTAAAGGAAGCGTTCTCTTGGAATGACGAATTTATGCAATTAGATGGCCCTGATCCAAGACTAGGAAGATAAATGACTAAATGGATTTGTCCAGACTGCGGTCATATTCATGAAGGTGACGAATCACCTACAGAAGAATGTCCAATTTGTGGTTGCCCAGCAGAAGATTACGAAAAAGAATAAAACTTTTTTCGCTTTTTGTTTAAAATCAATGACTTACAGCGTACGATTTGCCTTGACAAACCTTATTCCGTCTGATATACTAGTAATATAATCAAGAGAGAGAGACAAAATATGATTAATATTATGAAAAAATTTGACAATGTGGATGACGGAATTGCGAATATGATCGCTGCCGCAAATCATGACTATCCCGCGAGATATAACAATGACATGGTTAAAGATTTCAAGAATGGTTGGGTTGTCAAAAAAGGTAAGAAATACATCAAGATTTGTACCAACAATGGTGGTTCTGCTTGGGGTTTCATTGTCAATACTGATGATGACAAGAAATTCAAAAAAGGTGACTTATTGAAGTGTGCTGGTTATAGTGCACCTACAAGAAACGCTGCAAGGGGTAACGTCCTTGATGGTGGTTTCGCAATCAATTGGATGGGCCCTCTCTATTTGGTCGGCCCTGCTGGTTATTCTATTAAATCTACTAAAGGACTTTAAAAAATGAGTATATTTGGAAAAAAATTGGATCGACATTTTTGGGTTTGGTTCAACAATAGAGCAGGAGAATTTGTTTTTCTCTTAACACTTTTTGGTTTTGCTTATTTTGTTTGGGTTGCCATTTAGTGATTGCAAATATTATCGATGTAACAGGTTCTAACAAATCTCGGCGTTCACTAGCCGAGAATGTTGTTAATTTCTGTATAGAAGAGCTTATGCCTCGTATGAAAACTCTTACTATAGATGTCAATATTCATAGTATGAGAGGTGAAGATGCTATTGGTTTTTGTTGGGAAACTGACAATAATCGTTCATTTGAAATAGAGGTAGAAAGAACTCTTGATGAGGAAAACTTCATAGAGACAATTTGCCACGAAATGGTTCATGCATGGCAAGGTGCGACTCGTAAAATGAAAGAAAAACCAAATAAACGGTTATGGTTGTGTAAGGATGGTAAGTATCGTAATTATACTAACTGCGCTTATATGCGTCAACCTTGGGAAGTAGAAGCATATCGTATGCAAAGTGATCTACTGGAAAAATTTAAAGAAAGTATTTATTATGTTAAATGAAGTAAATGAAGTTATTCTAGCAGGACTGATAATGTTCAGTCCTGTAAATGCAAATGAAGTTAAATATGATATGTCATCAGTTAAATGTTTAACAGATAATATGTATCATGAAGCAAGAGATCAAGGAACTGCTGGTTTGTTGGCTGTATCAAGTGTTGTTCTAAATCGTGTTAAAGATATAAGATTTCCCAATACAATATGTGAAGTTGTAAAACAAGGCCCAACCAGAGAAAGTTGGAAGAAAAATGGAAAGTTTTTGCCTATCAGGAATAGATGCCAATTCTCTTGGTGGTGCGATGGTAAGAGTGACAAACCAAAAGATATGTTGACATATAATAGATTACTAAAAATTGCAGAGACTCTAATATACCATAAAGTTCCTTTTATAGATATCACAGATGGTGCTCTATTCTATCATGCTGATTATGTCAAACCTGATTGGGCTAAAACCAAGACTAAGACTGTAGAGATACAGGATCATATTTTTTACAAATGGGAGAAGAAATGACGTTTGATGAATATCAAAAATTTGCAAGATCAACAGCAGTCTATCCAGAGGATTGTAAAATCACATATCCAACACTTGGACTTTGTGGAGAAGCTGGTGAGGTTGCCGAGAAGGTAAAGAAAAATATTAGAGATGGTAAATCTCTTGAAGGCGTAGGCCTAGAGCTGGGTGATGTGTTGTGGTATATCTCTGCCCTTGCAGATGACCTTGGTGTGACTCTAGAAGAGATTGCACAGGCAAATGTAGACAAGTTACAGTCTCGTATGGAACGCGGTAAGATCGGTGGTTCTGGAGACAATAGATGACTTGGTTACTTATCTTAACTGTATGTGGGCCTTTGAGTGCATTAGATTGTATATCTCAAGTTGTGTCTACACATGATAAGATAGAACAATGTACTGAGGAACAACTTAGACTTTCTGATATGCCAACTGATGGTGATTGGAAAACTATAATTTATGAATGTAAACTAAAGAATGGAATAAGTATATGAATATATTTTACCTTGATAAAGACCCTGTAATTGCAGCTCAAATGTCTTGCGACAAGCATTGCGTTAAGATGATTTTGGAGAGTGCTCAAATGCTCTCTACGGCCCATCGTGTTCTTGATGGTGATAAGTATGCTGATGATGTTGGATTGTATAAGATGGCTCATAAGAATCATCCTAGTACAATATGGGTACGTTCTAGTTCTGCAAACTATGATTGGTTGTGGAAACATATGAGAGCTCTGATGAGAGAATACACTCACCGTTATGGGAAAATCCACGCAACAGAACGATTAAATGAACCTTTGGCAAAATTACCAACTAATATTAATTTTGGTAATCTCTATGTTGACCCCCCGCAGTGTATGCCCGAAGAATGTAAAGATGATGACACTGTACTTGCATATCAGAAATACTATATATTAGAGAAATCTAAAATAGCTACTTGGAATAAAACACGATCAGCTCCCAAGTGGTGGAAGGAAAAATCTGATGCAAAGAAGAGAGGGTTATTGGGATTACATGGGAAGAAAGTTGCGTGAGGATACATCTAGGATGACATTAATAGAAAATGATATGGCTGGTTTGACTGAAAGTCATTATTCTGTCTTAAAAAGATTAAAAGAGGTTACAGAATATAATCTACAACTGATAAAAAAAGTTGAGAGGTTAGGTGGTGATCCTAAACAATTGGAGTTTGATATATAATGGAAATTTTTGTTATTGCTATTGTAATGTGGTGGTCTAATCCAGCAGATAAGCCTTACAATAATGCATTAGAGATAGACACCTTAAATGGAAAACCATTTTTCTTTGTTAAACAAGAAGACTGTTTTGTGTATGTAGATGAATATCTAGAAGGACTAAAAGATTTTGCAAAGAATCATTTTCCAACTGCAACAGCCGTAGAGAAAATATATTGTGTACCAAAGGAACAAAAGGAAGTATAATGCCAACATATACATTTTATGATGAAGCGTCTGGAATAGAATGGACAGAATCTTTGTCTATTGCAGATAGAACAAAATTTCTTGATGATAATAAACACATAAGACAGGTGGTAGTTCCTGTAGCTGTAGTAGGAGATCATGTTATGGGTGTCGGGCCCAAAACAGATGGTGGTTTTGAAGAACGTATGTCTCAAATTGCAAATGCACATCCTGGCTCTCCTCTTGCTTCAAAATACAAAAGTAATGAATCTCATGCAAAAATTAAGGCAAGAAGTGTTATAGATAAACATAAAAAGAAAAGGCCCTTTGTAAGTTGATAAATAAAAATGGTACAGGCGAGAAAATCCAAACTTCAGCACCGATGCACAGCATTGACGCAAGCTGGGAAGTCCCTCCGCCTATGTACCATAGAGAGGGGGTAGCGCTGCTCCCTCTCGCACTAATTTGAAAGAAAGAATATGGCAAGTAAGAAAAATAAAGAAATTAATCACAATAATCTAGTAACGATTAAACCTATTACTGATAATCAAAAAATAGTTTTCAGTAGTTGGAAAAAAGATAAACATCAATTTCTTTTTGGTGCAGCTGGTACAGGAAAGACATTTATTTCTATGTATCTAGCATTACAGTCTGTTATGGATTTAAAAACTAAACATGATAAAGTTGTTATAGTACGTTCTTTGATTCCTACCAGAGAAATTGGTTTTCTGCCAGGAGATGAAGAAGATAAGGCTGCATTATATCAAGTACCATATCAAAACATGGTACAGTTTATGTTTGAGCAACCTAACGAACAAGCATTTAATAATCTGTATGATCGATTAAAAGGACAAGGTTCTCTTTATTTTTTATCAACTTCTTTTCTAAGAGGGTTGACATTTGATAATACAATTGTTATAGTGGATGAATGTCAAAATTTAAACTTTCATGAATTAGATACTATTATAACAAGAATAGGACAAGATTCAAAGATAATTTTCTGTGGTGATTTTGATCAAACTGATTTGCAAAGAACAAGTGAAATAAATGGGTTATATAATTTCGTGAAGATTTTAGAAGAAATGGAAGAATTTAATTGTACAGAATTTACCATTGGGGATATTGTACGATCAGGTTTTATTAGAAGCTATTTAATCAATAAAATCAAACTTGGTATAGGAATAGAATAGTTGAAATATACAGAACGCCAATGGACAAGAGAAGTGGGGTGGGGAAAATTGCCAGAAAAATACAAATACGATTGTCCTAAGTGTGAAGACACAGGAAAAATACCAATGTATAAATTAGAAAAAGCTCATGTTGAAGGAGCTATAGCCACAAGATTAACAGATTGTGATGAGTGTAATGGAGAAGAATAATGAATTTAAAAAAATTACGAGAAGAATTAGAAAATGATGAAGGTGTTAAATATGAAATATACCTTGATCACCTTGGTTATCCTACCTTTGGTATTGGCCATCTTGTTACTGATGATGATCCTGAGAGTGGAGCCTCCGTTGGAACAAAAGTCGATAGAAATAGAGTACGAGAAGCATTTGAAACCGATGTAAAAGGTGTTTTAGAAGATTGTGAAAAACTCTACCCGCTGTCATTTGGAGACTTACCAGAAGAAGCTCAATTGATTATCGCAAATATGATGTTCAATATGGGATACACACGGTTAAGTAAATTCAAAGGAATGAAACGTGGAGTCGATGCTAGTGATTGGAACTCTGCCGCTGATGAAATGGTAGACAGCCGTTGGTATAATCAAGTCACCAATAGGGCAGATCGTTTAGTAGTGAGAATGAGGAGTATAGGTTAATTATGAAAAAAAATATAACGCATCGTGTAAGTGATAAAGTATGGGATTACGATGCCATTGACAAACAACGTAATGAGGATTGGAATGGTATCCATAAACTCGTAACAGATCATGCAATAGAGAAGCGTGTAACAGCAGAAGAGATTGCGAAACGTAATTCTATCTTCTATAACCATAGAGAGATCAATAAATAAATTGTTTAATCATTTGAATGTGGAGTTGCCCCCTATAAC
>PVBE012156642.1_pt1 | contig 11978 bp, 11 predicted proteins | sample 1631181 | NCBI WGS metagenome assembly PVBE01 (sample SAMN08397723, study PRJNA350692) | Marine metagenome, whole genome shotgun sequencing project. | isolation source: water | place: Pacific Ocean | collected 2012-04 | reverse complement strand
CCGGCCGTGGCAGAGTGCGTTACTTGTCTTGTGCGCTACTGTCATAATGGTCATCATGGGAACTTGCTATGCTGCGCTGCGTCGATCTTGGACCGTGCCGGGAGGGCTACCAGTGGCGTTACAATGTCTTTGTGGGCGATCCGTGCGATGTGAGCTGCAGTGTGGGTTGAGGCAGGGGCCTGGGGGTTGGAGTCTCACTCTCTCTCTCTTTGTCTCTCTCTCTCTCTCTCTTTCTCTCTCTCTCTCTCTCTCTGGTGTGGTATGAGAGGTGGTGATAGCGCGACAGGTGCTGCCATGACATTCACCTTAGGGAGGACACTTTGCGAACTCTCGGTGCAGGGAGCAATGTTTTCAAGCAAATGGGGAGGAGACTGCAGGCTCTGAGTATCATTTGTGGAGCACTTGTGTAGGTCAGTGGCGAGACACTGACACCAGAGCAAGCAAAGACAGAACATTAGGGTCACAGACCAGGCGGCTGCAATGCCCCTGAGGTCTAGACAGGCCGCAGCATCCCCAGATAATGTGAGGAGCGAGGGCGAAAGTCAAAAACGGTCGATTCTAGAGCGATCCTCGAGGAAGGCACCTCATGGTCAGCGGCGAGCTGGGCGTTTCGCGATGGTCCTGCGCACCTTCATGACTGAGCTCCCGGCAGCTGCGCGCGCAATGTTGTTCGTGGCCCCAGACTGTCCATGAGAAGGCAGGGTGTCCTTCATGGTGGCCTTGGGCTCGCTCGTCGAGGTTGTGATGAAGTTGCCCTGCTTGGCCATGTAAGCACTCCAGAGCTTCTTTGCCTTAGGTGGCACATTCTTGCCCACAGCCACATGAATGTTGACAATCTCCTTGACGGTCAGCGAACCTCCACCCACCTTGCCGAAGCTCCTGGTGACTTCAATGCGTTCGCCGACGCTGCGCGAGGAAACTTGGATGGGGCCATGGGTGTCGCTGGCAGGGATGCTGACGTTAGCCTTCACGAAGCCCTGGTCAAGAACGGAGCACAAGAGACGCACGCCATACTCCACCGCTGCCACCTTTTTCTCTGCTGTGTTGGCCAGACTCACTACCGTCCACACCCACGAGGCACCATTGGTGATGTTGTCTTGTGTGTTGGGCCCGAGCATGGACTGCAGCCCCACCGTGACACCGCGGGGACATGACGGCAATTGCATTGCTGCGACCCCATCCTTCTGAAGCACGGTTAGAGGATGGCGCTGTGGCTGTCCCATCCTCAATGATTTCGCGTCTGCAAAAGTAACCTGGAGAGCATTGTTGGAGCCCCCATTGGCATCGATCATCTCGGCGAGGACTTGCACTGAGTAGTAGGACTGGATGGGCTTCGAGTTGGCAGCTGGGGCCGGCTGGGAGGCCTGCACGAATGCACGATTCATACCTTTAGGAGCCATGTTGAGCAGAGTGGCACCCAGACACGGAAGAGCTTCCAGTGCCAATGCGCAAGAATTTGAGCCTTGCCGTGTCTAGCTGCCCAGAGGCGAGATGCAGGAGTCGTTGTGTGCAACAAATCAAAGAACACATCATGTTGGCGATCAAATCTCTATGCTGTAGCAAGGTCACTGGGTTCGTGCAGGACATATGGGTCCTCGAGTTCTGGTCCTGGGCCTCAAACAGCACGGTCTGCAAACACATGCAATCTTTGCACATCTGGCGGTGTAATGACTCGAGGTGAAGTTTGTGTGGATCTGCTGCCCACGAGGGCGCGGCGTGTACATGTGCAGGCGGAGGTGTCGCTTTCCCACCACGCTAGGCTCTGAGAGGCCTTTTGTGGCCGCTAAAGACGCGATCCTGGGCCCCAGGAGCCCCTGCGGGGGGCAGGGACCTGCTCGCTGGGATGGGGCCGGGGTGCCCTGAACGCCTAGAGGGCATGACGTGTAAAAGCGACGGCGGCGTCGCTTTTGCACGCTGCGCCTTCGGCGACCTCTGTGTGAGCCTGGACATGATTTCAGGGGACCGATGCATGCGTTACCTGGGCTCCCGTGGTACACCGACGACGCAGAGGTCCCGGAGGGGCGGCGTGTAAAAGCGACGGGCGCGTCGTTTTCGCACGGTGGTCGCGAAGACGCGCGCAGTGGCCTCTCCTGGGCCCCACATGGGTTGCCAGAGGCGGCTGGGGCGTGGGCTTCTAAATGTGACGGCGGCGTCGCTTTTGCACGCCACGTCACGGGGGGCCTTCTTGTGCCTTCCAGACACCCGACCGTGGATCCCGAGTGCCGCTGCGGGAGGCTCCCGATGCCGAAGAGTCCCAAGGGGCGCGAAAAGAGGTCACCTGACTAGGTCTCTGATGCCGACGGAGGTGGCATTTTCGTCTGGCGGCCATGATTGCGGGCCAGGGGAGTGCTCGCTGGGACAGGCTCTGGCTAGCATGCGCGTTTTTGGGGGTCCGATGTACAAATGCGACGGCGGCGTCGCTTTTGCACGCTACGCCCGCGCAGCCTGTATGGGCCCCAAGGTCCCCTACAGTGGATCCCAGGGGGTCCTCAAACGATGCAAAAGGAGGTCCAGAGCTTGACAGAATCACTCCCATGGCACCCCATGGTCCCGAAAATGGGCCAAGATGATTCCCAGACACCCCCAATGGCCGCGCACGAGGCCCAAGTGACACACAAAGGTCTGCCCGAGCGCGGCGTGAGATGTCGAGGATGGCGGCATTTTCGCCTAGCGGCCGCGATGTCGGGCCACGGGCGTGGGCGCTAGCATCTTGCCTGGCTAGCATCAGCGCTTAGGGGCCTGGCGTGTAAAAGCGACGGCGGCGTCGCTTTTGCACGCTACGCCCTCACAGGCCTCTGTGGGTCCCTGTCGGAGATCAAAGCATGCATCTAGGGGGGCCCAAGGACCCCTACAGCGGATCCCGAGGATCCTCAAACGGTGCAAAAGGAGGTGCAGAGCTCGACAGAATCACTCCCATGGCACCCCATGGTCCCGAAGATCGTCCAAGATGATTCCCAGACACCCCCAATGATCTTGCGAGCAGCCTTCCAAAGTGACCCCTCGCTCCCCAATGCCCCCAAAACCCAACCCCTAACATCCACAATCCCTAGCAAAAATAACCGCTCCCAGTGATGCCTAGATCCTCCACAGCCCGAAATGCTTTTCCGAGCAGGGAGTGGGCCGGCGGCAGGGGCGAAGCCTTAGACTAACCTCAGCAGCCGTTAAAACATACACCAACTGCTGCAACTCCTTCGTAGTGTTCCTGGGAGTACTCCCGCTACTCTTGCTGCTAGTTTGCTGCTGTGGATGTGTTACTGTGTGTGACTGTGTGGTTCCAGTGGTAGTCCTTGCTAGTCCTGGCTAGTCCATTAGTCGTCCATTGCTAATGCCTTGCTAGTCCATTGTTAGTCCATGGCTAGTGCATTGGTTCGGGGACTGGTCTGCGACATGCTTGGCTATTTTCATCAATCTGCCCCTGAGTCGGATCCCTCTGAGAGACTATCTGCGTCGCCCTGCTGCTCCCATACAGCTGTCATAAGTTGCATGAGGTCCTCGTTCGGCAGCAGGTTCTTCCGGACGGGTGTTGCAGCACCCTTCGAGACCAGCTCCGTGGCACGGAGGGTACGTTGCTGCGCGCATCCCCAGTATTGCCCCAGAGCCTCTGTGATGTCGGATGCTTTGAAAGGCATCTTTACCGAACGCGTGACGCCATCCCTGATGATGTCCACAGACTCAATGGCACCATAAAGCCGCCGTACCTCCGGTATGAATTCTGGCCGCGTCCACCCAATGCCTTGATAGTAAGTCTTCGATCCATCCCCGTCCGGCCAAGCTGCCAACTCTGCCTCAGTGGGCAGCAGCAATCTCTGAGCCACGAAGCACTCGATGTAGTTCTTCTGCGCGAAGTCCCCGTAGTGAGCATTGTCCTGTTCCTGCAGGAAGGAGCACAGTTTCTGGACTCGGTTGTCGCCTCCTGTCAGAATTGCGGCCACTTCACGGCACTGGTCAGTACTGGGGACGCGCGTGTGATGCTCCGCGATGATCTTGACAAACTGAACCTGATCCTGCGCGTGCGCAGATTTCATCAGACGCGCCCACGCAGTTTTGGCGCCGCGCCCCTGGCCATACCTGTTACAGATGGGTATGATCTTCGACTTGAAGCACCACATGGCAAAGTGTTGCGGCTCCATGAGGAAGCAACGCTCCAGCTGGTCAACATCTGTGACGAAGTGCAGCAGGAAGGTGAACTCGAAGAAAAAGAGGAGTCTGCGCACTTTGGCTTGCAGCTGCACCTTGAGGGTCAAAACCGGCGCAACCTTCTTATGAAAGGAGTCCTTCGTAGGCAACACCGAATGACAATGCATGCGCGCCATGCTATGTACCAGGATGTCGAAGAAAGTAGTGTTGACATGCTTCGTGGTGTCGAGCTTGCGGAAGAGGCAGCTGCGCTCGAAACGTTCGCCATTGATCTGAAGCCGCCACACCTTGTCCCGTGTGGCGGCGCAAGCAGCTCGCAAACCACGTACGGCATCGAAGACACACCGTATGATCATAGCGAGCAGGAACAATCGTGGATGATAATCCCGGCCGTTCTCCAATGCGGTCCATCTCTTTAAGATATAGATTGCGCCAGTCTTTTTAGGATCCACGCGAAAGACCTCTGCCTGCAAGCCCTTCTGTTGACGTTGCAGCGTCCTCGTGGACTTGCCCACTGCCCCTTCCTTGACAGCCGCCTCAGCCTCTGACCTTGTTCTCTTTAGCACCCGTTTTCGTGCTAGGAGGTCTTCGATTGCCTCCAGGGTCGCAAGATCCGCCTTGGGTAGTGCCTTCTCGATTCGGAGTATTCGTTCCTCCCGCGAACCCATGGCTAGAAGACACCGGTCGTGGAAGCACTGGCGTCAGCGCTGGTGTTTGAGACGCAGGAGGACTGTGAGGACCCACTTGAGCCAAAATGGCTACGGACAGGTCCATGGCCATGAAAGCAATCAACAAACTCAATATGCTGGATCAACTGTGAAGGCATGCAGCACTATACGTAACGCATTCAATTCTGTGGGGACAATTTGCGCTGGAAAAATACCTAAAGACATATATGACGGTTATTGTTCCACGCGAACGTGGGGGCGGACATTTTTGCAGACCTTCCGTTAGCTTTCCGTTATCCTTCTGTTATCCTTCCGTCATGGACGGTAAAACTGGAGGAGGGCTCCGAGTGTCGTTTAACGAGTGTCATGTTACCCTTCCGTTATCCTTCTGTTATCCTTCCGTCATCCTTCCATTATGCGAGGAAATGTTGCATGTTGCTGCAAGTTTGAACATGGACTTCGGAACGTGGAGCTCCCCAGAACGGTCCCTCGCTCAGGATTGACCTGTTCCGCGCGTTTGCGCTTCCGTAGTCCTTCCGTTCCGTCTAGGATTCTGAGCGGAATTTCTTTTCCAAAAGTAGGCGTCGTTACCGAGAGCTTCACCAGCGAATGTCCGAGTCCCATGGTACCGAGGGCCTCACCAAGGAAAGCGAGAGCCATTGCAGGTGTGTCATGTTTCCCTTCCGTTATCCTTCCGTTATGCTTTCGGTATGCTTCCGTTAGGCAGGTAAAGTTGCATGTCAGAAAATGTAAAGCGTCCTGTCTTGGAGTGGTTCAGCGATTGTGTTTTACATAAACTGGCATATATTATCTTGGTTGGGTGGTTTTGGTGGGGCAGTTGGGTGGTTGGATGGTTGGGCAGTTGGGTGGCTGGGTGGTTGCCAAGCCTCGCCGAAGGCTCCGTAGCCGGGTCCTGGGCGTGGGGCTTGGGCTCCGGGCCCAGGGGGTCTGGGGGTCCAGGAAGCAGGCCTCGGTACCGACAGCCTCACCAGCGAATGTCCGAGTCCCATGGTACTGAGGGCCTCACCCAGGAAGTCGAGAGCCATTGAACGAGTATCATGTTACCCTCCCGTTATCCTTCCGTTATGCTTTTGTTATCCTTCCGTTATGCAGGTGAAGGTGCATGTCAGAAAATCTAACGTGTCTTTTCTGATATTGGTTCGCTGTATGGGGTTTTATGAAAACTGTCATATATTATGGGGGTTGGGTGGTTCGGTGGTGGGGTAGTTGGGTGGTTGGGTGGTTGGGTGGTTGGATAGTTGGGTGGTTGGGTGGCTGGGTGGTTGTGAAGCGTCGGCGAAGGCTCCGTAGCCGGGTCCTGGGCTTGGGGCTCTGGCCCTGCGGCCAGGGGGGTCTGGGGGGCGTGACGTGACCTGCCGGAGGGGGCGGGGAGGCACGCCGTCATCGGCGAGGGAGGCTGGGAACATAGATTTTGCGGTGTGAGATGCATGCAGTGCAGGACCGTGTACGTTTTTCATGTCGGGCTCACATCTGAGAAGCTGGTCGTTTGCGACAGCGCTCTGTAGCGGGCTCCTGCAACAACATCTCATGCCAGACAATGTTCTTCGCCAAAGGCGTGGTCTCCCGATGTACGTACGAAGCGTCAGACAGAACGCGCAAGGAATCTCTACTTGGGAATCGGCTCAAGGAAACGTAGAGCTGGCCATGTATGAAAGGCATGTGTCGCAAGTCCAGACCACCTCGGAGTAGCGTCGAGCCCTGCACCCCGTGCACAGTAGTGGCGTAGGCTGGCCGCAGGGGATATTGCCTCCTTGTCATAGACGTGGTGCCATTAGCAATCGGGAAGCGGAACACTATGCGCGGCAATGGAAAGTTTTTGCCGGTCAGCGTGCGCACGACGACGTGGTGCTCCCGTACTTTGTGCAAGATGACGGGCGTGTGATTCATCAGCCTATCCGGCGGGCTGAAGTTACGCACGAGCTCATAGAGAGCACCCTCCACGAGATGCAGCGAGTGTGGGGGCACACCTGGGTGCTCCTGCATATTGAGGAACTCCGTTGTGACGTAGGATTCGATGAGACTTTCGCCGTCCATGTCGATGGAATCCGCGCTGCATTTGTTAAACGAAGGCCAGCGATATGTTGCAGCCAAGCGGTGGAGTATACGTGCATTATATGCGGCCACCATGGAGTTTCGCATTGCCATGATCTTGCTCTGCGCACAGTCCGCCGTCTCTGCGAGGTGTGGAAAGCAGTGATCAATCATTTCATCCTCTGCAGCCACCATGGGCACGGCATTGAGCAAGACGTACCCTTTCTCGCCGGAAGGCATCACATGAGGCTTGGCAGAGCCGTCACCGATTGCATCCAACCATCGAGCGAAGCCTCTATCGGCCGCCTGGCGCCACACCCTGGAAAGACGGAAGCACTGGAAGCGAGCCCAGCCAGGCGAAGCTCTCACAGTAGACTGGACGACTGTGTTGCGGCTAGCGCGGGGGAGCACTGGAGGTATTTGACGGAAGTCGCCGTAGCCGACAAACAGCTTGGGCACGTAGATGTCGGGGAGCTGTTCTTTTAGAGCCTCAAGCAATTTCATCGCAGCCTCCCATGCACTGCGTCTCGCCGAAGGCAGCTCATCCCACTGAATAACTCGTGCGCGCGCCAGGCGAACAGCAGCCTGGGAACGAAAGGTGATGGTGCACGTCAGATTCGCCTCGTCCTCCACAGGAATGCCGAAGACCGAGTGAGCTGTGGCTCCTGAGGGCATGCCTAAAGCTGCTTGGCCGGTTGTGGCCACATTGACCACGGGCTCTCCTGCTGCAGTGACCTCTGTGTAGAGGTAACGGGCCAGAAAGGACTTCCCAGTGCCAGCTCTTCCCTCCACGAAGACAAAATGCTCCTGCCGAGACCTCCAGAGTTGCGCGAGAGCGTCGGCTACGCGCGACTGATCTGCATCCTTCCGCAGCAGCGTTCTGTCCCTCTGCGTGCTCTGTGATGCCGACGGCGCATTTTCTCCGAGCTCGGAACCAACACGAGGCAGAGGTAGTTTCCATGTTTCGTCGGTGTTGCCGTTGCGAAGCCATGCCAAATGGAGGACGCGCAACAGTTCTTGACGAGCGTGTTCGACAGAGCGGCCACGGTCCAAGAAATCTTTGAGCAATGTGCCTTCGTACTTGCGGAACAGCGTGAGTGGGAGAGCTTCCTGCTCCAATAGAACAATGAAGGCAAAGCGGAACTGATGCGCTGTGTATCGCAGTGCGACGAGTTCGTCCAGAACTGCATGCGCTTCGTCTGTTCTGGCAAAATGCCCTGTTGCCAACATCGCTTCCTCATGAGATGCGTAGGAGATACCATTGTGCTGTCTGCAGTCAGCCCAGGAGGCCTTTGGGAAGTTCAAGAGTATGTGGCGCAAGAAGAAGACTTCTTTTTGACGCGGGTACTTCATCTCCAATCTGCACACCGGAGAAACTCCCCTTTGGCGTTTGTAGACGTAGTGCTCCTGTCCTGGGGGTGCCATGTCCCGATACGCCACCTCATGTCCCGAGTGTAGATGTCCAGACGTGGCCAGGTCGTCCACATTGAGCAAGTGTAAACCTTGGGGGCACGTGGGGGCCACCATGTACTGCTCGAAGTATTCGTAATACCTGAGACCCTGGATGTGTGGGATCTGCGGCCTGTAGAAATACCGCTGCAAGGATGAAACGCGAGTTGAGACCGCCTCGTCTTCCCTGCCCTCCCAGAACTGCACCCAGTCTTCTCCTTGCAGATGCACGGTGAGACAAATCACATGAGGTGTGCGATCGTAGGTATGGTACCCAAAGATCCGCCAGCTTGCTTCAGTAGCGCAGAGGTAGCGACCACGTTGCCACTCGCGGAGCTCATCTTGAACAGTCTCATCTAGGGTGACGTCGTAGCTGGCTTTGTCTGGACCCTTGAAGAGGTACTTGTACAAATATTCGAAGAGCTCTACACTGCCAGCATATTTGACATTCGCATGCCCATCCCAGAACTCAAGCAGATCGGCATTATATTCAACGATGAGGCGGTTGAGGCAGACGTTATGCTTGCCGTAGGCAGCACGACCCGCCGCGCAATTGGGACAATGGCCGCCGCATGGTGTGCGCCTGTGGTGTGGATAGCCCCGTGCATCATACGTCGTCTCCGATGCAAACGGCCACGGGCAGCCCTTGATGCAGTCCTGCGCCGGGTCGTTTGGGCGGCAGCTGTGATTGCAACCGTGGACCATATGCGTCAACACCAGAGTTCGAAGTCGAGAATCCTCGCGCGGCAACTCGCAGGAGATGAAGGCATCGACATCTGCAGCCTCTGCCGGAGGCGACGAGTCGGCCACGACAATATGGCCATGGGGCAGACCTCGGCGTTGGTACTCCACCACCCGAATGAAGTAGCGGGTGCCTTTGCATAAGGCTTCCTTGATGTAGGCAACAGTTTTCTCCAGGCGGGCGTGAAAGACGCGCACCACCAGGTCTGGCCGGTCTGCATAAGTCTGCCCCGGCAGGAGCTGTGCGACAATCTCTGGCCAGTGGGGATTGCACGTGAGTGTGATGAACCACGTGGGAGGGCCCTTACGACGCGCTAGCTCCAGAGCGTCCACACGCAATTTCCGCAAATGTCGCGGTGACCCGGGGACCGAGGATGGCAGATAGAAGGTCTTGCCAAGGCCCTTGCTGCTTGCGAGATCTGCATTGAGCACCTCGCACAGGTCGCGCCGCTTGGCCACACGGTGCTCTTGTAGCCGCCGTAGTGCTGCGAAGCGTTCGTCCTCCATTCTGCAGTACATGTTTATGAGCCAGTCATTCAAAAGCCTGCCGCATGCCCACATCCATGGCATACGCAGGAGAAGCTGACGGTACCACCAGAGTTGAGTAATGGGGCGCCCATTCGTGCTTGTGGCATCAGGGCTCCAACCGCGACCACCTTGTGGAAACCAAAGCGGGTAGCTGAGGGGTTCGTACATAGGACTCAGAGGATGCAAGTACTGAGGTGCTGCATGGTGCTTCATGTAAAAATACACTGCGCGTGGCCGGCTGCCAGGGACAGGGTTGTCATCTACGATCGCAGCCACCTCTTCGACGCCTTCATGCCACTCCAGAACAACTGCTGCAGTTGCTCCTGCGGTCGGCAAGGATCCGAGCCGTCGCAAAGACGTCATGTAAGGGTTACTTGTGAGCAACGTCTTCTCGAGGACGTTCACAATGCGGCGGTCCAAGCCTTGAGCTGTAGCCACGCCTGCACGAGCCTTTGGATCAAAAATTAGGTATCGCAGTGGTGTGGCAACGTCGGCCGAGTGAACCTTGCGATACATAGTGCCGTGAATGCGCACGTTCGCCGGCGCATGAGGCAGACTTAACTTCAGCTCGCGTTCCAAGGAATTTGATTGGATCTCGTGCTGGGCCAAGGAGAAGATGCCATTGTACTTGCGCGACAACGCAGAGAAGCTCGTGGATCCGTCGCAGCTGTGGAAGAGCTCCTGCAAGGATGAGCTCGGCTGGGCGAAGTAACGGCTGAAGTCCATGACGTGACTGCCGGATTGACAGCAAAAGTGGCTACTTTCTGCTTGCAGGAGCTTGGCCCCACAATGCGGACAATCATGGGTGGGCGGCCCGTTGGAGGTGCACGTTGCGCACACTGAATCTGACCTATGTCGCTGTCCTGCCGGAAAGGCTTCCCATGGGACTACGGCGCCACAGCGAGCGCAGAGTCCTGTGAGCTGCCGTCGTGCAACCCCACTGCGTTCGTGCTCGCCTGCCGTGCAGGTGCGACACCTTCGCCCAGTTCTCTCCTTGAGCTGCGTTGAGGAGTACTCGGATGCAGGCAGGGTCCCTCCACAGCTGGAACACAAAAAGGTGTCTGCGGCTATCCGTCCGGGCTGGCTGGTGGTCACACAATGCAAGCAACGAGGGCCTGATTGGCGAAGTTCTGTGGCGCTGAATGCCGCCCGTTGCAAGTCCTGCTGGCAACCACTGCACGTAAGGATGCTGCGTAGAGGAGGTGCCATGGAAGGAAGCTTGAGCCCGAGAAAGTGCCCACAGAGGTAGTCATGAATTTTTGCGGTCGAGGGAAAGGTGGCATGTGTCCCCCCAAAAAATGCGTGACGCATGAACGTAGTCGGGAGAGGAGGGTGGGAAGCATGTCTAGAGTATGCAAACTCCGAGCACTCGCACGGTAAAGCTATGTGGAACCTTGTGTAGCAAGGAGGAGGTGCGGGGACCCCAGGACACAGAAAAGTGGTCACAAATCGTGGTGCAGTGTGTGGGCGGGCGGTGGCGGACCGACGGACGGACAGGTGCTCAGGAATTGCGGCCAGATGGACGGACCGACGGTCGGCAGACGGCTGAACTTGCGGACGGACGGACAGCACGGCAAATCGCGGCCCTGCGAAAATGTGCGAAAATGGCCCTCCAACAAATGTGACTTCACACAGCGTGGCCCGTTGAAGAAGTGTGACGTAGCATATATATCCAACTGCTCCGCGGACCAGCCCCGCCACCGCGCGCGCGCTGTGTGATGGAAAAATCGACCGAAGGGCGATAAAAAAACGACAAAAAGATCTGCGAAAAATGAGCCCAAAGTCATCAAAAAATGAGGTTCGGGGCGTCCCGGAAGCTCTTGGGAGGGGTCCTGGGGCCATTTTGGCCCCCAAGGGTGCCCCAGGGACAAAAAACCTGGTTCGTTGACACCCCCGGGGCCTCCATTTTGATGTCACTGTGTCCTTTTTTCTGAAAAAGCGATCGCCTTTTTGCGGACTTTTTTGGGAACCCTTTCCGGAGAGGGTCCAGGACCACTTTTTCGAGGATTTTGGGATCATTTTAAACCATATTTGGGCGAAATTTGCGATACTTTTTCCAAGGTAGTGAAAACCTTGAAAATGCAACCCCTCTTGCGCGAAACCTCTATTTGTGAGGTTCGGAGGGTACTCGTGTTCATGATTTTTTGGTTCATTTTTAGAAGTAAGTTCCAAGTCCAGGTCCGGACCTCATTCCGATAGGTTTTGGCACCCAGAAAAGTAGTTTGTGGGAGCCAAGGAGCTTCCAGTTTGACGTTTTTTGAGCTCCGTGGGCCATTTGCAAGGGGTTCCAGAAATCAGTTGAAAAAAAGGACCACAAAATTGATATGCGTATGATGGCCGCCCCCCCATCCTAGGACCATTTTCCTATAATATTAAGGAGAAAAGGAATATATGTGTGTGTGT
>PVBE011007988.1_pt1 | contig 11978 bp, 11 predicted proteins | sample 1631181 | NCBI WGS metagenome assembly PVBE01 (sample SAMN08397723, study PRJNA350692) | Marine metagenome, whole genome shotgun sequencing project. | isolation source: water | place: Pacific Ocean | collected 2012-04 | reverse complement strand
TTTCTCCTGGCGACCGGAGGGGCTCGCGATCCGAAAGAGATTCTTCTCTGCGGAGAGTATGAGCATGACGAAGCGGCGCAGCTTCTGGAGGCAGCGACGGAGATCCCGGTAGCGACACATCCTATTCATGAAAAGGTGGATCATTCTTTTCCGGAGGCCGGGCCGGAGTTTTCTTCCCGGATCGGAGTTCCTCTCGGGCTTGCGATGAAGGGAGCGGAGGTCGATGCGCTTCAGCTCGATTTCCGAAAAGATCGCTTCTCGTTCCAGAAGAAGTACGAAGGGGTAAAGACGACCGCGATGGTTACGCTCCAGTTGGTGATTTTTCTATTGGCGCTCTTCGCCCTTCAACTCTACTTTAAGGCGGAAGATCTGAAGCTCGCTTTTTACGGTCGCCAGAGCATGGAAAGGGTTCCGAACTCGGTTCTGGATTATCAGAATATGCTCTATATGAATGTCTCCGGGGAGGTGGATGTTGATCCTTCGCAAGCGTATTCGTTAATGAAAAAGTTGTACCGGGAATCAAAGATGGCTTCGGGTCAGGAAAATCCGATCGAATATTCGGCACTCGATTTCTGGAAGAAGATCGCGGATGTTTCCCGGAGTTTTCATAACCGATATCGGGGCCAATCCGCGAACAACCTGGGGGATGCGGAGCTCTACCTCCTGATGAAGCAGGTTCGAATTAATCAGCAGATTCGTAGCGGGAAAGTGACCACGACGGTAGAGGTCTCCGGAATCAGCGCCAATGAGAAGCAGGCGGATCTTTATCGGAAAGAGTTGGTAAAAGTAACTCCCTTCAAGGGGGTTGAGTTTAAAGATCGCTTTGTGACAACGAAAGATGGAAAGAAGACGTTCAAGTTGCAGTATAAGAAAGAGGCCCGATGAGAAAGCCGGAAGAAGAGAAGAAGGGTGGTTCTCGAGGTGTGTTCATCGTCCTGATTCTTCTTGTACTGGGCATTCTTGGTGGCATTGTCTGGTTAAAGGGAAATGTTGATACCGCACAACTCCAATTGGATCAGGCAAAAGACGATTACGAGAAAATGAAAGGGTGGCAGCGTTCGATCGCAAAGAACCGTGTAAAGCAGCAAAAGACGGGGGGCGGGACGAAACCTCCGGAAGACCCTAGCAGCATTCTTTCCTATCTTACGGAGAAGGCGCGCAAGTCGGGGATTCCCGCGAATCTGACCGTTCCGATCGCCCCGGAAAAGAGTCCTGTGGTAAAAGGGTGGCGGCAATGGACTTGGAAATTCCGCATCAATGGAAATAAAGAGAACCTGCTTACACGGAAGTCTATTGTGGATTTCCTCCAGGCGGTCCAGAAAGAGCGTCCTTATCTGAAAACGAAGGATCTCACAATCGACTATCAGGAAGAGAAAATCCTGAAGGCGTATGTCGAGATCTTCTACCTGGCGAAAGAGCAGTAGGTCCACTTTCTTCGACAGAGTGTAGATAAATAGCATCACTCCCCCCCCGACTGTTCACAAATTTCATCGTCTTCCAGAGTTGGGCTCCATTTCTAAAATTGGCTTTTAATGGTCTTGTATTGGGTCTATAGGCCGGTTAAGTCCTTTTTATCCTGGTTGGCATCCGTTTTGCTCAAAATTGAACTGTGGCGGGGGAGAATTGGGGCATCAGATCATCTCTCCTTTCCGCCAGTTGTAAGAGGATTTGTTACAAGGGGCTCGCATGAGAATGCGATTGGCAGATCTCTTCACTTCAGGACAGGGTCCGGGTTTTCCCGGACGCATTTAAGGTGGATGGTGCGATGAAAAGAAGTTTGTTCGTATGGTTTATTCTCTTTTCGGTGCCGGTGATGTTATGTGGGGTTTCTGGTTGTGAGGAGTGGCGCAGCGCCCTCTATCCGGCCGACTGGGAACCGGGGGATAAAGATTCCAAGGGTCGCTTCCTGCACGATTTTTCGTACGCCGGATACAAAAACGGCGAAGAAGATCTCCCGACAGTGTCGGGACCTCTTTTCCATGTCACCAGTAATGGCGCGGATAAGACCGGGAACGACGACGCCACGAGTGCGATTCAGACGACGATCAACCAGGCCCAGAATGCAGGGGGCGGGATCGTCTACTTTCCGCAGGGGATCTATCGTGTCGAGGGAAAACTCTCCATCTCCAAATCGAAGATTATTCTTCGGGGCGCCGGGTCGACGAAGTCGAAGATCTATTTCACCAAATATTCGGATATGAATCACCAGGCGCACATTTCCTTTCAGGGGAATGTGTCGACCCAGGGGAACTGGCTTCTTTCTCAGGATGGAAAAAATCCTTCCGATCATGTCCTTCTCGGTTCGACGGCGGGCCTCTCCGTCGGGGACGAAGTCGCTCTTGGCTTTACGATTACCCAAGAGTTCCGGGCCGAACACGGGATGAGCAGTTACTGGGGTTTCTCTGCCGGAAACTGGAAAACATTCTTTCGCAGAACCATTACCGGGATCAATTCATCTACCGGAAAGGTCTCTTTCGATGTTCCTCTTCGATATGTCCTCAAGACCCGCGATGGAGCCTCTCTGAAAAAAGAGGGTGGCTACAACCACTCTTGTGGGCTGGAGAAGCTCGGTCTCGCCAATGCCGTAAAGTATCGAAAAGCGTGGAAGCAGGACCAGGTCCGGGTCGCGGAATTTGTGGGATTAAAAGATTCCTGGATGAAAGAGATTCGCTCCTTCGAACCCCCTGTGTCTGGTGTCAAAGGGAAGCATCTTCAATCGAGTGGGCTCTGGGTCAAGGCTTCCAAGAGAATCACGGTTGTGAATTGTCATCTTGAAAAGGCGCAACACCGCGGAGGCGGGGGAAACGGCTATCTTTTCCAGGTGTCTCAGAGCAACGAGATTCTTACCCAGGATTGCAGTGGGTCGAAGGGGCGCCACAATTTCATCCAGGGATGGGATTTCAGCACCAGCGGTTGTGTCTGGTTCCGGTGCAAGACGTCCAAAGGTCGGAAACTTCTCGGATGGTGGGATTTCATCGGGACCAAAGGCGATTCCGATTTCCATCACGCTTTGGCGATGGGAAACCTCGTCGATAGTTGTGAAGTGAATGACGGGTGGACCGCGGTCAATCGAAAACATTGGAGTTCCGGCGCCGGTCACTCTTCCACTCAGAACGTATTCTGGAATACGTTCGGCTCGGGAAAAATCAAATCCCGGCAGTATGGATGGGGGTATGTGATCGGAACAAAGTCAGTTTCTGTCTCGACTTCCACTTGGGGATATGGAGGAAGTGGAACCGCTCCGCGGGATTATGTAGAGGGGAAAGGGAAGGGGTCGACACTCACTCCCGCTTCGCTCTACAAAGATCAGCTGGAGAAGAGAACCGGCACGGTCAGTCCCTGAGTTTGCGTTCTCGGATTCTTCGCGCCACTTCGGCAAAATCGGGGAATTGGAGGTTCTTTCCCTCATTGGAAGGGGGGAGTTCTTCCTCTTTCTCCTCGTCATCGATGACAACGAGATCGGGTTCAAACATCGCCGCTCCGACCGATTCTTCGATCTGATCGGCAATCATATCCCGAGCTTTCGAGAGGATCTCATCGAGAAAGGGTCCTTGAAGAAGCTCTTTTCCGAAGGTATTCTCCAGACGAGTAGCAACAACTCGCGCCATTTCCTCCAGATCCAGTTGTTGTGGATCTGGCTCTGGAGCCCTTTTCCATCGTGTAACGCGTGATTCCATTCCCTCTTCCCTCCTACAAGAGGGATATCGGCAGGAGGGGGGGTGGAAAAAGGGGAAAAATGAAAATTCCCCGTTGACTTTGCTGCATAAAATTGTATGATTCCTGCATGAATATGACATTAACGATGAAGAAAGCCGAAAGGCAGAACAAGATTCTCGAGCTGATTCATGCCCATCCTGTGGCGACGCAGGTCGAGTTGAAGGCCCTTTTGAAGAAAGAGGCTGTGGAGGTCGACCAGGCGACTCTTTCACGTGATCTGCGTGAATTGGGTCTCATTCGGGTCTCGACGCCGGAAGGATTCCGGTACGCTTCCCTGGAAGAGGTGACCCCGGTTGCCCGGGCTGGTTCGCGCAACCGGGTCCAGAGGTTGATCAAGAGATTTGATGTGTCGGGGAATCTGATCGTCATTCGGACCGCCCCCGGGGATGCACAGGCGGTCGGGCTTGCGATCGATCGCTCCGGCTGGAGTGAAGTTCTCGGTACCGTTGCCGGGGACGACACCCTCCTCGTGGTTGTTGGGGAAGGGATTTCTGCAAACAAAGTGATCAACAAGATTCAAAAGGAGAAATAGAGATGCCCAAGAAGATCGTACTCGCTTACTCCGGAGGACTCGATACCTCCGTTATTCTTACCTGGCTCAAAGAGACTTATAATTGTCCTGTCATTGCCTACGTGGCTGATGTGGGTCAGGGCGAAGATATGGATGCGATTTCGAAGAAGGCGATGAAGACCGGAGCGGACAAGGTTCACGTTCTGGACTTGAAGGAAGAGTTCGTCAAAGACTTTGTCTTTCCTGCGATTCAGGCGAATGCGGTATATGAAGGAACGTACCTTTGCGGAACGTCTCTTGCCCGTCCTCTGATCGCGAAAGAGCAGGTCAAGATCGCGCAGGCCGAAGGGGCGGATGCGATCTCTCACGGGGCGACCGGAAAGGGAAATGACCAGATTCGGTTCGAACTCGCTGCCCGGGCGATCGCGCCGGAAATGGAAGTGATCGCACCCTGGCGAACCTGGGACTTTAACAGTCGTCCCGATCTTTTCTCCTACGCGGAGAAACACGGGATCGAACTTCCGGTTACCCGGGATAAACCGTACTCGATGGACGCCAATCTGATGCATATCAGTTATGAAGGCGGCGTTCTGGAGGATCCGTGGGCGGAAGCGCCCAAGGGGATGTTCCAGATGACCACCGATCCGGAAGAGGCTCCCGACAAAGCCCAGGTCGTGGAGATCGAATTTTCCGAAGGGATTCCGGTGAAGATCGACGGGGAAGCGATGTCTCCGGCAAAACTTCTCGGATTGGCGAATGAGATCGCCGGGAAGCATGGCGTGGGCCGGGTCGATATCGTGGAAAACCGGTTTATCGGCATGAAATCCCGGGGGGTCTACGAAACCCCCGGAGTTACGCTTTTCCAGATGGCCCATCGCGCGGTGGAGTCCCTCACGATGGACCGGGAAGTGATGCACCTGCGGGATCAACTGATTCCCAAGTATGCGGAGCTCGTTTATAACGGATTCTGGTATTCGCCCGAAATGCTCGCGTTACAATCCTTCATCAAGACTACCCAGAAGGGGATCAACGGGGTCGCCCGGGTGAAGCTGTACAAGGGAAGTATGATGTTGCTGGGGCGAAAGTCGGACAACTCTCTCTACAGTTCTGAGTTGGCGGGATTTGATACCTTTGCGGATTATAAGTCTCAGGATGCGGAAGGGTTCATTCGAATGAATGGACTTCGACTCGCCCTGAATGATTCACTTCGGAAGGAAATATTGTGAGCAGTCTTCTTCGAGAACGATTCTCCAAACCGGTCGATGCTTTTGCCGAAAAGTTTGTCGCTTCCACAAAGGCGGACGAACAGCTTGTTCTGGCCGACATCGAAGGTTCGATCGCGCATACCAAAATGCTGACGCAACAGGGAATCCTGACGCAAAAAGATGGGGCGCAGATTCTCCAGGGGTTGGATCGAGTCAGGAAAGAGTACGAGGACGGGGATTTCGTTCTCGACGTCGCTCAGGAAGACGTTCATATGAACGTAGAGTCCCGACTTGGGGAGGTGGGAGCGAAAATCCATGCCGCCCGAAGTCGAAATGATCAGGTCGCGCTCGATATGCGACTCTGGTTAAAGGAACAGATTCGAGCTCTTCTGGATGAAATTATGCAGTTCCAGGGGGTGCTCCGTCGAAAAGCGATTGAAGAAGCGAAGACGGTGATGCCGGGGGTGACCCACCTTCAGCATGCCCAGCCGATCGTCTTCGGTCATGTTCTGCTCAGTTTCAAAGAGGCCGTGGAACGGGATTATCTGCGCTTGCAGGATTGCCTGAAACGAACCGATGTTTCTCCGCTGGGGGCTTGCGCCATGGCGGGAACCTCGCTTCCGACAGATCCGGCAGTGAGTGCAAAGGAACTCGGAATGTCGAAGGTGTTTGCGAACTCGATCGACGCGGTGAGTGACCGTGATTTCGCGGTGGAATTCACCTTCTGCTGTTCTTTGATTGTGACGCATCTTTCCCAGATTGCCGAAAACCTGATCCTCTGGTCGACACCCGAATTTGGATTTATTGAGTTGCCGGATGAACTCTGTACGAGTTCCTCCATCATGCCTCAGAAGAAGAATCCGGATCTCGTTGAACTGGTCCGAGGGAAAGCGGGAGCGGTCTACGGGCAACTGGTGAATCTGTTGACCACGCTTAAAGCTCTTCCTCTGGGATACAACCGGGACCTTCAAGAGACGAAACCTCCGGTCTTTGAAGTGGCCGAAACGACGCGGCACTCTCTTCAGGCCATCCACATGGCGATCGAAGGGTTGGAAGTAAATCGAGATCGAATGCGGGAAGAGGCGGACGATTATCAATTGCTTGCGGCTGACCTTGCGGAATATCTCGCCGCGAAAGGAGTGCCTTTCCGGGAAGCGCACGGGGCGGTGGCACGGTTGATGAAAGGGTGTGAGGAAGAGGGGGTGACTCCGAAGGAAATGGATGTACAGAAGCTTCGCTCTTTCCATCCCAAGTTCCAGGGAGACGTTCTTGATATTCTGACGCCCGAAGCGTCCGTGGCGGGGAAGCTTTCTCCCGGCGGAACGGCTCCGGCGAATGTTGAAAGGAGCGCGTAGTCACCATGATCCAGGTACATAAGTTCGCCTCGGTAACGAGTAAACTCAACCTCGATGATTCGGTCGAAGTCGTTACCGACTGTTTACCGGATGCGGGGCAGGTGGTCATTGTTCGGGCGAAGGGAGAGAATCCCAACTATCCCGATATCGAACTGAAGGATCGCTCCTTCTCGAAGATTCAGGCGGGGGACATTATTGCGGGTGCCCTCGGAAGCCGACAGGCGCTCAAAGGCTTTGTCGGGTATGCGCCATACCGATTGAGAGCCGGAGAGACATTACAGATCCTCAACATGGGGGGCGTCATGGGGCGGTGTGTCGGCGGGGCGAGCGACCTGGGGAATCCGATTGATGTCGAAGTTCTCGGCTGTGCGGCGAAAGATGGAAAATTGGTGAACGTAAAGGATGTTTCTTTTCCGGAAGTGGAAGTTCCCGGTTCCTCCAAGCCGGTTACGCTTGTCCTCGGATCGTGTATGCACGTGGGAAAAACGGCGGCGGCAACGGAGATCGTTCGATTGATCCATGAGAGTGGATTGAAAGTGAGTGCGGCAAAGGTATCCGGTGTTGCCTGTCTTCGGGATTTACGGAAGTTTGATGTCGCCGGCGCGGAACAGACCCTCAGTTTTCTCGATTGCGGCGTTGCCTCCACGATTGACGCGGATGTTTCGGTTATCGCGAAGACGCTCATTGCGAATCTGCCCGATGTCGATCGAATCGTGATGGAGACCGGGGATGGAATTCTCGGGTATTATCAAGTCGAAAAACTTCTCGATGACGCCTCGTTTATGGCGAATGTCGATACGGTTGTCTTCTGTGCGAGCGATCTCGTCTCCGTGTATGGAGGGGTTGAATTGCTTAAGTCGAAGGGGATCGATATTACGGTTGTCTGTGGTCCGGTAACCGATAGTGTCGCGGGAACGAGCTATATCGAAAAACGGATGGGAATTCCTGCGGTGAATGCGGTGGCGGATCCGGACAAACTATTCAAAGTTCTCAGTGGAGCCTTCGCGGAGGTCTCATGAAGATCAAGGCTTCCGTCCTGGGTGCCTCCGGATATATCGGAGGGGAAGTGGTTCGACTTCTCCTTGGGCATCCGAATATCGATCTTGTCGGGATTTCGGCACAAGCAAATGCCGGGAAGAGACTCGATGAGGTGCAGCCGAATCTGAGGGGCTACTCGAATCTGGTCTTCTCGAAGGATCCTGTCCCGGCCGAGGTGACCTTTCTCGCTCTTCCCCATGGAGAGGCGATGCGGGTGGTCCCGACCCTTTCGGGGAAAGTGATCGATCTCTCCGCCGACTTCCGGCTTTCGAGCCAGGAGTCGTTCTCGAAATATTACAAAACGGATCATGCCGCCTGGGATCTGCAAAAGGAGTTCGTCTTTGGAATTCCGGAACTACATCGAGGGGCAATCTCGGAGGCCGAAAAAGTAGCCGTGGGTGGCTGCTTTGCGACCGCGGCGATTCTCTCTCTTCGACCGATGAAGGATCTTGTCGAAGGGGGGGCGATTGTGGATGGAAAGACCGGTTCTTCGGGATCGGGGAATAAACCAAAAGCGGGAACCCACCATCCGATTCGATCGGGAAGTTTCTACGCGTACGGCCCTTTTCACCATCGACATACACCCGAGATCGAAGAGCAGAGCGGGTTGTCGGTTCTTTTTCAACCCCATTCTGCGCCGATCGTACGAGGGGTGTTTACGTCGAGTTATCTTTCCCTGAAAACCGCGATGAGCCCGGAAGAACTCTTGGCTCATTTTGAAAAGTTTTACGAAGGAAGTCCCTTTGTCCGTCTTTCGAGTTCTCCTCCGAATGTTCGAAATGTTGCCTGCTCCAACTTTGCCGATATCGGTGTTGCGGCCGATGGAAAAAGGGCGATTGTCTGGGCGGCGATCGACAACCTGATCAAGGGCGGCGCCGGGCAGGCGGTGCAGTGCATGAACCTGATGTATGGATGGGATGAAACGACCGGTCTTTTCCAGGCTCCGGCATTGCCATGAGCCTCGTGCGAACATACGCCACTATTCCGATTGAGGTGGTTCGGGGAGAGGATGTCTATGTCTACGATGCCTCCGACCGCCGGTACCTTGATCTTTACGCAGGCCATGCGGTCTGTTCCACCGGACATTGTCATCCGAAAGTGGTCAAAGCGATTCAAGACCAGGCGGCGAAGCTTCTCTTTTACTCCAATGTAGTCGGCTCTGAAATTCGAGAGCGGGCCGCGGCGGCTCTTGTGAAACACGCTCCCGGCTACAGCGCGCTCTTTTCGAGTTCGGGTGCCGAAGCGAATGAAGATGCGCTCAAGTTGGTCCGAAAGACGACCGGACGGAATGAGATCGTGGCGATGGAAGCGGGATTTCATGGTCGAACTGCCGGAGCAATGAGTGTGACCGGAATCGCGAAGATGCGGGTCGGCCCCCAGGTTCCCGGCGTTCGGTTCGTTCCGTTTGGGGAAGTTCCTGAAGTTGGGAGCGAGACCGCAGCCGTTCTCCTCGAGCCGATTCAATCGATGGCGGGGGTGAAGTGTGCTTCGGAAGAATATTTGAAAGCCCTTCGAAAGCGGTGTGATGAGGTCGGGGCCCTCCTCCTGTATGACGAGGTTCAGACCGGAGTGGGTCGAACCGGAGAGATGTTCTTCTCGGGAACGTATGGCGTACATGCGGATGTCATCACACTTGCAAAGGGAATCGGAAGTGGATTTCCTCTTGCGGCGGTGCTGGCACGGGATACGATTGCGGATCAAGTCGCGATCGGGGATTTTGGGCACACGTATGGAGGGGGTCCGGTCGCGATGGCGGCGCTCGAAGCGACGATGGAAGTGGTGAGCAACCTTCTGCCGAATGTACAGGAAACGAGTGCGTATATGAGAGAAAAGCTTTCAGAGTGCGGAGAAGTCCGGGGGAAAGGCTTTCTTCTCGGTTTAAAAATTCAGGGGAGTGCGAAGGAACTTCTCTCGGCTCTTTTAGAACGGGGAGTGATTGTCGGGACGTCAAATGAACCGGACGTGATTCGACTTTTACCTCCACTTACCTTGCAAAAAGAACACGTGGACGCTTTCATGGTGGAACTACATGCGACACTTCATTAACACACAGGAATATTCGCGGGGGCAACTCGAGGCAATTCTCGATCGGGCTCTCGAATACAAGATCGGGCGAACGCCTCCCGTTCTCGGGGGGAAGAGTGTCGGTCTGCTCTTCTTCAATCCTTCCCTCCGTACCCGGGTCTCTTTCGAAGTGGGCATTCGCCAGTTGGGAGGGAACCCTGTGACCATGACGGTCGGAGGTGAGTCATGGAATCTCGAACATCGCGATGGAATAGTGATGGATGGAGACAAACCCGAACATATCAAGGATGCCGCCCGCGTTCTTTCCCGCTATGTGGATATTATTGGAGTGCGCGCCTTCCCAAAGATGGACGTTCTGGAAGAAGATATGGCCGATTCGGTCATTGAGGCTTTTCGAAAATACTCTGATGTGCCGGTGGTGAATCTGGAGTCGAGCCTCTACCACCCTTGCCAGGCGATGGCCGATATCATGACCATTCGGGAAGTGGCGGCGAAGAAGGTGACCATGACGTGGGCGTACCACCCCAAAGCGCTTCCCATGGCGGTGCCGAATTCTTTTGCGTTGATCGCGAGTCAGTTTGGAATGGATCTGACGATGGCGTGGCCGAAAGAGTTTCCTCTTTCCGATGCGATTCTCGATGAGGTTGAGAAGAATCTTGGACAAAAACCGAAAATTGTGCACGACCCAGAAGAAGGGCTCGCCGATGCCGACATCGTCTATGCGAAATCATGGGGAGGGATCGGCTTTTACGGGCATTGGGAAGAAGAGAAAAAGCTCCGGGAAGATTACCGGCAGTGGCAAGTGACAGAGATCCCGGAAGGGGCGCACTTCATGCACTGTTTGCCGGTCCGCAGGAATGTGGTCGTGTCCGACGAAATCCTCGATCGTTCGAAGGTGTACGACCAGGCGGAGAATCGTCTTCATGTCCAGAAGGCGATTCTTTCGTCCCTGATCGCATAAAGGAAGAAGAGAATGAAACCGGAACATTTGGACCTGTTGCGCCAGGCCCTGCCGTACATAAACAAGTTTAAAGGAACGACCTTTATCGTAAAGATCGGCGGGAACGTCGCGGAAGACGATAAGGGGTTGAACAGTTTCTGTGAAGAGGTTGCTCTCTGTGCACAGGTTGGAATCAAAGTGGTCATGATCCACGGGGGCGGCAAGCAGGCGAGCGCCCTGTCGGAGAAACTCGGGATTGAGCCGAAGATTGTTTCCGGTCGACGGGTGACCGATGACAAGACACTCGATGTTGTCAAGATGACCTTTGCGGGGAAGATCAATACGGAGATTCTTTCGTGTCTTCGGAGGTCGGGCGTAGAAGCGGTCGGGATCTCCGGCGTGGATGGGGGGGTTATTTCCGCCCGACGAAGGCCTCCGACGGAAGTACGCGATTCCGCTACCGGAGAATCGCAGATGGTCGACTTTGGTCATGTAGGAGATATCGATTCGATCGATGTGAAACTTTTACAGACCCTTCTGGAATCTGACTTCATTCCCGTTGTTGCGTCCCTGGGTGCCGATGCGGAGGGGAACGTTCTCAATATCAATGCCGATACGGTCGCTTCCCGGATTTGTGAAGCGATCGGAGCGGAGAAGCTCATTCTTGTATCGGATGTGGATGGGATTCTCGATGCAGAAGGAAAGTTGATTAATCGAGTGACCGTGCCCGAGGTTCACGATCTCATCCAATCGGGTGTGATCAACGGGGGAATGGTTCCGAAAGCGCAAGCCATCTTGAACGTTCTTAAGGGCGATGTCCATTCGGTGCATATCATTAACGGCACAAAACCCTCCAGTCTTCTTACCGAGATCTTCACCAACACCGGTTGCGGAACCATGATTTTCCGGGATTGATTTTCTTTTCCGCGAACCTTCTCGGCCCCCCTCCGTTTTGACTCTCTACCTGGAGCGGATTCATGGAGGTGTATCATGGCGGAGAATGGAAATCGAGTCGATCGACTCGTTGACAAAACCCCCTGGTGGGTCGTTTCCTCTTTTCTTCATATCGTAATTCTCATGGTGGCGGCGCTCCTTTTCGGTGTGGGCGTGATGGTGGAAGAAGATATCCCGGTTGTGGTCCGCCCCTCGATGATTCCGATCGTCATTCCCCAGATGGAAGAACTTCC
>PVBE011633494.1_pt1 | contig 11980 bp, 10 predicted proteins | sample 1631181 | NCBI WGS metagenome assembly PVBE01 (sample SAMN08397723, study PRJNA350692) | Marine metagenome, whole genome shotgun sequencing project. | isolation source: water | place: Pacific Ocean | collected 2012-04 | reverse complement strand
ATCAGCGAGGTACAACAAATCTATCAAGCCACTGGCTGCACCCAAACCCAAAAGGCAATAAAAAAATATGTAGTGTACCACTAAAAATCCAATCCCACAATTGACCGGGGTTGTATCGGCTGAAGGGACAAGTTGGGTTAAGGTTTTTGATCTGATAGATAAGCAGGTCAGGCAAACAGAGGACGCACGACACTTTAATGAGACTGCATTTCTCAAGAAAGCGAAGAAGGCTACTGATCCAAAGAAATATCCAAAACTTAAACTCAATCTCTACAACGAGTTACTTTCCCTGGCACGTCAGTTTCATCAAGGCGACAATTCCTACGAATCCATATTCGATTTGTACCGGAAAGCCGAACTGCTCTCAGAACAAGGACTATACAAACAAGCCATGGATCTGGTTGAAAAAGGAATCAAGCAAGCACATCAAGCCCAGGTTACAGATTTGGAAGTAATGCTCTACAAACTTCGATGGACGCTTCACACCCGTTTCGAATTTGGGAATATTGACGAACAGAAACTACACGATCTAGCGCAGGCGAAGGATCGCTACAAGCATGAATTAGACTACTACATCTTCTATATGCAATTGGCAAACTTTGAAAATACTCGCAAAACACAGCTTTGGATGTTTGGCAAAAAGCACTTGAGGAATTCCGCCAAAACCCATTGATCCTGGCCGATGAGCCAAACACCTCAGCACGTGCAACCTATTATTATCATTCGTGCCACATGCTAATGGCCTATTTTGATAATGATTCTCGTGGCATGCTTGCCAAATACGAGCTCATGGTGGGAGTTTTCAATGCAAATGAATCGTTCAGAAGAATTGAAGAATATAAATACATACAGAACTACGGCAGTTTGCTGAAGAAGTATTCCTTCTTTCAAATGGAAGATGAATTCCGAAAGCACATGGAAATCTTCAAAGCCTACGAGCCAACTTCTGTAAGTGCCAAACAGGTAAAAACCGCACGTATTGTGGACATTCAAATGTCCGCCATCCAGGGATTCAGATGGGGGCAAAAAGATTTAAGCATCGCAGAAGACTACTTTCGAACAAACCAGGAACTGATTCAAGAAGGCCCACACGAACATTACCTGTTGCTTCTTTTCGAATTGGCGCGAACCAATTTCAGAGTTGGCAACTTTGAAGGAACTGTGCGCTGGGTAACTAAATGGCAAAACCATGAGGCATCGAATAGAAAAAACCTCTACCGAAGGGCATCACAAATCATGTATTTAATCAGCCATTACGAACTCGGGAACTACGATGTGTTGCCTTACCTGATAAAATCCACTTATCGTTCCCTCAAGAAATCGGGAAACCTACTGAAACTGGAAGAAGAGATCATGAAAGTACTTCGGAAACTGGAAAGAGTGGCAGATAAAGACAGCCTGGTGGAGTTATTAAAACCATTCTCAGATCGGGTATTCCAGTTAAAACAGGAAAAGCAAGAAAACAACTTCATCACCTTCTTCGACCTTACTACATGGTTGCAGTCTAAAATAGAAGACAAAACCATGTTGTATATTATAGAAACCACTCCTCCTGACTTCGACCTTTGAGAGCGAAATTTCTATTTTCGATCTCGGAATTTTCAAATTCACAATCTTCAAATTTCCATTAAGCAATGAGCGGACACAGTAAATGGTCTAAGATCAAACGAAAGAAAGGCGCCAATGATGCCAAACGTTCTAAAATCTTTTCGAGAATCATTAAGGAAATAACTGTAGCTGTTAAAGAAGGCGGCAATGCAGATGCGGATTTCAATCCCCGTTTACGGGTGGCAATCCAAAATGCAAAGGGTGTCAACATGCCCAAAGACAATATTGAACGTGCTATTAAAAAAGCCAGTGAAAGTGATGGGGCTTCTTTCAGCGAGCCAACTTTTGAAGGCTACGCTCCAGGGGGAATCGCTTTGTTTGTTGAATGCACCACAGACAATAATCAGCGCACGGTTTCTAATGTGCGAAGCTATTTCACCAAACATGGCGGCAACATGGGCACCAGCGGGTCAGTGGAATTTATGTTCGAGCGGAAAGGTGAATTTGTTTTCCCAATTGGCGAATGGGACCTTGAAGAACTGGAACTGGAAGTGATTGATGGCGGAGCGGAAGATATTGACGAGGATGATGGCGAGGTTACAGTTACTACGGACATTAACGACTACGGTAACATGCAAACCAAATTGGGCGAGCTGAACATAGAACCTTCAAGTGTAAAACTGGAACGCATTCCAACTACCACGAAAGAAGTGGATTTGGAAAGTGCCAAAAAAATCCTGAAACTCATCGACATCATTGAAGATGATGATGATGTGCAGGCCGTGTTCCACAATATGGAATTGACGGATGAAATAATGGCACAGTTGGATGAGTAGCTCATCGCCAAAACTTTACAACCAAAATACCTTAAAATGAAAATACTTTCTTTTTGTTCGACCATTTTCCTCATAATTCTAATCACTTTCCAGGCAAAGGCAAGGGTTACATGTAGGGGTGAAACTAGGGCCACTGGCTACTCTCTTTGTCAATCAGCAGGATTCTGACAATGGTGCTTACGAATACGAAGTGAGAAGTGCCGGGTTTTCGGGATTGACAGTTGCATACCATTTTAACGATAAACTTGGATTAGGAACCGGTCTTCAATTTGCGTCTTACAGAACAGGACAACCGTTTACAGGAACTCAACCCCGCGAGCTAACCCAAATCTCCCAATACCTGATGGTTCCTTTGCATTTGCATGTAAACTCCGATCCCTCAAGCACAGCAATGGGTTACTTTTATTTCGGTCCTGAATTTCATTTTAACACAGGGGCAGACATTAAATTCAATGATATTGGATTAGATGACCAGGCAAAAGAAGATTTTGAGAGACTTCGTCAGAGTCTTGTTGTAGGGGCTGGAATGGGAGCAGGAGTAGGCATAAACGTAGGAAGTCTCATCACCATATTTGCAGGTGTGGTTATTGGAGGCACTTTCACAGATTTATATACCGATGAAGCTAAAGAAGCGATAGCAATCTCTAATTCAAATCCCGACAAAAACTATGCACCCTATAGCACGGAAGGATTCAGCGTTGATATAAAAACCGGTGAACGCACCACCACCTTCATTCCCAAAGCGGGCGGTGAATTAGGTGTGAAGGTGAAGTTGTTTCAGTAGATAGAACAACTTATCTGCTCATAGGCAAAAACGCCCCAAATACAAACACTCAAACGTATGCCCGTTACACTTGAAAAAGTAAGAAGACTTGACCACCTGATTCCGCAAGCTGATTATGTTCGCCTTTCAAAAATCAACATTAACACAGCACGCAACCGGATCTTGAAAAAGAGAATAGCGAGCCTCAAAATTGATGGTAAGGTCTTTATCGACATCAACCAATCTCCACCCGGTCAAAGATTCAAACCCGGCCATAAGTATCCTTCGCCTCAAGCCGTGTTTCCTGAAGATATCGACCATAAACAATTAGTCAATGTCTGCTCATTTGCTTACAAACAGAAATGCACGACAGGCTTTTTCTACAGATCAATTCTTAATGATGAGATCATATGTATAATCATCCAAAAACAGGTTTTCGCCAACAAGGATGATTTATTGAAACTGAAGAAATAGTAGAAGCAACAAGACACCAACACGCTGCGGTTGCTTAAAAAGCTAAGTCTATTTTATGGACCCAAGAATTACCTACCTGAAGGTGATGCTGTGTACCTCATGGAAAAAACCGTTTTGTGTCAAGGCCGAACAAGAGATTAGGATCAACCATATCTCCACTCCTAACACCTAAGACAAGATTAGGATCAAACATATCCCCGTTCCTAACATCTAAGATGAGATTAGGATCAAACATATCTCCGCTCATAACAACTAAGAAGAGGTTGGGATCAAACACATCCATCTTCCCAATACACAAGAAGGTGTTGGGATCGTACATATCCGACTTCCTAATCTTTTCTTGTTTGCTATGATTGTGAACGAGGCAAAAGTTAAGCGGTTGGGGCATGTTTTCGTGAAATTGGAATCAACTTCAAATTTCAAAACCAACTGAAGTTTTGGATCATCTGACTTCTGTCACAAGTCAATCATACTCCCCATTTATCCTATCTTTGCCCACCGCTCAAAATTCTCATAGGGAGTGCAAGAAAAAATCCAAAAACTTAAGGACAAAAAAGCCGCTGCATTATTAGGCGGAGGGGAGAAAAGAATAGAATCCCAACATGCCAAAGGAAAGCTCACCGCCCGTGAGCGCCTCCACTTTTTACTCGATGAAGATTCCTTCGAAGAAATCGGCATGTTGGTTGAACATCGATGCACCGATTTCGGTATGGAAAACCAGAAGTTCCCAGGCGATGGTGTGGTAACTGGTTATGGTACAATTAACGGGCGAATGGTGTATGTTTTTTCACAGGATTTTACTGTTTTTGGGGGATCGCTTTCCGAAACACATGCTGAGAAGATCTGCAAGATCATGGATCTTGCCATGAAAAATGGAGCTCCGGTGATCGGCCTCAATGATTCAGGAGGAGCGAGAATTCAGGAAGGCGTAAAATCATTGGGTGGTTATGCAGATATATTTTACCGAAATACACTTGCTTCAGGAGTAGTTCCACAAATTTCAGCAGTGATGGGACCTTGTGCAGGTGGCGCAGTTTATTCACCAGCTATCACAGACTTCATCATGATGGTGGAAAATACTTCCTACATGTTTGTAACCGGGCCTAATGTGGTAAAAACAGTTACTCACGAAGAGGTTACTGCGGAAGAATTAGGAGGTGCATCAGCACATTCAGCAAAATCAGGAGTGGCCCATTTCTCTTGCGCCAATGAAATTGAATGCATCAATTCCATTAAGCGCATTCTGGAATACATCCCACAAAATTGTGAGGAAGAATCTCCCCAGCATCAATACGAAAATGGAGATGAAACCAGGGAAGGTTTGAACAACATCCTTCCTGAAAACACCCTACAACCTTACGACATACGTGAAGTAATTACAGGGATAGTTGACACGGAAAGTTTCATGGAAGTCCACAAAGATTATGCTGAAAACATTGTGGTTGGATTTGCCCGTTTAGCTGGAAAAAGCATAGGAATTGTAGCCAATCAACCTGCATACCTTGCTGGCGTTCTCGATATTAACTCATCTAAAAAAGGCGCACGCTTCGTTAGATTTTGCGATGCATTCAATATCCCATTGCTTGTACTTGAAGACGTACCGGGTTTCCTTCCTGGAACCGACCAGGAGTGGAATGCCATCATTACCAATGGGGCTAAATTGCTCTATGCTTTTTCGGAAGCTACGGTGCCAAGGGTAACTGTGATTACGCGTAAAGCCTATGGTGGCGCTTACGATGTGATGAATTCAAAACACATTGGGGCAGATATGAATTATGCCTGGCCAACAGCCGAAATAGCAGTGATGGGGGCAAAAGGCGCGGCTGAAATTATTTTCAAAAAAGAAATCAAGGAAGCTGAAAACCCGGAGACTAAACTTCAGGAAAAGGTGGACGAATACACACAAAAATTTGCCGACCCCTATCGTGCGACCTTCCGTGGGTTCATAGATGAAGTCATTGAACCCCAGGAAACCAGGCAAAAACTAATTCGAGCATTTACCATGCTTAAAAACAAAGTTGACAAAATACCCCGCAAGAAACACGGTAACATTCCACTATAAATTAAAATTAAGAGACCGATTATTTCATGGCTATTTCCCAATTCAATAAGGAACAACTCGCTTTTTTAGAATCCTATATCAACAACGCTGCACCAACCGGCTACGAATCCGCAGGGCAGCAACTGTGGCTCGACTATCTGAAGCCGCACATAGATGATTATACAGTTGATGCCTACGGAACAGTTGATGCAATTATAAATCCTGAGAAAGACTTTAGGGTTGTGATTGAAGCACATGCTGATGAAATTAGTTGGTATGTGAGCTTCATATCCGATGATGGTTTTTTGCACCTGGTTAAAAATGGCGGATCAGATCATCAAATTGCTCCTTCAAAAAGGGTGAACATACACACCAAAAAGGGAATTCGGAAGGCAGTTTTCGGATGGCCGGCAATTCACCTGCGCAAGGATGGAAAGGAAGTTCAACCTACTTTGAAAAGCATTTTCCTCGATTGTGGCTGCAATACCAAAGAAGAGGTGCTTGAGTTGGGAATTCACGTTGGATCAGTTATTACATACGAGGATGAATTCATGGTGCTTAACGACAAATATTTTGTTGGGCGTGCTTTGGACAACCGAATGGGGGGTTTCATGATTGCCGAAGTAGTTCGAATGATCCGAGAAAACAAGGCCGAGCTTCCTTACTCGCTTCACGTAGTAAATTCAGTTCAGGAAGAAGTTGGTCTAAGGGGTGCCATGATGATAACCGATTCGGTGAAGCCGGATGTAGCTATTATCACTGACGTATGTCACGACACCACAACACCGCATATCGACAAGAAGATTGACGGTGACATTTCCAGTGGCAAAGGGCCAGTAATCACTTATGGCCCTTCCGTCCATAACATCCTCAGAGAAATGATCATTGAAACAGCTGATGAAAACAAAATCGATTTTCAACGTGAACCAGCCAGTCGATCAACCGGCACTGATACAGAGGCATTCGCTTATTCCAACGGAGGTGTTCCATCAGCATTGATCGCCCTGCCGCTTCGCTACATGCACACCACAGTTGAGATGACAAGGATTGAAGATGTTCACCAGACCATCAACCTCATTTACAAAACATTGTTGAAGATCACACCCGATACCAATTTCAGGTATTTGAAGTAACCCCTTATTAGGATTCGATGCTCCTTAGAAGGCTAGTCGATTTTGTCGTAAACAGCAACCTTTGGATTTCGATGGGGGCGGCCGCAATGGTAGCTCAAACCTACATTTTGTTGGGTACAGGTATCCAGATCGATGCATTGGTGGGTCTGCTTTTCTTTTCTACCCTGTTTATTTACCTGTTTCAACGATTTAATTCGAAAGCCGAAATCGACCTGGATACCAACACAATGCTGGCATGGGTAAGGCGGAGGGACAAATTGGTTATTGGCCTCATGCTAGTGAGCCTGATAGGATCGATTGTTACTTTCTTTCAACTACAGCCAAAAGTTCAATTGGCATTTGGAATATTAGCCGCCATTTCCTGTCTGTATTCCATAAACCTGTTTGGTAGTTTCGGAAGGCACTTCAGGTTGCGCGATGTAGGTTGGCTGAAAACATTTGTTGTAGCCCTGGTATGGGCGGGTTGCACCGGTTGGCTGCCGGCATTGCAAGTGACCCAAAACACAGAAACGTCAGAAATACTGATGATTACGCTGGAGAGGTTTCTATTCCTGCTGGCAATCACACTTCCCTTCGATATACGTGATCTGCACTACGACAAGGGTGGAAAAACCACTTCAACCCTACCCATGGTTTTTGGAATTGAAAGGATCAAGCGGTCTTCAATTGTCGTGCTTTTGTTGTTCATGTTGGTTACCTCCTTTCACTATGGCACACTTTCAGGAACTGGTCACCTGGCTTATGTGGCAGCTTTCCTCATTTCAGGCGGAACCACCGCAATTTTGCTTTTAAAAGTAAAAGACAAATTGCCTGAACACTTTTACACCTTTTACATAGACGGTACCATCCTCTTTCAGTTTTTAATCCTGCTGCTCATTCATACGGTTTTTTGCTGAAAAAGCAGGTTCGATTTTCTCGTTTTTTACCGGAAAATTGAAATATAGCACACCTCCAACATTTCACCGAAACCACTATTAACATTGAGTTTAGGGCGTTGTGTTTGTTTTGTTTCGTGGGAAATGGAACGAATAATTACCAAAAAAGGGTGGAATCCCACATAATTTGTCCTTGTCATCGGAACCCAATGCCCCTACTTTCGAACCTGTAATCATTCTATAACCTTGCTGGCGATCGGAATCTACGCTAACCCGAGCAGCAGCGAAAAAATTCTAAAGTCATGAGAAAGCACTTTTCAAAAATTTTTCTGCCAATCATCCTGACAACATTATGTTGTTTCAGTGGTTGGCATACCCAGGCACAAACTACTGTTTCTACAAACACACAACTTGCCAATGTTCACAATGTTTGTATTTATCCGGCATTTATCGATCCAACGATAAACTGCTTTGCTGTTTATCAACCAGTGTGTGGTTGCGATGGTGTAACTTATAGTAACGCATGTATCGCACGAAATCATCACGGTGTGGTCAACTACATTTCAGGGCCATGTCCAACCGGCTGTAATGCTGAATTCAATCACAATGCAAGTGGTGGAAGCACTTGCGTTGATTTCTGGAGAACACCCAACACAGCAGGCAATTCCGTAACCTGGAACTTTGGTGATGGCACAACTTCCAACGATGCGCACACTACGCATTGTTTTCCATGTGCAGGAACTTATATTGTATGTGCAACTGTAACCGGAAACATTGGTGGAGCACTTTGCACCGATACTTATTGCGACACGATCTCAGTTGGCACACAGCAGTGCATCGACACTTGCCAGATCAGCCAAACAGTTTTGTGTACCAACGTATATCAGCCCGTTTGTGGTTGCGACAACGTTACTTATGCCAACCAGTGTATCGCCTATTATTACAATGGTGTTACTTCCTGGAGCAATGGACCTTGTGTTTATCCAGCTTGCCAGGCAAACTTTACTTATAACATTGGCATTTGGGGACCAACCGTATTTTTCACAGATCAGTCCATTCCAGCATCAGGAATCAATTCCTGGACCTGGGATTTTGGAGATGGACACTCTTCCAACCTGCAAAACCCAGATCACATATATGCCACACCCGGCACCTATTATGTCTGCCTCAGTATTACAGCTGGTGGAACCGGTGGGGTAGCATGTACCGATGTATTCTGCGACAGTGTCGTTGTACCAGGTTGTGTTGACCAATCTATCATTGATCATACCGTGGCTTGCCCGGCAATTTATGATCCAGTTTGTGGATGCGACAGCGTTACCTACTCCAACTCTTGTGTAGCTTATAATTATCATGGAGTTACAGATTGGCGACCAGGACTATGTCCTAACAACCAACCTTGTGTGGCTGATTTCAGCTATGCTTATGTTTCAATTGACAACTCGATTCATTTCTTCGATCAGTCAACCGGAAATCCTACTACCTACATTTGGGACTTTGGCGATGGCCATTCATCACACCAACAAAATCCATCGCATCTGTATGCTCATTCCGGCACCTACGTGGTTTGCCTCACCATCGTGAGTCCGAATACACTGTGCCACGATACTTACTGCGACACCGTTGTGGCATTCGGTTGCCAGGACTCAAGCTTAATCGACAACTCAGTTGTTTGTCCGCTGATTCTTGATCCTGTATGTGGGTGTGACGGAAACACCTATACTAACAGTTGTGTGGCATACAATTATGCAGGAGTAACTTCCTGGAGAGCAGGACCTTGCAGTACGCCCGTTTGCGATGCTGAATTTGTGGTGGCATATCCAACCAACACCAACACCAACACAATTTATTTCTGGGATATTTCAACTGGAAACTATACCCACAACCTTTGGGATTTTGGTGATGGAACTACAGCAACGGGTAACATTGTTTCGCACGAATACGACACCACAGGATGGTATCTGGTTTGTCTTACCATCTGGAATCCAATCAGTGGTTGTTTCGATCAGGAATGTACACCTGTTTTCGCAATTGGCTGTATAACACCAGGGTTGATTGATCTCAATGAAATCTGTCCTACGATTTACCAACCTGTTTGCGGATGCGACAGTGTAACCTATCCAAACCAATGTGTGGCCATTAACTACTACGGAATCACGACCTTTTCACAAGGGCCATGTAACCCGGTTTGCACGGCCGATTTCGATTGGCAACATTGTATTGATTGCCCGATTGTGTTCTTCCAGGATCAGTCAACTGGAAACTATACCGATTTGGAATGGGACTTCGGTGATGGAAGCACTTCAACCGATGCAAATCCACAGCATTCATACACAACAACCGGAACTTACCTGGTTTGTCTTACAGTGTGGAATGCATTCGGAAACTGCTTTGATACTTACTGCGATAGTGTACTTGCCTCCGGATGTATCGATACCAGTTTGATCAACAACGATCCTTGCCCAGCGGTTTATGCACCGGTTTGTGGCTGCGATGGAGTGACTTATCATAATGTGTGTGTGGCTGAAAAACGACATGGAGTTGTGCCGTTCTTTACAACACCTGGTCCATGCCATATTCAGGATTACTGTCCATCAAATGGAACCGATAACGGCAACCTTTGGATGCAAAAAGTTGGTCCGATTACAACTGGCGACAATGGCGGATACTACTACAGCAATAAGTGTCATGTTGGTCTGAATGCGGGTGTTACCTATGTGGTTAACCTTAGAGCAGGATGGACTGTGGTTCCAGCAGGTACACAATTGAAATGGAGATTGTGGATCGACTTTAATGCAGATTCCGACTTTGACGATCCGGGTGAATTGACCTGGCAAGGATACGGTGGATCATCCAAAAATGCCGTATTCACTATTCCAACATGGGCATGCAGTGGATGTACAAGACTGAGATTTCAGGTAAGCGATTCATGGACGGATGCTTGTGGTTCTTACAACCTTGGTGAAACCGAAGACTATGATGTGAATCTAAGAACACCTCTTGATTGTTTCAACAGCATAGCCAGCAAGAATGGAAATATTGACTTCGAAGGTGAGGAATTGTTCGAACGCTACAAACCAGCGGCCTTCGAAATGCATCCAAACCCAGCTTCAGATCAAACTACCTTGTTCATGACATTGACTGACGATGCGCAAACCGTGAGCGTGGAAGTGTTTGATATCGGAGGTAAAGTAGTTGCCTTCCAAAAAGCGGATGGATTAAGCAACAGCGCTACAATTGATCTCAGAACAGATCAACTGCCAAACGGTCTCTACCAGGTAGTGGTAACAGATGCCGATGGTAATAAACAAATTGAAAAACTGGTGATAGCCAGATAGTGCGGTGGGGTTTTTTGCACTACATGGGGAGGGCTTCGGCTCTCCCCATTTTTTTTGGTTCTTTTTGAAAATCAATAGTTGATAAGTGATTTGAGGATAACGATTGAAGAATGCTGATTTCTTCAAACCCATCCGGACGAGAAATAAACTACGCTAAAACCCAAACTGCTTCGCAAAACCTTCGAGTTCACTTTTCAGATCCCGGAATTCTATCAGTCCTTTTTGGGCCAACACTCCGTTGGTTTCAACAACCAGGTTTCTCATCTCCACGTTTTGCTGGAGGAAAGTCATTTCCAGTTCCGGATACATTTCTTTAAGCACTGCGGCCAATTCAAGAATGCTGGAGTTATGTTCAACCAGGTTATAGGTTCCAGCATCCAATTGATTTTCACGAATGGCTGCCAGGGATTGCAACACATTAGAAATATGCACAAACGCCCGTTGTTGTTTTCCGCTTCCGTGAAGGGTGATACGACCATTGAAGTGCGCATTAAACAGGAACTTGTTCAACACAGCATCGAATCGCATGCTTGGGCTGAATCCATACACATTGCCACAACGCAGCACATAAAGGTTGGTTTGCTCCTTCAGCCTTTCCAACATCCGTTCACCTCTTAGCTTCGAAATACCATAATGGGTTCCTGGAGTGGGTGTGGTTGCTTCATTCACTTTTTCAGCATGTATGCCATAGATGGATGTGCTACTCATGTACACCACTTTAGCCACCTGGTTTTGCTCTATAGCGTATGCCAGTTCAGCCGTGCCCCAATGATTTACCTGGTCGAAAGCATGTGGATCTTCGTTCGAAAACGGGGTTGAAACTTTGGCGGCAAGGTGATAAACTTCATCAACTCCTTCCATTTCAGCGGCCAGCTTTCGCGAATCGAGCAGTTCACCCCTAACGAATCGAATGTTGGCATTGAGCTGCTCATAGGGGTTGAGGAAGAGATTATAATTTCTTCTGCTCAGGTT
>PVBE012780477.1_pt1 | contig 11981 bp, 8 predicted proteins | sample 1631181 | NCBI WGS metagenome assembly PVBE01 (sample SAMN08397723, study PRJNA350692) | Marine metagenome, whole genome shotgun sequencing project. | isolation source: water | place: Pacific Ocean | collected 2012-04 | reverse complement strand
CGAGGTCGATGAAGTGGTCGGAATGCAGGTGCGACAGAAACAGATGGTGGATGTCACCCGGTGAATGGCCCGCCTCGACCAGACGGCGGACCGCGCCCGAGCCGCATTCGACCATGACTTTCGTCTCTCCCGCGCGCACCAGATAGGACGGTCCGGCGCGTTCGGGGTTGGGGTAGGGCAACCCGGTGCCCAGCAGGGTGATATCGAGTTCCATGCTTGCCTCCAAGAGAACGTGCGGGCGACTGGCCGGAAACGGCCATCACAAGATGGTAACGGATTTCGCGCCCGTTGTGACGTTCCTGATCGCCGCGACCATCCATAACCCGAGGCGGCGCGCGCCAAGCTCACGACAATACCCCGATCTTTCCCGGAGGAATGTCACCGTTGTGCGATGTCGCACAGGCCAACGAACGCGGCCGTCATAAATTTGCCGCCGCGTAGCGTAGTTGGTCGGTGCCAAGAGTCCTCCCGAGCGCGAGCCGCAGCCCGACCCAACGCTAATAGGTGCGTCCGACCGCGGCGCGATCAACGGTGAGATTCTCGCGGCGGAAACGTCTTTCGTCGGAATGACGGACACGAACAGGAGACATGTCGGAGATGGAGCGGACGACCAGGCGTGGAGCGCGACGCATGATCTTGGCGCTCGGACCCATTCTTGTTTTGCTCGGCCTGCACTCAAAAGCGTACGCCGTGCGGCAGGTCGACCTCGAGCTGGTTCTCGCGACAGACGTCTCCAGCAGCATCAGCGCCGAAGAGCTATCGTTGCAGCGCCAAGGCTATGCCGCCGCGTTGCTCGATCCCAGGGTCATCAGCGCCATCAGACGCGGGCCCCTCGGCAGGATTGCGGTCGCCTACATCGAATGGGGCGGCATCGATTACCGAAAGACCATCACCGGTTGGACGGTGATCGAGGGCGCGGCCGGCGCGCGACGAATCGCCGCCGCGATCATGCACGCTCCCGTGCGCCTCGGGCAGGGCACCTCCATTAGTCGGGCCATAGAATTTTCCATCCGGCTATTGGAGGGCAACGAAATCACCGGAACACGTCGGATCATCGACATCTCCGGCGACGGGCCCAACAACGTCGGCGGCTTTGTCGCAACCGCCCGCGATACGGCCGTCGCCTTGGGTATCACGATCAACGGGCTCCCCATATTCAACAGGTCGAACAACGCGGGTGACCAGTACGGGATTCCCGATATCGACGCCTACTATCGAGGATGCGTAATCGGTGGCGCCGGAGCCTTCATGGTCGTGGCCAAGGACGTTGGAGAGTTCGCGGGGGCCATACGCAAGAAGCTCATCCTCGAGATCGCGGGATCGTTCGCGCCTGGTCCTCGACGCGGTCGAGCGGAGAACGCACGCAATTCGTATCGTGGATTTTCATGGCGTAACAGGACGCCTCTAAACGGGCTCGCCTTCCGGCCATTTCGTCCAGCCATTCTGTGGTCCGCCTCTCATCGATACCCTACCGGCATATATCCTCCCGGCTGTGACATCGGTGAACGAAAACTCGATTATTGGTATACCGGAGCCGAAGCGGATAGATGGGGCTTTTGAGTCCTATGGCCTGACCGTTTTCGAACCGAGACGCGGATCGGCCGCGTTGTGACATTCCCGATCGATCGCGCTATCCTGGCCGAAAGCCATGGCCGGGGATTGGAACGATGGGTTTGAAGACGCTCTGTCTCGTGTCGGGTTCCGTTGCGCTGGCGCTGCTGGCGCCGTTGGAGAGCGCTTGGGCCGATGCGATCGACGGTCATTGGTGCTTCACCGACGGCCGGCGGATATCGATCTCGGGGCCGGATATCGTGACGCCGGGCGGCAAGCGCATGACCGGCGACTACGGCCGCCACTCGTTCGCCTACCTGGCGCCCGACGGCGAGATCGGCGCGGGCTCGACGGTGTTCATGGTTCAGCTCAACGAGGAAACCATCTGGGTCAGGATCGGCACCCCGCCATCGGCCGCCGCCGACAGCGAAACCTGGAGGCGTTGCTCCGAGCGGATCAGTTGATCCCAGGCGGCCCCGGTCCCGCGCCGCATTGCCGCCTTCCCGATAGCTTATATATTGTCGCTAGACGCGCTCGCTGCGCGAATTCGGATGAGGAGCCCCGGCAATGCTGGTCTATCCCAGATCCCGGAACCGGCCGTTTCACCTGGGCCCGTATCCGCTGGAGGCGTTGCCGCGCGACGATGCGCCGATCGCGGCCGAGGGCGCGCGTCCGCCATTTCTGCCGACAAGCCCGAAGCGTGACTCCGGCCTGCTGGTCGCCGCCAGCGACCGCTACAGCGGGATCTACGGCCAGTTCGCCGACGGCGAGCCAGCCCCCGCCAAGGCGCCGGTGCCGGACGATCTCGAGCGCCGCGCCGTCGACCTCAAGGGCGCGGCCTACTTCATGGACGCGAGCCAGGTCGGCATCTGCCGCATCCCCGACAGCGCCTGGCTCGCCGGCGCGGAACACGCGCCGCACGACCACGCCGTCGTCATCCTGGTCGAGCACGGCCGCGTGCCGGACGAGGGCAACCTCGCGCGCGATTGGGTCATGCCGGCGGTCCATCCGGCGTCCAACATGCGGGCCGCCGAGATCGCCGGACTGGTCGCCGGCCACATCCGCATCATGGGCTGGACGGCCGCGACCCATTTCGACGGCAACCAGGCGCTCGATCTCGAGCGTCTCGCGGTGCTCGCGGGCCTCGTGGTGCGCCAGGGCGATGAGATCGCCAACCCGTATCTCGGCAAACGCTTTTCGCTCGCCGTGGTCTCGACCGAGTACGCCGCGGCGACCGACCGGCCGCTGGCCGCGGGCGCGCTCAAGGCGCCGGGCTTGAGCTACTGGTGGGGCCAGAACGGCGCCCAGTCGGGGCGCGAGCGCAACCGCCGCGCCCGGCGGCGCTCCGACCAGAGCCGCTATCCCATGGAGACCGTCAGGATCGTCGACCGGCCGACCACGCTGATCGTCGACGACGAGGTTCCGCGCGTGCCCAAGCGCGCCGCCTTCTTCGAGCGCGCCCTGCAGGGCGATCTCGGGCCCAAGGCGCAGGCCGCCAGGCGCCGGTTCTCGTTCAAGCACCCCATGTCGTACAGCCAGCTCGGCGTGATTCGATCCATGGTGCCGTACCAGGACGGCGAGGTCGCGGCGGACAAGAATCCCCGCTTCGAAGATCCGGCGGCGAACGCGCGCGCGATCAAGGCGCTGTCGTACTTCCTCGGCGCCGATATCACCGGCATCTGCGAGGTTCCGGAATACACCTGGTATTCGCACAAGGAGGACGGCCGGCCGATCGAGCCGTACCACAAATACGCCGTCGTGATGCTGATCGACCAGGGTTTCGATACCATGGAGGGCGGCTCGGGCGACGACTGGATCTCGGGCGCGCAGTCCATGCGGGCGTATTTGCGGGGCGCCGAGATCGCCGGCGTGATGGCTGAGGTGATGCGGGGCGAGGGGTTCCCGGCGCGCTCGCAGACCAACGCGGATTCGGACGTCCTGCACCTCCCGCTCGTCCTGTGGGCCGGGCTCGGCGAGCTCAGCCGGATCGGCGAATTGACTCTCAACCCGTTCATCGGCCCCCGGCTCAAGACCGTCGTCTTGACCACCGACATGCCGCTCGAGATCGACAAGCCGATCGACTTCGGCCTGCAATACTTCTGCGACAACTGCTGGAAGTGCGCCCGCGAGTGCCCGTGCGACGCCATCCCGCTGGGCGACAAGGTGATGTTCAACGGCTACGAGATCTGGAAGCCCGACGTCGAGCGTTGCGCGCGCTACCGGCTGACCAATTCCAAGGGCTCGGCCTGTGGACGCTGCATGAAGACGTGCCCGTTGAACAAGGTGGTCGACGCCGACGGCCCGCTCATGACCCGGGGCGCGAGCTGGCTTGGCGTCAATGCCCTGTTTCTCAAGCCCCTGATGGTGCCGATCGCGCGCTGGCTCGATGATGTGCTCCAGAACGGCAAGCGCAACCCGGTGAAGAAGTGGTGGTTCGACCACGAGATCATCGACGGCGTCACCGTGACGCCCAAGGCCGGCACCAACCAGCGCGACATCGATCCCGCGCGCTCGATCGATCCGGCCCGGCAGAAGATGGCGATCTTCCACGCCAACATGATGCCGCCGCCCGACGCCGGCGAGCCGGTGCCGTTGGACCGCAAGGCGGGTCTCGCGGCGATGGACCTGGTGGAGACGCCGGACGCGGCACGCAAGCGGCTCAAGAACGGCGCCGGGACGCCGGCGCACTACGTCGCCACGCCCGCGGTCGGGCATGGCGAGGGGGTGAAGCGGGTCGAAAGCCCCTACGTCAAGGATTAGCGGGCCTCTTGGGTGCCGCGCGCCGCGAGCTACGCGCCGGTGTCCGGCGCATCGGCCCTGGCGACCCGGCACAGCAGCGCTCTCAGCTGGTAGGTCCCCATCGCCGGATCATAGGGCGGCTCGTTGTCGGTCAGCATGTTGGCGTTGGAATCCCAAACTCCGTAGTCGGGCGCCGGGCGCTCCGGGAACCACCAGCCGAACTGGACGTGGACCACCCTGGGATCGATTCTCGTGGTGATCCTGGCCTTTTGCCGGATGCGCCCGCGCCGGGTCTCGATCCATATCCAGTCGCCCTTGGCGATGCCGTGACGCGCCGCCGTCTCGGGATGTATCTCGCACAGCGGCTCGGGGTGAGATCGACGCAGCGCCCCGATCTGGCGGTGCTCGGAATTGAAGAAATATGGGATCCGCGCCCCGGTGGTCAGGATCAGCGGGTAGTCGCGGGCCACCTCGGGGCTGCTCAGCGGGCTCTCCGGCGGCTCCTCGTAGTACGGCAAGGGGTCGTAACCGAGCTCTTCCAGCCGCGTCGAGTAGAGCTCGATCTTGCCGGTCGGCGTGGCGAAGCCGGAATCCTCGTATTTTCGGTACTTGAACGCGGGCTTCATGAACCCCGTCTTGGCCAGCTCCGCGAAGCTGGTGCCGGCATGGGCGAGCTGCTGGTCGAGAACGTCCCGGACCGCCTCGGTTCCGACGTCGAGCTTCAAGCGCCTTGCGAGGTCGACGAAGATCTCTTCGTCGGATCGGCATTCGCCGATGCGCACCGCCTTTTGCTGGGCGAGCACGACGTTGGCCGCGACCGTCGGCAATCCGGCCACCTGGTCGAGCTCCGGCCAGGACGCCGCCGGCAGCACGATGTCGGCGCGCTCGGCGGTCGGCGTCATGAACAGATCCGCGACCACGAAGAGGTCGAGCGCGGCCAGCGATTCACGCACCTGATTGGTGTTGCCGTAGGTCGTCAGCGTATTGTTGCCGAACACCAGGAACGCCTTGACGGGATACGGCTCGCCATCGCGCATCGCCCGCAGCAGCGTCGGGATGTGGGCGGCCGGCAGGTCGGCTCCGGCGCCACCCAGAAGCGCAAACTGGTCGGCGCCGAGGCGCTTGGCCGCGACCTCCTCCGACAGGTTCTCGATCAGGCTCGGGAAGCGGCCGATGCCGTGCATGCCGAACACCCAGCCGCCCGGAACGTCGACGTTGCCGGTCAGCGCCGGCAGCAGCGAGACGGCGCGCACGGTCTGAATGCAGTTGGGCGTATGCTCGATCGCGCAGCCCCACTCCATCATCGACGGGCGGGTCTCGGCGTAGAGCCGGGCGGCGGCGCGAATCTTGTCCGCCGGCACCCAGGTTATGGGCTCGGCCCATTCCGGCGTGAACGAGGCGACATGGCCGGCGAGCGCGTCGAAACCATGGGTCCAGCGCTCGACGAACGCATGGTCGTACAATCCCTCGGTGATCACGACGTTCAACATGGCGAGCGCCAGCGCATCGTCGGTGCCGGGCCGAAGCTGTAGCCAGATGTCGGCGATCCGGGCGAGATAGGTCTCCCGGGGATCGACGACGATGACCTTGGGACCGTGTTTTAGCGAGTCCACGGCATTGAACCGGGTCTCGCCGTCGGGGCCCGAGTTGACCGGGTTGTGGCCCCAATAGACGATGCATTCGGGCGCGACGTCGCCGGTGAAGTCGCACACCGGGAAGTCGCCGAAGGTCAGCAGGCTGGTGTTGACCCGGGGGTGAAAACACTGCGCGAAACCCGGCTCGCACCAGTTGGGCGTGCCGAGCGCGTGGCCGAACCGCGACACCCAGCGGATGTGGTGCCGGCCCGTCCCGGTGCCGAGCGCGATCGCCTCGGCGCCATGGTCGCGCTTGATCTCGGCGAGCCTGCCGGCGATCTCGCCCAGCGCCTCGTCCCACGAGATTCGCCGCCACTTTCCGGAGCCGCGCTCGCCGTCGCGTCGCATGGGATGGGTCAGCCGGTCGGGATGATAGACTAGGTCGAGCGTGGCCAGGCCGATCGGGCACAGCCGGCCCCGGTTGAGAGGCGAGTCCGGATCGCCCTCGACCTTGGTCAGCCGGCCGTCGTCGACGTGCAGCAGCGCGCCGCATCCGCCGTGGCAACTGCGGCACACGCTCTTCAACACTGTTTCCACCATCGCAAAACGCTAGTCGGTGCCGAGGAACTGGATGTTGATCTCGATCAAACCACGGAGAGTGCCCTACGCAGCGGATTCACCATTCAGCACATCCGCCGCCTCGTCCTCTACGACCGTTCCCTTGAAGAAATCGCGGTTCATGCCGCCATGCAGCCGCACCGTGTTGGCGAACATGAAGTCGCGGTATTGGGTCTCATCCATCAAGCCGTGCTCGAGCTGCTCGTACGCCTCGGCCACGACATGGCGCGCATCGACAACGTCCCAGTGACCGATGTCGGTCGAGAACAGGGCGTTGACGCCGATGCCGAACGGCATGCCCTCGCCCCTGAGCGCCGCGCCGGCATAGGGATCGTCGGCCTCGCAGCCGAAGTAGAACGGCTTGGCGAACCGCTCGACGATGTCCTCGGCGCGCTCGATCTCGCACGCCGCGAAGTCGTCCACCATTGCCGGGTCGGCGCGGTCGGCCGGGCCGAGCCCGAAATCGCGCGGCGGCGGATCCGCGCCATGGTCGTCCGGGATGTGGGACGCGATCAGCTCGCCGGCATATTCATCGAACAGCCGGCCCATGAGGTCGTGATCGACGTTGGCGGAATCGTAGTTACCGATGGCGGAAGCATTGCGCTTCTCCCACCGGCTGACGAGGCCCTGGAACAGCACGCCGCCCCATGCCGTGCCGCCTTCCATGAACGCGAAGCTCAATCCCGGAAAGCGCGCGGTCACGCCGCCGAAGAACAGCGCCTTGGCGAACATCTCGCCGCCCGCCGCGAAGTGGCCGCAATGGTTGTACATGAAGTTGCTCGTCGAACGCCGCATGCCCAGACCGAAGGTCGTGTTGTGGCTCGTAACGGCGACCTTGAGCTCGCGGCATTTGGCCCAGACGGGGTCGTAGTCGTAGGGGCTGTCAAGCGCCAGCATGTCGTACCAGTGCGCGGCGCGGGCGATCTCGGGCGGCGTGGCCTCGGCCACCGGAACCGTGCGGACGACGAAGTTCGCCAGCATCACGGTCTTGAGGCCACGCTGGCCGACAGCATGGTCGAGCTCGTCGATGGCTTCTTCCGGCGTGTACATGGGAATGATTGCGACCGGCGTCATGCGGTCTTCGTGGTCGCGGTACAAATCGGCGACCATGGCGTTGTAGGCGCGGCACAGCGCCGGGCGGAACTGATCGTGCGGCAGGTTGACGTAGGCGAGCCCGGCCGACGGGTAAAGGATCGCGTAGTCGATGCCCAGCTCGTCCATGCGCGCGCGCCGCAGGTTGGGAAACACGGCGGTGGCGCGGTCGAGCGTATTCCCGGCCGCGGTCGCCCAGAACTGCGGCCGGCCCAAGCGCTGGTTCAAGCGCTTGGTCGGGCCCGCGTGCGCCCACCGGGTCGATTCCGTCCGCTCATCCCATCTCAGAAAGTCCTCACGCATCTCCACGCCGAACAGTGAGTCCATGTAGTCGAGGACGATCTTTCGGTATTCGAGAACGTGGCCGTCGGCGTCAATCGTGGGGTGCCCCTGGCGTTTTCGGATGTCGGCCGAAGCCGGTATTTTGTCATTACTCATTCTGGATTGCCCATGCCTGGCTCATGAATTTGGTCGCTGCCGGTTCCGACGACGGAACGGGAAAAAGTCTAGCGGGTCGGCTCGCGACTGTCACTCCGGCGCCCATTGTGCCGTCGCGAACCGGGTTCGAATCGACAAGTCCGGCGCCGCGACGTAGGATTCGCCCAGCCGAACAGGAACGATCCCGGAAGCTCACGGGCGCGGTCAACGAAATTTTCGGCGTCGACCAATCGTGGGACGGGGCATGCGAGGAGAAAACGGATGACGAAGCTGACAAAGATCGAATACGGCACGCCGACCGACAAGAGCGCGGATATGGTGCGGCTCGGAATCGAACGAGGCATCTTCGAGGAGGAGGGGCTGGACATGTCGGTCAAGGTGGTGTTCGGCGGGCCGGAGATCGCGGCGGCCTATGAATCGGGAGAGCTGCGGATCGGTGAAATCGGCTCGCCGCCGGCGATCAACGCGATCGCGGCCGGTTTGCCGTTCACCATCATCGGCAGCGGCTGCCGCCAGCGGGCGCACATGTACTTCGGCGTCCGCAAGGGAATCGAATCGTTCGAGGATCTCAAGGGCAAGAAGCTCGGTCTCCTCGGCATCGGCAGCTGCCCGGACTGGATCGCGCGCAAGATCCTGATAACGAACGGGCTGGAGCCGGACAAGGACGTCACCTTCGTGCCGCTGCTGGGCGAATATCCCCGCATCATCGAGATCATGGAGGAAGGCCGCATCGACGCCTGCCTCTCCATCGAGCCAAACCTGTCGATCGGCGAGGAAAAGGGCCTGCTGGATGTCTGGGCGGCGGGTTTCGACGAGCCTTATCTGCCGCACTATCAGTGGGTCGTTCGCGTCGCGCGCAGCGACCTGATCGAAAGCGACCCGGAGCTGGTGGCGGCGGTGATGCGCGGCTGCCGGCGCTCGGCCCATTACGCCGCCCAGAATGTCGATGAATGGGTGGCGTTCTCGGCACGGCTATTCGGCGCCAGCGAACAGGCTGTGGGGCGCGCGATCGAGCGCGAGCTGCCCCATTACCACCTCGATAGCCAGATCGACATGGCGGGGTTGCAAGTCGCGGTCGACATGCAGCTCGAGCTGGGCGGCATCCCGGGCCCGATGAAGGCCGAGGATTTCGTCGATCTGCGGTTCCAGCCCGACCTGTCAGTCGCTGCCTGAGACGCCGTTCTCGGGCGACGGACCATGCGAGGACAATGAGATGTTCCTGCGAACAAGCGTGAGCCGGACGGTCGAGCACTTCGACGAGACGTTCGACGTGGTCGTGGTCGGCTACGGCTATTCGGGCGCGATCGCCGCGCTGGAGGCGGCGCGCGCCGGCGCCAACGTCCTGGTCATCGAAAAGGGGCCGGTGCCCGGAGGGATCTCGATCTGTTCCTACGGCGCAGTGCGCAGCGCCAAGGACGAAGCGCTCGCCTTCGAGTACCTCACCTCGACCAATGGCGGGCGCACGCCCGATGCGGTGGCGCGCACCCTGTCGCGCGGCATGACCGGCCTCGAATCCTACGTCCGCGACCTGGCGAAGGTGAACGATGCCGAGGTCACGACGACCCAGGTCACGGGCAAGGTCGGCGCCAACTACCCATTTGCCGGCTATGACACGTTCTATCAGACGATCGTCAACGGCATTCCAAACTTCGATGCGCACGCGGTCTATCCGTGGGCCATTGGCGCGCCCGGCGGTCCGATCCTGTTCAAGGTGGTCGAGGACAACCTGGCGCGCGAGAACGTCGAGGTCCGCCTCAATGCCGAGGCGCTGCGGCTCGTGGCCACGAGCGACGATAACGAGGTCGCCGGCGTCACCTATCGCGGCCCGGACGGCATTATGCGCATCAAGGCGCGGCGTGGCGTGATCCTGGCCAGCGGCGGTTTCGAGGGCAGCCCCGAACTGCAGGACCAGTTCTGGGAAGGCCGCCCCGTGCTCCCCGCCGCGGCGGAGCGCAACAGCGGCGACGGCATCATGATGGCGCAGGATTTCAGCGCCCAGATTTGGCACATGTGGCACTTCCATGGCGCCTACGGGTTCAAGAGCGCCGATCCCAACTACCCCTATGCCATCAGGGTAAAGCGGCTTCCCGACTGGATCCCCAACGGCAGCGGTTTCATCGCCCGGCGCGACGAATCATCGGATATCGATTCCAACCAGGTGAAGATGGTCTGGATCCTGCTCGACCGGGACGGGCGGCGCTATATGAACGAGTATCCGCCCTATACCCATGACACCGGGCACCGGCCGATGCACCGTTTTGACACCGAGCGCCAGGACTACCCGCGAATTCCGAGCTATCTGATCTGCGACGAGAACGGCCGCAAGCTCTACCCGCTCGGCCGGCCGACCTCCAACGACGAAGGCCTGCGCCTGGAGTGGAGCGCCGACAACACAAGGGAGATAGAGGCCGGCATCATCAAGCGCGCCGATACCATCGAGGAGCTCGCGACGCTGCTCGGACTCGACGCGGAGGCGGTCAAGGAAAGCGTCGCGAGGTGGAACGCGTCGTGCCGAAACGGAAGCGACGATGCATTCGGCCGGCCGCCCGGCACCATGACGCAAATCGACACACCGCCGTTCTACGGCGCGCCGGTGTGGCCGGTGGTGTCGAATACGCAGGGCGGCCCGGTGCGCGACGACCGCCAGCGCGTCGTCAACGTCATGGGCGAGCCGATCGCCCGGCTCTATGCCGTGGGTGAGCTGGGCAGCGCCTTCGGCCACCTCTACATGTCGGGCGGCAACATCGCCGAGTGTTTTATCTCCGGGCGGATCGCCGGCCCCGACGCCGCCGGCCTGGCGCCGTGGGATTAGCGGTCGGCCGAGACCGTCACGCGGCGCGGAGATAGCGGAGATCGAGCACGTCGTCCGCCGACAGGTCGCGGTCGACGGCGCCAAGCTCCTTCTGCAACTCGATGATGGTCTCGACGCCGGGTCTGCTGACGCCGCCGTCGAGATGGTAATGGGGAAACTCGCGTTCCGCCGCGCGGGCGGCGCTTTCGTCCTCGACCCCGAACGCCCGGACCACGAAATCCCGCCACGCGTCGACGTTCGCGGCCGCGAAATGGGCGCTCTTTCGGCACACCTCGAGCAGAGCCGTCAGCAGCTCGGGCTCCTCGCGCGCGAAGTCGTCGCGCGCCACCCGGACGATCCATTGCGCCTCGGGCAGATAGTCCTCCTCGTACATCGCGCGAAGCTTTCGTAGCACGCCCCGGGTTTCTGCCTCTGAAAGGATCGGCTCGATGATCAGGCCGCCGTCGATGCGCCCGTCCGCTGCCATCGAGATGACCTCCGGGTAGCCGTCCTTCAGCTCGACGATCTCGACGTCGCGGTCCGGGTCGAGACCACGGTGGCGCAACATGGCGCGCAGGAACCACTCGGCGCAGCTGCCGCGCGACAGTATGCCGATGCGGGCGCCCTTAAGGTCCTCGAAGCTTTCGATGTCCGGGCGAACGGCAAGGTACGAATGAAGCTTCCGTCGCAGCCCGCCGCCGACGATGCGGAACTTGGCGCCCTTGGCGATGGCGTTGATGGCGGGCGGAGAGCCGATCTGGCCGAACACGAAGGCGCCCGAATCATAGGCCGCGGCAAGCGGCGGCCCGCCGAATATGGTCCGGACGTCGAGGTCGATGCCGATATCGCGGAAGAAACCCTGTTCGACGCCCATCCGGACGGCGATCCCCGATTTGTCCGTCGGGGTGCCGTAGATCAGCTTGCGCAATTCGCCCATAACCATGAATTCCTCGAAAGATTTTCCAGTGTCCGCGAAACGGTATTTGTTGATGGTATTCTACCGAGACGACGTCGGCGGTGCCACTCAATCGTCTTGTTCCTAGTGTACCGATTCTAACGCTTGTCGTCCTCTGGCGACCTTCTTGAGGATATCAGGGGCGGAGGCGGTCCAGACGAAGGGTTTGGGATCGGCATTATGGTGCTCCAGGTAGTGTTCGATGGCCGCGTTGAGGTCGGTG
>PVBE010991903.1_pt1 | contig 11981 bp, 18 predicted proteins | sample 1631181 | NCBI WGS metagenome assembly PVBE01 (sample SAMN08397723, study PRJNA350692) | Marine metagenome, whole genome shotgun sequencing project. | isolation source: water | place: Pacific Ocean | collected 2012-04 | reverse complement strand
CTTGTGGTCCATGGCTCGCCATGGGGCGTAGTGTTCAACGGCGACGCGAGCCCAAGCCATCCGATCACCCCTGCGGCGTTTCGGGCGCTGCTCGATCCCACGGTGGGGCTCACCCTTGCCGCTTGCTCCGCTCAGGCACGTGCCTTCATCCTCTCCTACCTGATCGACGAGGACTCTGACCTGGCAACAACCCAGGTAGTGGCGGTCACCGATGCCTGACATTAGCCCTGGCAAAGACTGCTACCTCCAAATGAATGACGAGACGACGTGGGCGTTGGCTCGGGACGCGACCACGGCTGAGACCGCGTCGATCAATGTCTCGGCGGGCTACGTCCGGATCTCTGGTGCCGGTAGCAAATACGACGTTTATCGCGCCTTCTTTGCTTTCGACACGTCCGGCATCAGCACAGCCCCTGCGAGCGCCACCCTCCGGGTCTACGGGCAGAACTATTCGGGTGCCGACCTGATCGCCGTAGCGGTTGATCCGTCCGCTACTGGCGACTCTTCCACTGACTGGGCAGACACCGACTTTGCCGAGATCGTTGGCTACGTCGCTGGCTCCACGATGTCAGGCAACGTGACAGAATACTCGGCAGAGTACAGCCCGTGGCTCCTGAGCCAGTACAACGACATCGTGCTCACGTCGGCAGCGCTCGCCGACATGGCTTCGTTGTCTGAGTTCAAACTTGCGCTGGTATCCTACGACTACGACTACTTGAACGCAGCTCCCCCCGCGAGCACCTATCGGTCAAAGATAAAGTTCATGGCGGATACCGCAGCGAAGCGCCCACACATCTCCTATGTGGAGGGGGTCGCGGCGAATGACACGATCAGCGGTAGGGCGCTTGCTGGAACGTCCCTAGCCGGTACTAGTCTATCCGGCGGCGGCTCTGATGTTTCGTGAGCTGACTGACTACTTGAAGGCGATGATCACCCCTGGCGAGCCAGAGGGGATCGATGGGATCTTCATCCATGCGACCCCTGGCTATGACTGGTCCCAGCACGAAGACGAGAGCGTTCACGGCATCGTAATGGATTCTTCCCTCGACTCTCTGGACGAGATCACCGAGGCTTATCGAGCCTTGAAGCCGGGAGGACACCTCTTGCTCGCCAACGATCTCGCTGAACCGACAGGGCACACCGGAGCCTGCTACGCCGAGGACGGAGGCTTTGAGGTCCGTGATTGCATCATGGTCCCTGACCAGCCCGGTGATGGGGACAAGATGCACTACGTCCCCAAAGCCGCCCGCAAGGAACGCGAGGCTGGACTGGATCACGTCGAACCCCCGGGGGGTCACCGCGTGAAGAAGAACATCCACCCCACGGTGAAGCCCCTCGCCATCATGAAATGGCTGCTCCACGATGCGCCGAAGGACTTGCCGGTAGTAGACCCCTTCATGGGGTCAGGGAGCACGGGCATCGCCGCCTTGCAGACGGGGCATGACTTCATCGGTATCGAGCGGGAGAAGGAGTACCTGACCATCGCCGAGGGCAGGGTGCGGTACTGGAGCACTCGCGAAGCCGGGCGGAACGCCGCCGTGGTCAAGTCAGACCTCACCGAGATCACCGAGGCACGCGAAGCCGAGCCGGAAACCATCTCACTCGATGACCTGTTCGGCTTGTAGGGGGCGCTGTGCAACGATTGATCTTGCGACACGGGGACTGCGTGGATGTCTTCAAGGGCTACGAAGACGGCAGCATCGGTGCCGTCGTCAGCGACCCCCCCTATGGTTTGAGGTTCATGGGGCAAGCCTTTGATGACCTTGGTGTGGGTGCCTCTCAACGGGCATGGCATGCGGCATGGCTCACCGAAGCCTTCCGTGTCCTTCGACCGGGAGGCGTGATCAAAGCCTTCAATGGCACCCGTACCTTTCACCACATGGCTTCGGCTATGGCCCAGGCTGGATTCATCGACCTCCGAGTCGAATCGTGGAATTACGGATCAGGGTTCCCGAAATCCCTGAACATCGGGAAGGCACTGGCCCGATACGAAGAGGCGCAAGGAGAGGACCCCCTCTGGTTGGAGCCAGAACCGGAGACCGTGAAAGGGTCCGTCCGTTTTGAGGGATGGGGAACAGCCTTGAAACCGGGTTGGGAGCCTGTTTGTGTGGGGAGGAAGCCAGAATGAAGGTGATCCACGTCTTACGGAAGCCCCTGTCCGAGAAGACCGTAGCCTCCAACACGGTGAAACATGGCACCGGGGGTTTGAATATAAATGCTTGTAGGATCGCAGCCCCAGGAGAGACGATCTCCAACCACCGCCAGAGTGACGAGTCCGGCATCTCCAAGGGCATCTACGGGGACTCGAAGGGGCGAAAGGCTCACCAGACCGATGGGCAGAAGCGAGGCCGGTGGCCCGCCAACGTGATCCTCCAGCACCTCGATGGGTGTCGATACGGGGCCTGCGTTGAGGGTTGTCCCGTAAGAGCCTTGGACGAACAGAGTGGCATCACGACCAACACGTCGCATTACTCGTACAAGAGGAGCGGGGGGGAGTTCATTGATGGCATCCCCTCTCAACCAGAAAAGGATTGGTGGAGAACGGAAACGGGTGGGGCTTCGCGGTTCTTCAAACAGGTTGGGGGGTCCAAATGAAGGTGATCCACGTCCTGCGGAAGCCCCTGTCCGAGAAGACCGTCGCTTCCAATGTCCTGAAACATGGGTGCGGCGGGTTGAACATCGACGCCAGCCGTGTTCACAGCGGACCCTCTTCGGGCGGCTCGATCTCTGGGGCGACAGCGTTGGGGCAGGCGTCGGGCTGGAACGCGCACGCCAACCGCACAACACAGATTGATCGGTCGATGTCGGCAGGCCGGTGGCCCGCCAACGTGATCCTCCAGCACCTCGATGGTTGTAGGTCTGAAGGGACGAAGCAAGTGCGGGGTGGGAACGACCCCCGCAGGAAGGACGGGAGCAAGTCGGGCCACAACTTTCATGGCTTCGACAAGAAGGTGAAGCACGACAGGCGACCCTGCACCCACACGGGGTTCGGTGACGACGGCAAGGAAACCGTAGCCAACTGGGTCTGCGTTGAGGGTTGTCCCGTGAGAGCCTTGGATGAGCAGAGTGGGGTGTTGTCCTCTGGGGACACAGGAGGGGCATCCCGTTTCTTCAGGCAGGTAGGGGTCAGCCGTGAAGGAACCTGGGGGGCAGACGGTTCGTGGGGATCTCAAAGCCGTGCGGCTCTGGCCTTGCCGACCAACGAAGCCGACGAACGCCTGATCGACGAAGTCATGCGGCAGCGTGCCGGAGAACGGACCAGCGAGCCAATCTCTAGTCTATCCGGCGGGGGCTCTGATGTTTCGTGACGGACGCACCGAGCTCGCACGACACGCGACGCGCCTGTTCAAGACACGCTCTGTAGATGAGATCCGCGGGATCGTGGTGCACCAAACAGCCGGCGGGGACAACCCCGAAGCGACCGCCCGATACCACGTTGACGCGAATCACGTAAGCTCGAACGGTTGCCCCGGTTTGCTCTACACCTTTTTTATTCGACAAAACGGAGACGTGTGGTGGGCGAACGATCTGCACCTGGAGACGTGGTCGCAAGGCGGTCACGGCTCGCCAGTGCCAGGTACCCAGGCGAACAAGAACTTTTTGTCCATTGTACTCGGCGGGGACTTCAGCGCCCCCGGCTACACGGGCGACGACGGGCACCCCACGGTCCACCAGCTGCACTCGCTGCTCTGTCTAACGCAACACCTGACCGGAGCAGCTCGCACCGCGGAGCTGCCAGAGGAGCTCTACGACGCGCTCTCGTGTCCGCCCGAGGCGCTCTGGGGACACAAACAGTTCGGCAAGCCTGCATGTCCAGGAGCAACGGCGCAAGCCGTGGTGGATGCTGCGCGTTGGCATCTCTCGGGTTTCGTAGTGGACGGAGAGGTTCTACACCCCTGGACAGCTCGGCAGTGGCAGACGGCCCTAGCCGAGCGAGGCTACCTGGCGCTGTCCGACATTGACGGCGTGTGGGGTCCGACGAGCAAAGCGGGGCTCGTCGACTTCCAGGCCAAAGCGGGGCTAACGGTCGATGGATTCCGCGGAGCGCTTAGTCAGGCATCTCTTCAGTGCTCGTCACCCAAGAGGATACGATCTCGCTAGATCCAGCCCAGCTGCGCCGGCCCTACCCAGGTGCGATCCCAGAAAAACCACCCGTACGCGCAGCTGTCCGTACGCCCCCCGGTGAAGCTGGGCCGGTTGGCCAGCACCCAGACCTTACGGGGCGGGTGAGCTCTCCATAGCTGGCGGCGACGCTCGGACTCCAGGAACGCCAACCGGAGCAGAAACGCGACGCGCGGAGCGAGCTCCAACGCGTGGCGCAAGTGGGCTTCGGCGGCTTTGTATGGCGGGTTGCCGATGATCCAGTCATGGGGCTCGGTGTACTCCAGAAAATCCCCGACACAAGCACGCCGCCCGAGCTCAAGCCCTGGCGCACCGTGATCGATGTCGCACACCGTCAGGTCGTGGCCCTGGAGAGCTCGCGCAAACGCACCACCGCCCGCGTGCGGTTCGAGCACGGTGCCGGATATCCTCGGCAACACACCCACGAGAGCAGCTGCTACCCCATCGGGGGTGTAGTAACGATCCCCGTCAATCCGAGGCATCGGCGGTGTCCCCCAGGCTGAAATCGTCCACCGACGACACGGAACACCACATCGTAGGCATCAGGACAAACAGACAGAGCACAATCGCGACGATTGCCCACCAACCGGGCCGCATCACCGTGTCGGGCATGCGGTACAACATCATTCCTCTTCTTGGCGATGCTGGAGCTCGTGATGAGCTTGCAGTGCGGGTAGCGTGACACCGGAGAGGAAAATAGGCGTCTGTTTGCCTATCCATCCCCCGATCACGTTGTACTCGAAGTGTTCGACCGCTTCGAGCTCCGAACAACCGTCGGCCTGGAAGATCTCGATACACTTGTGATAATCGTAGACGGCCACGGGGGCGGACCATCCGAAGCGGGAAGCGATCCCAAGGAACGCCCCTTCGAGCCCGTCGTACAAGATGACGCCTTCCTCAGTGACCCCGAGCATTTCGAGATCGGGCGATTCGATCACCGTGATCTTGGAGGCCGATGCGCAATCGAAAGAGGGTTCTTCGGTGCTCATGATCTCCCCTTGTGCTTTCGCACTTGCCCGATGCGTAGGATCGTCGCCTCCAGATCAAACGCGGGATAAACCTGGATGAGTCGGTAGAGATCATCGACAGTCAGCGCGTGCTGACCGGACCTGATGTCAGCTGTCGAGCGTACGGTACGGTCAAGCGCAGCCGCTACAGCTTCGACGCCATAGATGCGGGTCAGACCGTGGAGATCGAGTGTGTCGGTGTTAGTCGTCGCCATCTTTCCCCCACGTCGCAGAGTCCAGGTCTATCGAGCGTGCGTCATCCTGCCACATTTTGAGCAGCACCATGCACGCTTGAAACTCGCCGGGGTTCCCGGCTTGCGTCTCGCTGAAATCCTCTTTGTAGATCCGGCGGCAGACTTGCAGCCTGGCGTTGAACAGCTCCGCTGAAGCCACGAGCTCGCTAGAGAGATCGTCGGCGTGCGCCTTCAAAAAATCATCAATCAATGCCATTTGTACCGGGATCCGTGTGAAAGGGTGTCCGAGCGAATCCCGCGTGAAGCAGGCTGGCGCGCACGTCGAAAGACCAGCTCCCCCCGTTTTCGAGGCAGCGCTGGTAGGCGTCGTGCTCAAGGATGCGCCAGTGCGGCCCTGGTTGATCTGCTTCAGCATCTTGGAGATCATCGATCGCACACGCCACCAGGATGTCGTCCATCGTACAGACCGCAGCAATCCAGTTTTCGACAAGTAGTCGGCTCACGTCTTCTCCCACGGGACTAGATGACCGGACGCATCGTACACAGGCTCGGCGTTCTTGTCCCATCGGCGCATGAGATGGGGTGTCGCGGAAACCGCGAGATCAGGCAGATATACAAGCATCGCCTCCACCATGATCCTTTCGAGCTCCAAAGCGGCGGCGGCGGCTCTGTCCGCAGGCGCTTCGAGTATCAGCTCGTCATGCACGAACGCGACGGCGCGGCACCCCTCAAGCGGAGATCCCCGGACGTAGCAGCTGCGCACCGCACGGTACGTGGCCAGCTTCGCGCCGTCCGCGACGATCCCCTGAAAGAAGGTATTTGCGGCGTCACAGAATCCGAGACCGCCGCGGACCCTGCCTGACCGGACCTGGATGGCGCTCCCGTCGAGCTTGCCGATGGTGATGAAGTATTGCCGCATTTCTGGATATGCAGCGAGCCACTTCTCCTTCAGGGCGCGTGCTTTCTTCTCGTCAAGCTCTACCCCAAACGACGCGCGGGCAAAGTCACAAAACGACGCAGCTCCCAGGCCGCCGGGGAAACCGAAGTTGGCCGCCTTGGCGAGCTGTCGAGCTTGTTTCGCGTGCGGGTCGCCGTCGGCGTATCTCTCGGAGATCTCCCGGTAGGTGATCTCCAGGATTTGAGCTCCGGTGACCAGATGGAGATCTTGACCTTCGTTGATCGCGTCCGCCATCGCAGACGTCCTGAACCAATCCAAACACACTTGCGCGAGCCCGCACAGCTCGGCGATGTGGTAGTCGCAGGCCACGTACACCCAACCGGCCCGCGGTATCCAGCACTCTCGAACGCCGCCCGTGCGCGGCTGGTTCTGGATGTTGGGTCCGCGGGCGGACGTCCTGCCGGATTCAACGAGGCCGTACGACGGGCAGATCGGGCGCTCTGTCCCGCGTTCGAGTACCGGTAGGTACGTGGTGAGCAGTTTTTGATCGTTCGAGATGGACGCCAGGAGTTCGAGATCGGGATCTCCGGTCTCCATCAGTACCTGACGGCTTGTCGAGATCTGACCTGACGGCGTCTTCGGAGCATCTTCCCCAAGAGCTGCGAACACGCGGGTGCGGATCTCCGTGGTGTCCTTGGTCCCGTTTTCGCGCACGACCCCCGCGTCGCGTAGCTTTGCGCCCGCCGCGTCTATGCGTGCCGTGAGCTGCTCTCGCAGCTGCTGCACGCGCTCGGGATCTGTCCGCAGCCCCCATGCCGAGATCAAATGCAATGCCCACGCGGCGCGTACCTGGGGCGCGTGGTCTTTCATCGCGTTGGGTTTCTGCCGCAGGATATCCCACACCATCCTCGTGGCGCGGGCGTCCGCGAGCGCGTACCGCCGCGCCTCGTGGGGCCACTGGTCGAGCGGGATCCCAGCCAGCTCGCGGTAGCGGTATCGCCAGGCGTCGGGTTTGTCCTTGCCCGCGAGATCCCGCCGTAGATACCGTTTTGCCAGCGCGGCTAGGCTAAAGTGTGGACGCTTTCCCGCACGGTCGCGCTTGTAGTGCCCCTTTGCAATGTGCACTAGCCGGTCGCCGATCTGCGTATCGCAGAACAACCCCGCGTCGTAGTGCGCCCACACCCGGGGCATTAGCGCGGGATCTGCTTGCACCATCACGCCCACGTCGAACGCCACGTTATGGCCGACGAGCGGGGTACCGAGTTCCAGCTGTCGCCAGAACCAGGCTATCGCGTCGTCGCGTCCCAGGAGCTCGGTGGTGTCACCGTCACACCACGACAGACACACCAGCCGCGGGGCCAACCTGCCGGGTGCGATGAGCCAGGTTTCTGTGTCGAACGCGATCATGTCTTGCCTATCGGCATATTCCAACGCCCCCCGGCGGCGTCCACGTAGGGGGAGCACCCAAGACGCCGCGCAAGCAGGGGGTGCCATGACGAGAGCGTCACCGCGCTCGCGAGCGCGTCGGTTTCGTAGTCGCTGTCTGGGATCTCGTCGAGCGCCTCCACGTCGATGATCACGATAGGAGAGAGCAGGGGCCGATACAGGTAGCAGATCCCGCGCCTGTCGTCGTAGTCATCATCATAGTAGAGGACCGCGCCGACAAGCGCGGCGCGGTCCAGCTCTCCGAGCTGTCCGCCATAGGCTTGTACGAATCGAGGCATGCGCGCGACGCGCACGGCTCCCCAGCTCAGAGGCATGACGTCCTATGCCTCGGCGAAGCCAAAGGACAGGCTACCGAGCTTTTGCCAGCGCGCATGGACCCACGGGTTACCGGTGGCCTTGCTGATCCTCTCGATGGCGTCGACCTCTACGCGCATGCCCGCGCATGGTTGCTCGGGTCCGATCATGCCTTCGATGGTCGCCTCGGTGATCAGCTGCGATTCTTCGCCCGCGGCGCGAGCTTGCTCGACCACGTCGCCGGGGATCAGCGCCAGCGCAAACTCTTTGACGTTGGCGAGTGCCCAGTCCTGGTTGAGATTCACCAGCCAGTCCACCGAGCTACCCGGTGCGTAGGTCGAGGTCGTCTGTTGGACGGTGGCCTTGACCAAGAAAAACGGTACCCCCTTGCGCGATACGAACGTCGTGACGGAGTCGATCTCGACCTCGTAGCGACCTGCACGGAAGTTTTGGCCCGCCGCCGATACTTCGACCTTGTCAATGCCTGCGAAAATACTCATTTTGCTCTCCACTTTGTCTTTGTCTTTGTCTTTGTCTTGTTGCCACGATTGAGCGATCAATCGATCTCGTGTAGATAACACAGTTTCTGTCGGTTCCCGGACACATCTTCGATGTATCGGGCGTCAGTTCGAGCCGACCGCAACGCCCCCACAAACGCGGGCGCGTGCTGGGCTACCGCGAAGATCACCGCGTCGGCGGTCTGTCCCTGACGGTGCAGGCGTCCGAGGAGCTGCTCCCAGGCTGCGCCCCCGCTAGGGGGCTCCAGGACGTACGCGTCGCTCCACTTCTGTAGATTCTTGCCGGTGCCGTGCGCGGCGATCGACATCGCCGCGGGGTGGGCGTCTCGGGGCGGGTCGTCACCGGCTCCGTAGGTGCGGATCCCCCGAGCTGCGAGCTGCTCACCCACCGCTGCACTCGAATACCACACCAGTCCGTCTACGGTACTGGCCAGCCATTGAGCTGCGTGATCGACGAGGTAGGAGTCCAGCCAGACCGGCTCGACAGGGGGCGGCGGCTTGTGGCGTTCGAGCTCCCACGCGTACCATGCGCGGTGCATGGCGCGGCGATCTCCCTGCGCGTACTCGGCTTCGATCTGGTTCGAGACGAGCTTCGGTGAGTCGTAGCCCGCGCGGGCGTTGCGTTCGAGCTCGGCGCGGACACGCCGCGTCCATTCGCGTCGTGCATCGAGCCAGGGTTCATCGACGACCCCGCCTGGCCAGAGCCAACGGTAATAGAATCCCGCGGTGAGGTGCCGTTGAATGCGCCATGCAGCCAGGTCATCGAGGATCGGCTCACCCTCCGGGTCGATGCCTTCAGCGGCCTGTTCTAGCAAGAGCTGTATGTAGTCGGGGATCTCGATGTCGGTGTCAGGTAGCAGGTACAGCGAGCACCCAATGGACCCTTCCCGAGTCGCGACGACGCCAGGCGCGGAACGCAACCGGGACCGCACGGCCTGGCGAGCTCGCTCCACGCGCTGCCGTCCCCGGAGCGCCGAGAGGTCTACGCCGTCCCATTCACCGACCGGCTGGAGCCAACGCCAGTCGTAGCGGTTTGCCATGCCGTCGACGTCCAGGCAGCGACACCAAATGTTGAGGTGCTCCCGTTGGAGCGGTAGGGGCGAGCCGTCACGTAGCGCCAGCTCTGCCAGGTGTGACATGTCTTCGAGTCCCTTGCTCGTCATCGTGCCGGAGAGCGCCACGAACGAAACGCCCGGGTGAGCTCGCATGAACCGGATCACGCGCTTGGTTCGAGCTGACTCACGACGTCGGATCTTGTGCGCTTCATCGCAGACGAGCACCACGTCCGTGTCGGCGTATCCGGTGATCAGGTCTTCGAGTAGTGCCGTTCCTTCCGGCCTGGACAGCACCGCGTAGGACAGGATGTGCGCGGGCCGTACCCGGTAGTGTGCAGAGAGCTCGGTGTAGGTCTCGCGCAGCTGTCGCACGGTCGAGGCCGGTGCGAGGATGATCGCCAGCTGTCGGTCCAGGACCGTCGCTGCGAGGATGGCGATCAGCGACTTTCCGTGGCCGACCCCAATAGGCAAGAACCCGCCCTGACAGGCCCGTACGGCACGCAGAGCGGTCTCCTGGATGGGTCGGAGGGTCCACGTACCGTCACGTAGCCGGAGCCCGCTATCAAGCTCCCCCGGCTCCCCGGCGTGGTCCTCCCGTGGAAGGCAGAGCAGACGCTCCATGTCGGTCGTCCTGCTCACGAGCCCCCTATGCTTCGATGGTGATGGTGGGCGGGGCGGGCATGAGCTGGCTGAGGAACGTGTGCGCGTCACCGTGACGCTGCAAAGCCTGGTCAACACGGCCCTTTTTCAATCCCTCGGTGAAACACTGCGCCAGCGCGTAGAGCGTCCTGTCCGTGAAGTCCTGGGTCTTGTGGCGCGGGGTCTCCCAGTCGCCAAACGCGACGTTGGACTGACGAGCGGTCAGGATCCCGTGTCCGCGCGCCCGTCCGAGGAGCTCATACCCGCGGTCCTGGTGACACGGGATCGTCTTCATGCGGTCCATCTGTGCGGTGAGGTCCTCGTGCAGCTGGAAAGCTTGCCCGATCTGACGGTCAACGCGCTGCTTGAACTCGTGAAAGGCGTTGCCGGTGTGCTTGCGCATCGCGACGGTGCCCGAGCTCGTGAACATCATGTTGTCGCAGACGAAAACCTTATCGCCGAACGTCGAGGCCGCGGTCATCGAGCCGTCGTGCGAGCTCCGAAGTCCCCAGGCGAGCCCGTGGTCGTCGTGGGTCTTCATGGTGATAACGCCGAAAAGCTGCAAACCGTCGCGGTTCAGGCCGTATGCCTCCGAGTGGATGGTCAATCCGAGCCGTGTGGTGATTCGGTCGAGCGCGTAGTTGAGCAGCGCCGCGTATGAGATGGGCGTGTAGGTGTCGGTGGGGTCAGGTGTAGGGATCGCACACACCTGATCGCGGGTCGCTGGGACTCCGCCACAATGAAGCATCAAACCGTTCATTTTGATTTCTCCTGTCGGATCTACGCCCGCGGATCACGGGTCGTCCCAGCATTTATACGGTATGTCCGTGTCCGTGTCCAGCTAAATCGCACGGGAGCTGTCCGATTTAGTTTGCGAAATCACGGGATTTCCTGTACATGGTGTGTACATTCCAGGCGACCCCACCGCCACCGGGGCGAGAGCCCCACAGGAGACACCATGGCACGGATCAAAATCACTTGGGAAATGACTGAGGCCGCCGCCACCGAGGCGGTCATGCGGGCAGGCGCCCCGTCACCAGCCGACGCCGCGACAGTGCTCGGGCACGTCCGGCGGAGCAGACACAGAGAGGTCGTCCGGCCACCCTGGTTCGCTGCGCGGATCAACAAGCAAAGTGAGGGGTATCGGATCGTTGGGCTTGAGGTTGTCGAGTGACCGCCGCCGCTCGACACCACCCACTCACCCACCGGGGCGAGAGCCCCACAGGAGAAAAACGATGATCACCGACACCGAACGCGACCTGATCGGGCTCGATCTGACCGCGGACCTGCGGAACGCGGACCTGCGGAACGCGGACCTACACGACGCGGACCTGAGCGGGCGCGACCTGCGCAACGCGGACCTGCGCAACGCGGACCTGACGGGCGCGTGGCTGTTTGGCGCGACCCTGACGGACGCGAACCTGACGGGCGCGAACCTGTTTGGCGCGAACCTGGTTGGTGCGACCCTGACGGGCGCGACCCTGACGGACGCGAACCTGACGGGCGCGTACCTGATTGGTGCGACCCTGACGGGCGCGACCCTGACGGACGCGAACCTGTTCGGCGCGAACCTGACTGGCGCGGACCTGACTGGCGCGACCCTGACGGACGCGGACCTGACGGACGCGAACCTGACGGGCGCGAACCTGACGGGCGCGACCCTGACGGACGCGTGGCTGGACGGCGCGACCCTGACGGGCGCGAAGCTGACGGACGCGAACCTGACGGGCGCGACCCTGACGGGCGCGGACCTGACGGGCGCGACCCTGACGGGCGCGGACCTGGCGTGGGCGAACCTGGCGTGGGCG
>PVBE010481853.1_pt1 | contig 11981 bp, 9 predicted proteins | sample 1631181 | NCBI WGS metagenome assembly PVBE01 (sample SAMN08397723, study PRJNA350692) | Marine metagenome, whole genome shotgun sequencing project. | isolation source: water | place: Pacific Ocean | collected 2012-04 | reverse complement strand
GGTACGAGAAGCTGCCCGAAAAGCTCCTCAAAGAAAGTGTGCAACCAGAGGTCCCGTGGCTGTACAATTACAAGCTCGATTTCCGCTTTCGTTGAGCCAAAGTCGGGTCAAATAAATGCACCCGTGAAAATGGCTGGCAGAGCTGGTGGTTTACGAAAATGAATAAGCAGCCGGAGTGAGAAGCGACGTTCAAAAATGTCCGTCGGTGGAACGAACAAGTTTCCAGACATCCTGTTGCATGTTGTTGCCCGCGACGATCCACAGAGCGTCGTCGTAGACGAACAGGCTAGACGCGTGCCGGGGATTCCAAGGTGTGTTGGGCACTTCGCTCCAGTTGACGCCATCAGCTGAATACCAGACGTCCTTCATGTTTCCGCCACCTTTGTTGTAATAGCCTTCCATCACCCACATTTTTCCGTCAAAGACGGCGACATCGTGGTACTGTCTCGGATTCCACGGAGCGGCCTTTGTGTGCTGTTCCCAGTTGACGCCGTCCGCGGAACTCCAGACGTCGTTGTAGAAATTCCGTTTGGGAGTGGTCGGCGTGTCGTATGTGCCACCGCCAAGAACCCAGATCCGATCCTTGAATACGACATTGCCGCCAATCATCCCGCGTGGTGACCAATAGGGTTCTTTGAGAGTGACTTTCTGCCAGTCAATACCGTCAGTCGTGGTCCAGACATCGCGGTAGAAAACTTCTTTTCGCGGGGGTGCGAAGCCCGGCATGGTTTGCCCACCGATGACCCAGATCTTGTTCTTGAACACCAGTGTATAATGTAGTACGCGGGGTCCCCAAGGAACGTCCCGACTCTTGTTAACATAGTTCCATCTCTTTCCGTCCGCTGAGTTCCACACGTCGTTGTGGATGTGCCCTTGGTTCGCATCACCGCCGATGATCCACATTTTGGACTTGTAGACAACATAGCCGGCCGTGTGCCTACCTTCCCAGTCGCTCGTCGGATCGAAGTCCATGTCAAGGAACGTGTTCGGCTTGACCAAAGACCAGGTGCCACCATCTGTCGAACTCCAGACTTCGTTGTTACAGATTCGAGGAAAATGGACCTTGTCACTGGGATTCCAGCCACCCAATAGCCACATTTTGCCATTGAACACCAGAGCGCCGGCACCGTCCCGAGGCGCGTACGCCGCTTCTTGAGTTACGTTGACCCATTTGTAATTCACCGCCTTTCGCGAGGATACGAACTGAATTGAGGTCGCTGATTCCTGCTCTGCACGCGTGTTGCATGTGGGGCCAAGCCAGAGAGCTGGGAGAACCAGCCAAAATGCGATTCTGTACATCGTGGTCAATTCCTCTTTGAGACAGTTTGCGGTCTGCTATGCGAGTCGTACGGGAATCAGCAGGCCTGTTAAGGAAATAGGACTACGTCAATTTCGTCACCTGCATGATACGCTCGCTCGCCCTTGGGAAAAAACGCCAGGCAGTCAGCGTTGCTCAACGTGCGCAGATCAGCTGAACCCTTCCACGCGAGCAATTCGACTTGCGATTGGTCTTCGATCGCGCGTAGCCGAGCGGGAAAGTACGTCGGCCGGTCGCCCCGATGGCGATGATCGTTCGTTAGCCGAGCCACCTGCGTCGCCAGCCGATCGGCACACCCGCCCGACAACCGTGCAATGGCAGGACGAACAAACAGTTCGAAACAGACCAAACTGCTGACCGGATTGCCAGGTAGGCCGAATACCAGCTTGTCACCGGCCGGGTCGGCCAGCACGCCGAACCAAACCGGCTTGCCGGGCTTGAGATTGACTTTGTGAAACACCTGCGCGACACCGAGCGAGGCCAGCACTCCAGGAACCAGGTCCAGTACTCCTGCCGACACTCCGCCGGAGAGCACCAAGACGTCAGCCTCCAAACCTCGCCCAACCAACTCAGTCAAGGACTGCTCGTCGTCACGACCAATCCCCAAATCGATGTGGCGACCGCCGGCGCGCTGCACCAACGCGCCTAGCATCGGACCGTTGCTGTTGCGGATCTGGCCGGCGGCAGGCGTGTCGCCTGCCGATACCAATTCATTACCAGTCGACAATACGGCGACGCTCGGTGACGGAAATACTGAGACTTGCGGTCGACCAACTTCGGCCAGTAGCCCGATCTCGATTGGTCGCACCAGCGTGCCCTTCGGTAACACAACTTCACCGCGTCGCAGCGAAGTGGCGCGGCGCATGATGTGTTGCCCGGCGTCCACCTGTTGTTTGGCGAGTCGTACGGCCGCCGCCTGCCCCTCGACCGATTCCGTCTGTTCGACCATAACGATGGCATTGGCACCGGCGGGGACCGGCGCCCCAGTCATGATCCGAGTGGCCGTTCCCGTGGTGACCGGGTGTGACGGTGTTTCGCCGGCAGTCACTTGTTCACTCACGGTCAGTTCGACTGGCGTCGTTTTCGCGTCGGTGGCCAGCACGGCGTAGCCATCCACCATAGACTTGTCGTGCGGTGGCGAGTCAATGTCGCTGATAATGTCTTCGGCCAGCACACGTCCGAGTGCTTGTTCGAGCGCGACCGTTTTCGAGGCCTTCGTGCGAACGCGTTTAAAGATCAATTCTAGAGCTTCGTCGACGTTGATCATGTTGTGAAGATCTTTCGGAGGCACTTAGCTTTGGGCCAAGAAACGGGCCAACAAATCGTGTCCGCATTCGGTCAAGAAACTCTCAGGGTGAAACTGCCAGCCTTCCAGCATCCATTGCTTGTGACGAATGGCCATGATCTCGCGCCGGCCGTCAGGGCCGTCCGCCCACGCTGAGACTTCGAAATCCGGACTCAACGTATCAGGCTCGATCACAAGGCTGTGATACCGCGTCGCCGTGAAGGGATTGGCAAGACCGGCGAACAACCCGCGACCGTCATGGTGAATCTGATCCGTCTTGCCATGCATGAGTTGTTTGGCGCGAACGATCGTGCCGCCGGTTGCCTGGCCGATCGACTGATGGCCCAAACAGACACCCAGCACGGGTAGTTTTCCCGCAAAACGCTCGACCGCCGCAACCGAAATGCCCGCTTCGTTGGGTGTGCAGGGGCCGGGCGAAATGACAAGATGGCTCGGCTTTTTCGCTTCGATCTCTGCGATCGTTATCTGGTCGTTTCGATGCACCTCGATCACCAAGGAAGGGTCAACTTCCCCGAATCGTTGGACGAGGTTGTAAGTGAAGGAATCGTAGTTGTCGATGAGCAAGATCATGAAGGCATTTTAGTCCGCCCACAGGCGCTGTGCCATGGGAGCCCATTGCCATGGGAACCCAGCGCCATCGTAACCCAGCGCCTCCCGTTCCGCGTGACCTTCTTCAGTCGCCCAACGCAATCCGAACATCACGTAGACGAGCTGTCCATGAACGCCCAACGGCCACAAGTCAGCGACTATGATGTCGTCGACTTTCCCAGCCTGCCATTCGCCGCCTCACATCCGGACCGCATGGCCACGTTGGGTCTACTGTTTGGGATGCAACCGACCGACGTCGAACATTGTCGTGTCCTTGAAATCGGCTGTGGTGCCGGAGGCAACATCTTGCCGATGGCCACGAACTTGCCGGACAGCGACTTCGTGGGCATCGATCTGTCTGCCTCGCAAATCGACGAAGCACTGCAGATCACCCGCGCCGTCGACGTGTCGAATCTACGGTTGGAAGCGATGGACTTAGGCGATCTGGACGAGTCCTTCGGCAAGTTCGACTATGTCATCTGCCACGGCGTCTATTCCTGGACCACCGATGCAGCCCGCGAGAAGATCCTCTCAATTTGTCAACAGAATCTGACGCCACAGGGAATTGCCTACGTGAACTACAACACGTATCCCGGTTGGCACTTGCAGGGAATGGTGCGTGACATGATCAGCTATCACGCCAACAAGTTCGAGGACCCAAAGCAACGCACGACGCAGGCGCGTGCCATGATCAGTTTCTTCGAGACCGCGCTGGCTAATGACCAATCGACGTACAGCCAGCTACTGCGAAACGAACTGCAGGTGAGTCGCGGTTATTCAGACAAGTTCCTTTTCCACGCCCTCTTGAATGTCGTCAATCATCCCTGTTACCTGCACGAATTTGTGGGCCGCGCCAAACAGGCTGGGATGCAATATCTGGGCGACGCGGATATCTCGTTGATGTGGGCGGCCATGCTGCCACCCGAATCACAGGCTACGCTACGCGACATTTCCCAGGAAACGGTTGACTTCGAGCAGCATCTGGACTTTCTGCGCAACACGATGTCCCGCCGGAGTCTGCTTTGTCATCCCGACATCAAACTCGATCGCACGCTCCGTGTGGCGTCGATGGAAGAACTGCTTATAGGGTCCAATCTGCGTGCTGATCCGAGCACTGAAACGATTGGTACGACGACGAAGGCGACCTTCCGAGCTCCAGATGGTCGATCAGTTTCGACACCCCATCCTGGCCTGCAGGTTGCGCTGGATCACTTGTCGCGCTGCTGGCCCGCGCCGGTCGCATTTGAGGCCTTGCAGACCGAAGTTACGTCGCGATCGCCGGAGCATGGCTCATGGCAAACAGATCTGCTCAATTGTGTCGCAGCCGGGCTCATTGAATTGTCCCAGCGATTACCTGCCTGTGATCGGCATGTCGAAGAGAAACCCCGTGCCACACGGCTGGCGCGGTACCAAGCGGTGTCTGGAGAACTCATTACCGACCTGCGGCATTACGCCAAGGACCTGTCGAGTTTGGATCGAGTGATTCTGGCCAATCTGGACGGCAACCACGATGCGGCCATGCTGGCGGACGGCGTGCGTCAGCGTGTGGAGGCGGGAGAAGTTGAACTCCCCCAGATTGCAACCACCAGCGGTCAAACGGATGTCGAGGTATTGATCAGCGACGCCTTAGCGCGTTTTTCGCGGCAGGCGTTCTTGCTGCGCAGAGAATGACCGATACGACTGGTAAACCAAATTCCACCGCTCACCTCAGCCAGCGAACCGAGCCAAAGCGTCACGATTAAGTTCGATTCCAAGTCCAGGTGTTTCTGGTATCGTCAACAACCCATCGGCATCCAATTGGAACGGCGTCGTCAGAATCTCTTCGATGTACGGTGCCGGCGTTAGAAACTCGACATAACGGGCCACTGGGATCGCCGCGGCCAGATGTAGATCGGCAGCCAAACCTACCGCTGTGTTCCAGCCGTGACTGACAAACTGAATGTTGTGATCATACGCGTGCCAGGCGATCCGCCGTGCCTCAGAGAGGCCACCGCATTTGGTCGCATCCGGCTGCACGATGTCCAGGGCGCCGCGTTCGATCCACGGTTGAAACGACTGTCGCCGCGTGAGCACCTCACCGCCGGCAATCGGCACGGGCGAGGCATTTCGCAGGCGGATGAAGCCTTCGATGTCATCCGGTGGCAACGCCTCCTCGAACCAGCCGATGTCGTAATTCGCCAGCATCTGTGAAGTTCGCAGGGCCCATTTGTATCCGTGCGGCCAAAACTGTTCGCTGCCGCCGGCGTCCACCAGCAGATCGACGCCGGGCCCCACGGTTTCGCGCGCCGTGCGGACAAGCAGTTCATCGAACTTGAAATTACGCCGGCCGAACGGCCGCCAACCAAGCTTGATCGCCCTAAAGCCACGCTCGACAGTGCTGGTGAGCCGTGCCGCCAAAACATCGGGCTCGTCAAACAACAGCGATGCGTACGGTTTGATCTTGTGACGGTAGTAGCCACCCAAGAGTCGCGCCACGGGTTGCTTGCAGGCCTTGCCGAGCAGGTCCCAGAGGGCAATGTCGATGCCTGAGATGACGTGCTCCAGTGTGCCACCGCGCCCTTGCCAGAAACAGGCTTGACGCAATTTCTCGCTAACGCGCTCGGGTTCCAACGCTGACTCGCCCTGCCACATTGCGCGTAGCGTTTCGGTGCCAGCTTCGACCAACGCTGAATTCGTGAAAACGCTTCCTACGCCGGTCAGGCCTTCGTCCGCTATGACTTCAACTAGCGTGTGCAGATCGTCTTCCGGTTCGTGACCTTCCGGCCAACCGCCATCCACCGTTCCGCCCAGCAGGCGGTGCGCCTTGATTTCGCGAATCAGCATCATGTTTCTCTTTCCTGCGCCGTAATCAGAACGAACTAACCACAGCATTCAGTGTTATCAATCGAGCCGTGTTATAGCACTCGTCAGGCATCGACAGTAGCTGACCGGGATTTTGGTTGGTGCTTGGAGAATGTGGAAAATGCCTCCGGCGCCATCAGCGGTCCAAGAAAACCCACGTGCTGCCAATGCTGGCATGTGTCGCTGGAGTTAATTCATCTTGCGATGCGGCGCTTACCTTGCTATCAGAGGCGTGATTCTCTCCCAACCTCGTCACCACCGAAGGCCGCGTTCACGACGACTGGCTGCTGGGCGGACAGTTGACGGTGTTTCGTCGTTAAAAAAATCCTCTATTCGGCCAGCGAGATGGAGATGTCGTCCAGCCAAACTTCACCGAGGCCCGTCAGCGCCAAGGTGACGGTCAGCGGACCATCGCGCCGCGCCGCGCGATACAGAGTGAACTCCTGCCAGCCGCGCGTGTGCTGAATCCGCTGGGCAAGTGCGAGCCCCGCGGACGAATCGAAGATCATCAGGCCATCATGGCTGCCGGTAATTGCCTGGGGGATCTTGGTCCAGCCGTTGATCCGCACCAATTGACCTCGTCGGGCGGAAACCGGTGCACTTACGATTCGCACCGGCCAACCCTCGACAGGGTCACCAGGCCGCGATTCTGTAGCTGTCAGCCGCATTGATGATCGACCTTCATACGTGTCGGCACCTGACAATTCGACCTTGGCCGTGATCCGCGGATCCGCCTCACGAAGCTGCTGCCAACCGCTTTGCAACAGGTGTTGAAGGTCTTCGCATTGACCTGCAGCGAGCGCATTGCCACCCCATCGCGCGCCCCGCGCCGCCAGGCGGTAGTGCGTTGGCAGAGTCGAGAACGTCGTACAGAGGGGGCTGGAGATCGGTGATGGAAAAACAATCGCTGCCTGTTCCCAGTACTTCTGACGGACGCGACGTAGATGGTTGTTGGCTTGGGAATTGAATCGATGGGCACCAGAGAAGTCTCCACTGTGCAGCAACTGTTCGCTCCGCCGCGATAGCTGATCCGCTTCAAGCAACCACTGTGACGCCTGGTGAACTCGATTCCCACCCCTGTCGACTTGGCGGACGATACTCTGCGTTTCGGTTAGCATGAACTGAGTGATGTCTTGCTTCAGGCGCGCCGTCGCTTCACGCGACTGCCCTAAGGTGCGGTTTAGATGACTAACGGCAAGTGGATCTTGCGTCAGCAGCGCCAGCGTGACTAGCCCCACGTTTTCACAGGCGAACGATTGATTGTCTCTGGCGGCTCGAAGCGGCTCAAGCTGATGCTGATCAAAACGATACATCTGGTCGGTGATTGGGATCCCATTGACGTAAAACGACACGCGACGCTTCTCGGTCACCGGCCCGACGACGAACTGCTGTTGTGCAGCATGTTGCAACGCAATGAGAAGTCGAGCGCGATCGGTCTGAAGCAAATGGGCGATGACCCGCGCGTCGCTGGTTTCGATCCGGCCAGCGTAACGGCCCGCTGCTGCCCATGGTTCGACAGCCACCAGCTCGCGATTCAGCGACTGCAACATCGCAGTGCGGATCCGCGCCGCTTCATCACGACCATCCAGACGCGAATGGGAACGGAAATAGAGGCCACGTCCGCCGGTGGCAATCGCCTGAAAAGCCATCAAACGGAGCTGTTCAAGTTGAGGCACCAGCGCTGCATCCGAATGACCGAATAGCTCCAATTGCTCGGCATGTCCTTCCGCGAGTTCCGTGGCAATGCCCACCCAAAAAGGCTGCTGTCTGCGGGCTAACTTGTGCCGTGATCGCAGCCATGATTCCTGCTCGGCGAGTTCGAATGAGCTGCCGAGTACGGGCTGGTCGTGAATCAAGACATCCAGCTCAGCCGCCAATGCACCAAGATCGCGATGTCCACTGCCAACAATCGCGGGGCAGCGAGAGTCTGTGCGCAAGCGGGCCGCAATTTTGCGGATTGCCGGCAAGTCCAAGCTGGCAAGGTGGCTCCCCAGATCCCAGGCCAGAACATTGCCATAGGTATCTGAGTCACCACGGCCGGGCGGCGGTGGCGCGACGATCCAAAGTCCAACAGTGGCGGCTTCATGCAGCTGAGCGGCGCTCGGGGTGGCCGCCAGTTTCACTACGTTGAAACCCAGCAAATGCAGCCACGAAAACGATTCGCCATTGTGTTCAATGATTCGCGCAAAAAACGGTCGGCCCCGTGCCATCACCGTCGATCCTTGGACGCGGACTGGAATCTGTGTCCTGACAATATCCGGCAACTTTGATGGGTGCCGCTCTGCTCGCAGGTCCGCTGGTTCCGGAACTGTACTGTCGGTCGAAACGAGTCTCGCCGATGCCTCCGCGTAGCCCGAGATTGCGAGGTCGTCGAACCAGACGTTGGTGGTTCCTTGCCCTGGATGAACGTTGACAGCCAGATAGTCGACGTAGGCTTCCTGCGGATCGATGCGGAGACGTTTGTGCTTTTGCCGGAGGATGCGCACGTGGTCAGCCAACCGCTTACTGAAACCGTCGATCCGCAGCTGCCGCCACGAATGCACGTCCTGATAGATATCGCCGATCACGTAGGCGACGATCGGCCGTCCCGTTCTGGGGTCGACGGTGCGTGGTAAGACCACCCGAGCCATCATTTGAAGGCCGGCTCGATCCGAGCGAATCCACAATTCGGGCGCGAGTTCTTCGATCACCCGTGCCGCCGGCACCCGCTGGCCGATTATTACTCTGGTACCCGGGCCGGCGGCGATTCGAACATATTCCGATGCGTTCCCGCCGTGGACCTGGACTGACGTGCGGGCTTGTTCCTCCAGGCGATACCAGCAGTCTTGATCAATCACTCGCAGACTGGGTTCGGCCGATTCAAACGACTCGGTGATTCCACCCCAAATCGGCGTCTGCCAAAGCAAAGACAGCGCCAAGCCGGCTAAGAAGTGGGTTGGGAATCGAGCGTGTTTCATTTTCAACACAGACGGTACCGGCCGGAGACACGATCGGCCAACGGCGTCGAAATAAGGCAACGAATGGTGACGGATATCATGATTTGGCGTAACGTGTGCTTGTAACAGGATTTGCGGAATGCCGACAGACCAACCGTGGTGAATAATTACCACAGTCGTTTTCTGAATTCAAAAACAAGAAGTGATATAAATTACTTGTTTGCAAGGACTTACGGATGCTATCCTGAGTGGTGGCAAAGTTTGGTACGGCGACTGCTTTTTAGTCGTGTCACCAACACACGCTACATTCCAGGAGTCACCATGAGCAACGCACAACGATTCAACGCCAAAACGACCGAAGAGATGCCCAGAGAGATGTCGGAGTTAGTCAAGTTAATCACCAACCTGCCTGCGGAACACCGCACCGTGATTGACCCTGTTTTGGCACGTGTGATGGAGACCACCAAACGCCGTCGCCGCATTCTGAGTCTCGTTCAAGACGCCTTGTCGCAATTGCGTTTGGACATGAAATATCTGGTTTTCGACCTCGAGGCGACTCGCCGCGAACGCGATTCGTACCGCGAAACGCTGGACGAGGGAACAAATCGGGAAGAGGAGTGAACGCAGTCCCGATTTGGGGACCATTCGGATGATCGCTATCGCTCCCAGAAGGCAAGTCAGGTTCCCTGACGATCTCCTCGTTGCGACCGGGGAAAATGTCGCATACGATGAGCAGGCGTCGCGCAGATTCGGCAACTCGTCCACTCGGATGAAGCTGGGCGACGGCAGAGCGGAGGTTCTGGCGGATGTCAGAGTGGAATACAGAGAAGTTTGCCCAGCGGGTTTTCGACGTTGGGCTGTTAGACAATATCCAGATTGAAGCGATTTGGAGCGAGATTGGTTCGCGCGACGTGAGTTTGGACGATTTCATGTCCTTCATGTTGGGCAAGCAGCTCATCACCAATCTGCAGATCGACCGGATCCTCAAGGGCGAACGGATTTTCTTCTTCTATGGAAAAAACAAGATACTCTATCTGATCGGCACCGGCTCGTTTGCCCGTGTTTACCGCGCGGAGAACACCATCACTGGCGATGTGGTTGCTGTCAAAGTACTCCGCAATCGATGGCTCGGCGACTTGGAGCGGCGTGACCATTTCCTGCGTGAGGCCAATTTGGTGATGCCGATCCGTCACCCCAATATCGTGCCGGTCTTCGAAGTGAATACCGAACGCGATCGACCGTACATGGTGATGGAGTTTGTGGAAGGGACAGACCTCCGCGACTTTCTCAAACAGCGCAAGAAATTCAATGTTAAAGAGAGTCTAAAACTGATCTCTGATGTCAGCGCGGGGCTCGAACACGCCGCCAGCAAGGGGCTTACGCATCGCGATCTGAAACTCTCGAATGTGCTCGTGACCAGTTCTGCCCGTGCCATGCTGGTGGACTTCGGGTTGGCTGCAATCGCCGAAGCGGCCAAGGACGACAAGAGCGCCACCAAGGGCAGTCAACGCAGTGTTGATTACGTCGGCCTAGAACGCATTTCCGGTGTTCGGAAAGAGGACAACCGCAGCGATGTCTATTTCGCTGGCTGTATGCTCTACCATTTGTTAACCGGCAAGGCACCGTTGTTGGAAACGCGCGAAGTCTCGCAGCGGCTCTCTGCCGCACGCTTCCGCGATGTAAAACCAATTACTGAACACGAGCCGGGATTGCCGGGGTCGGTTGTGGCGTTGGTGAACAAAGCGATGGATTTGGACGCCGATAAGCGATACCAATCGGCGGGCGACTTTCTCACGGACATCAAAGCTGCGCAGCGCGGCATGACGGAAGAGGGAAAAGCGGAAGCGGCAGCCGCCGGTCAAGGTCCGGTCGAGCGTGAAGGCGAAGGCCATAGTGTAATGATCGTCGAATCCAATATCGAAATGCAGGACACGCTGCGAGATTTGCTGAAGCGGCGAGGATATCGAGTGTTGGTGATTGGCGATTGTCAGCGTGCCCTTGCGCGGTGGGAAACAAGCATCGAACCGCCTGCGGGATGTGTCATTTTTTGCTCCACGGAATTCGGACAGGAAGCCGTTACGTCATTCAATAAGTTCGCCGAGTTGGACGAAGGCAAAGACATTCCCGCCATTCTGTGTGTTGATGAAGACCACAAAGACCTGGCAGAAATGGCAGAAACCAACGAGAGACGGATCATGCTGCCGATGCCGCTCAAGGTTCGGCAATTGCGAACGGTGCTACGTAGCTTGCTGGCATCTTCACCAGATACAGCGACGGGCAGATAGTTGTCGAAATCCGATGTCATCGTGTTTGGCGGCTACGGGACGTTTGGCACACATGTCGCCCGCGAATTGGCTACCAGCGGCTTGCACGTGACGATCGCAGGTCGAAACGGCGCTCGGGCCGAAGGCGCGGCGCAGACGTTGGGCGATTCACACTGTGGGATCGCGGCCGATGTTGCTGAATTCGCCTCCTGCCGTGACGCACTGAATGGTCAGTGCGTTGCCGTCAATGCGGCCGGCCCATTCTCGTCGTTCGAAACGATGCTCCTCGATGCGTGCCTCGACGCCGGTTGCCACTATGTTGATATTGCAGATGATCGCGATTACGTCTCTCGAGTTCGTGCGCGGACGTCGGAATTCGCGGCTGCCGGCCTGACCGCAGCGTACGGCTGTTCTAGCCTGCCTGGTATCTCCGGTGCGTTGGCAACGGTGCTGCGCGAACAGGTCTCCAATTCAGTCGATCACGTTCGAATCACCTTGTTCATTGGCAATCGAAATCGCAAAGGTCTGGGTGCTATGCAATCCGCAGCGGAGACTATCGGACAGCCCATTGAAGCGCCACAAGGTGTGCTAGTAGTTTACCGCAGCTCAATGTTCGGGTAGAGCCGTTTGAGTTTTATCCGGGCATCGTCGGTTGAGAATTGCCAGTCGATACCGGACTGCCGCTCGTTGCGATCAGCCTGCCACGCCGCGATACGACGCTCCGCTTC
>PVBE012401110.1_pt1 | contig 11982 bp, 7 predicted proteins | sample 1631181 | NCBI WGS metagenome assembly PVBE01 (sample SAMN08397723, study PRJNA350692) | Marine metagenome, whole genome shotgun sequencing project. | isolation source: water | place: Pacific Ocean | collected 2012-04 | reverse complement strand
CTCACCATCCTGCACGCAGCCTGGCCCGCCGGGCTTGTAGGCGGAACCCTCCTGATCATGGGAGCAGATCAGGTCGGCGTCACGGACTGGCGCGTTCACGGTACGTTCATTCTGATTCCTGCCGTCGCTTACATCCTGATGTACCGCCCCTGCCGCTTGCCGGTGGACGAGCGGGTTCGAGCCGGCGTGCCGTTCAAGGCCATGCTCCAACAGGTAGGCTTCCTGAGCGCAACCCTGGCCTCGATGCTGCTCGTTTACGAGTTGGGCAATGTCCTGGGCTTCAAGACCGAGGAGAACTGGATGCGCAACAGCGTGATAGTCGGTGTCGTCATTGGCGCGGGCTTCGGTGTTTACGTCAAGTCCCTGGGCCGACCGCTGTTCTTCCTGATGTGCCTCCTGATGGTCCCGGTCGCGACGGCTGAACTGTCCACCGACTCCTGGATCCAGAAGCTCGTCGGACCCTCGGTCAAAGATCTCGGGATCAATGCCAGCTTCGCGATCGTGTTCTCGGCTGGCGTGATGTTGGTCCTGCGAGTTTTCGCCGGCGGGATCATGAAGCACATCTCGCCGCCTGCTCTCCTATCGATCAGCGGCGTGTTGTCTGCCATCGGGCTCTACTGGCTCTCGGAGGCGCAAGTGGGTCAAGCGGTGTTCATCGCCTTCCTGATCTACGCCATCGGCCAGACCTACTACTGGCCCTGCATCCTCGGCTTCACGGCAGAGCGCTACCCCGAGGGTGGCGCCCTGACCCTGAACACGGTGTCGGCAATGGGCCTGCTTTCGCTTGGGGTCATCGGAAACCCGATCCTCGGCGTGGAGTTCGACAAGGAGATCCACGCCGCGATGTCCGAGAAGGACGCGGCCTTTGCCGAGATCGCCACAGCCCCGAAGGCATTCCTGGGAACGCCCCACGACTCGATCGACCCGGTTGTGCTCGTAACGGCAGACGAGGATAAGAACGGGAACGGAATCCTCGACCGCGACGAGAATGCCGGAGGCATGGACACGGCTGCCAAGGCCAAGCTCACAGCCGCCTGGGCCTACATGGACGGGCTGAGTGAGAGTGAGGACGCGGAGTTGCGCAATCTCTACGCCGTTGAAGACGAAAGGGCAGGCCGAAAGGTCCTGGTCTACGCAACGCGCTTCCCCGTCATCCTCGTCCTCGTCTTCGGCGCGATCTTCCTCTACTTCCGTTCACGCGGTGGCTACAAGCCCGTCGAACTGACCGAGGAGGGCGGCACCTGACCTCCCCCTGAGTGACGCGGGGCGTCACAACATTGAGAACCGCAGCCCGCATGCGACCCATGCGGGCTGCTCTTGTGTCGGGGGTTTCGAGGGGAATACCCGCCGCCGCAGGGGCACTCCCGTAGGATCGGCACGATGCCCACGGAGACCAGTCCCCCACGCGTCTGTGCCTACGTCTACCCGGGCTGGCATCCGATCCCTGAGCGGGATGCGTCCTTCCACCCGGGCTTCACCGAGTGGGAGCTGGTGCAGGGCTGCAAGCCGCGTTTCGAGGGACACTCTCAGCCCCGTCTACCCCTGTGGGGTGCCTACGATGACCGCGATCCCGCAGAGGTCGAGCGGCGGGTCCGACTGGCCCTGGACCACGGCATCGACGCCTTCGTGCACGGGTTCTTCTGGTGCCGGGGCAAACGCGTCTTCGAGGACGCCCTGGACCAGGGCTTCCTGGCCAGCCCCAGCGGCTCCCAGGCACCCTTCGCTCTGATGTGGGCCAACCGCATGCCGCGCCGGGTCCTGCCCGTACGCCGCAAGGACCTGCCGGTCATTGACGAGACGCGGCGTGTCCCCAGCGACGTGGAGGACTTTGGCGCACTGATCGCCCACCTGGCCGAGCATTACTTCTCGCGATCCAACTACATGCTTCTCGAGGGCCGCGCCTATTTCTCGATCTTCGACTCCACCTTCTTCCTGAAGGAGATGGGGCTCGACAACGCCCGAGAGGCCATCTCCAGGGCGCGTGCATGGCTATCCAAAAACGGCTACCCCGACCTACACCTCGCAGCGATTGATCCCTCGGAGGAGGTGATCGGGCACGTGCACGAGCTCGGCTTCGACAGCGTGACGCACTACGTCCTTCTACCTGAGTGGAAGGGGCCGTCCTTGCAGGACTACGGTGAGTGCGCCGGTCGCCGCGCCGAGCAATGGCCGACATTCGGCGAACGCTCAGGTCTACCCTACATGCCCTCGGTTGCCCCCGGTTGGGATGCCTCCCCGCGCGCAGCGGACTTCGGCCAGGAGAGACCGGGCAAATACCCCTGGTCGCCAGTCGTCACCGGCGAGACCCCCGCGCTCTTCCAGCACGCCCTGGAGCAGGCCCTCGCATTCGAGCAACAAGCTGATTCTGGCTTGGTTTTTGTGGCATCCCTGAATGAGTGGGGTGAGGGCCACTACCTGGAACCCGACGAACGATTCGGGATGGGCTGGATGGAAGCGGTGCGGAACGCGCGCGAGACGCGCTAGGCTGCAGGCCACTATCCCATGTCCGTTTCCCGACCTACTCCCCCTGGCCTGGCTGCGGCCATCACCCAGGCACTGCAGCGAGCGCGCGATGGCGAGAGCTTCAAGGACGTCCTTGAGAAACTACTCCTCGAGCTGACCCATGAGAGCGCCGACGCCTTTGCTCTCTTGTTGGACGCGGGGCGCGGCGCCTTCGCCCCCCTGCTCGAAGCCAATGGCGGCCGGGCCCTGTTCATCGGCGATGCTTGCTCCGGCACGCCCGTCGCACTCGGGCACCTGGGGTTCAACGTGCTACGCGTGGACACCTGTGCACTCCGGCTGGCCTTCGCCGACCTTCGGGACGCCTCTTTGGACCACCCGGGTCAGAGCCTCCTGACGGGCACCGATTCCAGGCTGCCCTTCGTCGATGACAGCTTCGACCTGGTCGTACAGGAAGAGGGCCTCCCCCACCCGACTCTGGGCTGGGGGCACGGCATGGAAGAACTGTGGCGTGTATGCCGGGGGGAGTTGTGGGTCAGCGCCAACAATCGGCTGGCGTACAAGCGCTCCACGGGAATGCGCGGCCAACACGCGAAGGCTGGCGCCCTTGCCTGGATGAATGCGGCGCTCTTCCCCAGATCCGGTGAGCGCACCTGGGCCGGAACACGTTCGGCCCTGCGGGCGGATGGTGTGGCCTTGCGCTCCTACGCTCTCTACCCCCACTCGCGGGACTTCAGCCACGTGGTGGCCCTCGACGCCGAACTGCCCCGCCTGACGATCGGCCCGATGGAGCGCAAGAACCGCCTCAAGATCCTGGCGGCCGGGGCGGGCCTGTTTCCCTGGCTGACGCCCTCCTTCGCCATCCACGGATCCCGGGAGAAGGCCGGCACCCAGCGCCTGGATCGTATCCTGGCCGCCGTCGCCGAGCGCCTCGATGAACCCACCCCGCAGGTGGAACATGTCGTCTCGACCCGCAGCAACAACTGCCTGGTGCAGACCCGCCCCCACGGTGCCCAGCCACATGCTCTCTCGGACCTCGAGAGCGCGCCGCCCGGATACTGGGTCCTGCACATCCCCACCAACCCGTCCACCGAGCGCATGCTGCGCAACGACGCGGACTTCTTGCGACACCTCCAGACGGAACACCCCAAGCTGCCGATTCCCGAACCCCTGGTGGCCGACCGCATCGAAGGTCTGTTCCTGCATTGTGAACGCAGGCTCAGCGGACTGGCGGCTCCGCAGCTGGTGAGCGAGGACTCCGTTGAGAAGAACCTCTTGATGGACGTGGCTCTGGACTTCTCCAAGCTGGTCGTTGAGCCCGAGGCGCTGATGGACGAAGCACGCTTCGCCGAACTCGTCAGCCCGCGGTTCCAATTGGCCCGCAGCCTGTGCGGCCACGAGGGAACCGCAGACGCGCTTCACGCCATGCACGAAGACGCTCGCTCCAGTCTGGTCGACCAGCGCATGCCATTGGTCCTCTACCACGCCGACCTGCGTCCCAAGCACCTGCAGGTTCGATCCAACGGGAAGGTGGTGGCCTACTTCGATTGGGGTGCGAGCGAGCGCTGTTTCCTGCCCTACCTGGATCTTCTGCACCTGATCGTGCACCTCTCCAAGGGACACAGCACGAATGCTTCGGAGGCGTGCGCACGCGTCCGTGCGGGTCACTGGCTCCCCCATGAACGAGCCGCCTTGGATCTGTACTCGGAGCGTCTCGGGCTGAAGTGCGAAGTCCGAGCATGCCTTGAGCGAACGCTGCCCGGGTTCATGGCCGGCATGAGCGAACGCAACTGGGATTACAGCCGCCCCCAGTGGGTGCGGCGACAGTTTGGGCTGGCCTAGGCCTCCCCAACCCCGATTCCGTGCCCACTTCGCCCCTCTGTTCAGGCTATTGTTCAGGGCCTCCCCAGTGTCCATTTTGACCCCTCCCGCCTTTTCCGCCGGCCCTCACCACCCGTCATGATCCTGACCGTCATTCTGCCGCTGCTCCTATTCGCCTTGGCGCTGCTCTTCATGGGTCGAGCCTTCTGGGCCTGGTGTGTTCCGCTCGCCTACGTGCTCTGGAACTGGCAGAGGGGAATGGAGGAGCCGTCCGTCTTCTTCTGGGTGGTCACCGGCATCGCCGTCGTATTCGTCGTCATTGCCGGGTTCCCGCCCGTGCGACGCATGCTGGTTACGAAGCACCTGCTCAAGCTGATGAAGCCCATGTTCCCCGCCATGAGCAAGACAGAGCGCACGGCCCTGGAAGCAGGAACGGTTTGGTGGGATGCGGACCTGTTCACAGGTCGGCCGGACTGGAAGAAACTCCTCGCCTTCCAAGGCCCCGGATTGAGTGCACGCGAACAGGCCTTCCTGGACAACGAAGTCGATCACCTGTGCAGGCTTGTGGACGGTGGGCAGGTGGATGAGGAAGGTGATCTGAGTGCAGAAGCATGGGAGTACCTGAAGGCCAAGGGCTTCATGGGCATCATCATTCCCGAGGAATACGGAGGGCTTGGATTCTCAGCGGAAGCAAACTCCGCCATCGTGACCAAGGTCTCGAGCCACAACATCACCCTTGCGGTGACCGTTATGGTCCCCAATTCACTCGGCCCCGCCGAGCTGCTCGCCCACTACGGCACGGAGGCACAGAAAGACCACTACCTGCCCCGACTCGCCAAGGGCCTGGAGGTCCCCGCCTTCGCATTGACGGAACCGGGTGCGGGCTCGGACGCAGGCGCGATGACCAGCTCAGGCGTGGTCTGCCACGGCACATATAAGGGCAAGGAGACCCTGGGCGTACGTCTCAACTGGAACAAGCGCTACATCACCCTCGCTCCCGTCTCGACCCTTCTCGGACTGGCCTTCAAGCTGAAGGACCCCGAACACCTGCTGGGCGACGAGACAAACCTGGGCATCACCTGCGCCTTGGTGGAGACCTCACTGCCCGGTGTCCGTGTCGGCGATCGGCACGACCCCCTCGGCGTCAAGTTCCTGAACGGCCCGACCTATGGAGAGGACGTGTTCGTACCCCTCGACGCCATCATCGGCGGCAAGGCCATGGCGGGGCAGGGTTGGCGCATGCTGATGGATTGCCTCTCCGCAGGCCGCTCCATCTCCCTGCCCGGTCTGGCTGCGGCGGGGGCCATGAGCACGACCCGTGCGGTCAGCGCCTACAGCCTCCTGCGCGAGCAGTTCGGCATGCCCATCAGCAAGTTCGAGGGCATTGAAGAGCCTCTCGCACGCATATTCGGGAACACCTATTGGATGGATGGGGCCCGTCGCCTGACCGCCGCTTCGGTAGCGGCGGGGCAGAAGCCCTCGGTGCTGTCGGCCATCGTCAAGGCCTACATGACGGAGGGCATGCGGGACGTGGTCAACGATGGCATGGATATCCAGGGAGGCGCTGGTATCTCGCGCGGGCCGCGCAATGTCCTGGCGGCCCCCTATCAGGGCATACCGATCGGTATCACGGTCGAAGGTGCCAACATCCTGACCCGCACCATGATCATCTTTGGTCAGGGGGCCATCCGCTGCCACCCCCACGCCTTCACCGAAATGGAGGCTGCACGCACCGGTGACCTGAAGGCCTTCGACAGTGCACTGTTCAAGCATGTGGGGCTCGTCATGACCAACATGACCCGCTCGATCCTCATGGGTCTGACGGGAACCCTGCTGGCTCCCTCCCCGCGCCCCGGGCCGGCGGCCAAGCACTTCTCACGCATGACGCGTCTGGCGGCGGGCTTTGAGTTCACCGCCGAGCTGGCCATGGGCTCCCTGGGTGGCAAACTCAAGCGCAAGGAGATGATCACCGGACGGCTGGCGGATGCCCTGGCCTGGCTGTATATCGGCTCGGCAACGCTCAAGCGCTTCCAGGATGAGGGAGCTCGCCCGAGTGACGCACCACTCATGTCCTGGGCCATGGAGACCGCCGAGCAGAACATCCAGGACGCCCTCAGTGGTGTGCTGGACAACCTGCCCAACCGCATGCTCGGTCGATTTGGGCGGCTCGTTGTCCTGCCGCTTGGTCGGACGCTGCGCGGCCCGAGTGATCGGCGCTGCAGTGAAGTGGCCCGCGCGGTCATCTCCGATGCGGATCTTCGCACACGCATGACGCGGGGCATCTACCTGCCCCCGCGCGACGAACCTGGCCTGGGCGCCTTGGACCGCGGCTACGATCTACTGCGGGCTACGGCGACCCTGCGGGGCAAGATCAAGGCAGCCCAGCGAGCGGGCGAGCTTCCCCGCTCGAGGGACGGCCTACTCGAGCTTGCCGTTGAGAAGGGGATTCTCACCGAGGAAGAGCGCGGCCAGGTTCAAGACGCATTCGACGCCCAGTTGGATCTGATCCAGGTCGACGCATTCGATGCGGCCACGTATCTGGCACGCTGCAGTGCCTAGGTCCCGGTAGGAGGGCTGCGGCCCACAGCGCGGCCCGCTCGTCCCGAAGTGGGACCCCATGGGGCTGCCCCAGGAGCCCTGGGAGGGGGTTTGAGTAGGCGTCACACATAGCCTCAAGGCTAGCGGCTGTGGGGCCGGGATTGGGTCAAGAGGGCTGGACGGGGAGGTCGATCCAAGAGGGGGAACACCCGACCCATGCCTGACCGTCCTCTCACCCTGTCCCTCCTTGCTGGAGGACTCGCCCTCGCCGTCCTGTGGACGCACCACGAGCAGGGCGAAGCCGTCCACTCACACGTGGCCCGTGTTGAGAGCGATACCGTTCGCCAGGAGGTCATGCAGATGAGCACGGCTCTACAGAGTGAAGTGGGGCAGCTCACATTCATCGCCCAGTCCATGAAGATGCGGGGAGGGCCTTTCTCAGAGCGCCCTGAAGATGTGGACGCGCTGTGGGTCGTCAGCTTCTCCGAGCGAGACACACCGGAGGTGCACGTTCAGCTTGGCAACCTGGAGATGCCCCCGGACCTACCCATCGTGGACGGGGCCAAGCTGGCGGGACTGTGGCGTACGAAGTCCGGAGACCCTCTCCTGCTCAGCCTTCTGCCCCTGGAACTGGCAGACACCGGCGGGCAACCCAGGAGTCTGGTCCTGGCGCGGATGCTCGGCTCTGAATGGGCCACAGCCTTTGCCCGCAACACCGGCATGGACTGCCGGCTCTGGGACCTGGGCACCCAGACCATTCTGCCCCCGGACGCCGACCAGACCCTGCCACTTCTCTCGCACGAATCGCACATCGTGCGGCGTGACGATTCAGGAACGTTGGTGGCCTACCAGGCCTTTGGGGACGTGGCTGGCCGGCCGCAGCTCCTGCTATCTGCCCGCAGCACGATGAGCCTGGAAGAGCTCGCCCAGCCGGTATTGGATCGTTCCCTGTACGGGTCAATTGGGCTGGGGGCCTTGGCCTGGGTCTTGTGTGCCGTGCTGCTCTCGCAAAAGAAGTATGGCGACGGCACACATGTCGCTTCCTCGCAGACCTCCGACTCCCGCGAGCTTGGTGGTGTGCTGCACAACATGGGCAACGTGCTGAACAGCGTGAATATCTCGGCATCCGTGGTCTCCAAGCAGGTCGACGATCTGAGCCTGGGAGATCTGAATGGAATCGCCGGAGCCCTGGAAGAACACAGAGGAGACCTCGCGGCGTTTGTTGCACAGGACACGCGCGGGCAGCACCTGCGCCCGCTTCTGAACGCTCTCTCCATTCAACTGGGCGATGAGCGGCGCGGTCTGGCAGCAGAGGTCCAGACCCTGAGCGAGGGCATTGAACACATCTGCGACCTCATCCGCTGCCAGCAGGGACGGGCGGATCTGATCGACCGCTCCGAGCAGGTGCGGTTGGGTGACCGACTGGAGGAGGCGCTACGAATCACAAACCACGGACTGGGCACCGATGCGAGCCTTGAGGTGATACGCGAGTTCGATGAGGCCGACACAATCGAGACTGACAAGAACAACCTGATTGAGATCCTGGTCAACCTCGTTCAGAACGCCCGCCAGTCCATGGCTTCAAGTCCCTCGCGGATGAATCGCTTGACCCTGCGGGTGCACCGCACCAGTCCAGCCCGAGTCCTGATCGAGGTTGAAGATACGGGCGGGGGCATTACGCCCGAGTGCATGGGCAAGGTGTTCGACCTTGGTTTCACAACCAAGGAAGACGGGCACGGCTACGGGCTTCATACGGCGGCCATCGCGGCGCGGGAAATGGGCGGAGCCCTCTGGGCCAGCAGCCCGGGAGAGGGCCTGGGGGCGACGTTCACGCTTGAGCTGCCCACCAGCCCGGCCATTTCCCAGATCGCTCGCCGGGAGGACGTGGCATGAGCGGACAGTCTGCCCCCCTTCCGGCTCACGAGGCCAACCGTCGGATCCTGATCATCGATGACTCGCCCGCGATTCATGAAGACGTGGTCAAGCTTCTGACTCCAGCGCGTAGCGAGCTCGGACCTTCACGGGATCTCGCCGTGGCACGCGCGGCCTTCTTCGGTGGCGAAGAGGCCCCCACGAAGGACTATGGCGCCTTCGAGTTGAGCTCCGCCTACAGCGGCGAGGAAGGGCTGAGGATGGTGGCCCAGGCCTGCTACAACGAAGAGCCCTTTGCCCTGGCCTTCGTGGACAACCGCATGCGCGACGGCTGGGACGGGGTTGAGACCGTGCGCCGCCTCTGGGAGGTCGACGCACACCTACAAGTGGTCATCTGCACCGCCTACTCGGATTACAGTTGGGATCAGACAGTCGCTGCACTGGGGTGCACCGACCGCCTGCTGATCCTGAAGAAGCCGTTCGATCCGGTGGAGATCCGCCAGATGGCCTCCGCGTTGACCGAAAAGTGGAACGCTTCCCGCCGAGAGCGGCATCTGATCGCGCACCTTGAGCGCGCCCAGGTTGAGCAGAGCGCCTATGCCTCGTCACTGGAGACCATGAACCGGGCACTGACCAAGGCCCAAGCCGCAGCCGAGCAGGCATCCAAGTCCAGGGCTCGCTTCCTCGTACAGCTGGCAGATCAGATGGGCACGGACCTGAGCCAGCTTCTGGATACGGTTCTGCTCGACGAGAAGGGCGTCGATCTCAGCACCGTCATCTCTTCAAGCAGCAAGGTCATGGAGACCCTCACGCGCGTCATGGACCTGCACCAGCTGGAGGCAGGCGAGTGGGGCTTGCGGACCACGTCGGTCGGCATCGGGGATCTGCTGCTCCGCGCTATTCAACCCTACCGAGCGCTCGCGGAAGAGAAGGGCATCGTCCTGAAGGTGGACCCCGAGGATCACGGTGGAACGCGAATCCGCTGTGACGCCAACCGCCTGGGACAGGTGCTCACGCACCTCGTCGAGAACGCTGTGCGTCACACGGCCGAGGGAACAGTCACTCTCCGTGCCTCTCTCCTGCCCACGGGAGAATGGAACCGCACACGCCTGGTGCTGAGCGTGGAAGACACCGGCCAGGGACTGGCCGACGAGCTGGAGGGGCGGCCCTTTGAGCCCTTCATTGCCCACGCAGGTGGAGTAGGCCTGGGGCTCGCCATCGTGCGCGGTCTGGCCCGCCTGATGTCCGCCAGCGTGACCCACGAACCCCGTGAGGGGGGCGGCACAGCGTTTAGGTTCAGCATGGAAGCCGCCCTTGAAGACCCGGCGCGCACCGCTACAGACGGAAGGTGATCCGGGACGAGTCGCACGCTAGGCTGCGGCCATGTGGACATCCATCGCACTTGGCTTGATCGCGCAAGACACGGAGGCCCTGGCGTCACAGGAGCCTGAGGTACAATCCGAAGAAGATTTTGTCGCCCATTACCTCGACATGTTGCAGGCCAACGTCATCGAGTGGGGCGCGAATCTGCTGATTGCCCTGCTGATCTTCTTGATCGGCAAACGGATCGTCGCGGGTGTGGCTCAAGGCCTGCGCACCCTCATGGCGCGCGCCAAGCTCGATGCCATTCTGGTCAACTTCCTGGGGTCGATTGCCCACGGGCTCTTGATGCTCTTTGTGGTGGTCGCCGCCGTACGACAACTCGGCATCGACACCTCGTCCATGGTGGCCCTGATCGGCGCAGCGGGATTGGCACTGGGCTTCGCCCTGCAGGATTCCCTCGGCAACTTCGCTTCGGGTGTGCTCCTGATTCTCTTCCGTCCCTTCACAACAGGGAATTACGTGGAGGCCGGCGGCGTTGCCGGAACGGTGGAGAAAATCACCATCTTCACAACAGTCATGCGCACGGGAGACAACCGCGAGATCATCGTGCCCAATAGCGCAATCTTCGGAGACACGATCACCAACTACTCGACGCGTGCCACACGTCGCATCGACATGGTGTTTGGAATCGGATACGGAGATGACCTGCAGTTGGCCAAGACGACCCTGATGGAGATCCTGAACGCAGACGACCGGGTGCTGAAAGACCCGGAGCCCAGCGTGGCCGTGGCGGAGTTGGCGGACAGTTGCGTCAATCTCAAGGTACGCCCCTGGGTGAAGACGGACGACTACTGGAGCACGCTCTCGGACATCACCGAGAAGGTGAAGCTCACCTTCGACGAGAAGGGCATCTCCATCCCCTACCCGACCCAGGACGTGAACGTCCAGCAGAGTTGATCACTGACGGGGGGGCAGAACTGGACGGTCATGGGGTAGGTTCTGGATCTCTTTGGCCTTTTGGACATAGAATCCCTGCCTGATTCCACGCATGCGCCGACAAGTGGTGCATGAAGCCCCCCCCACACTCAAAGGAGCAACATGTCTCTCCTCGCCCTCGCCCTGCTTGTGTCCACGCCCGCGACTTCACCGGCCATCCCACATTCGCTGTCCCACCAAGGCGGTGAGTCTTCGTTCAGTTACCGATTCGTCGAGCTCGGATTAGGCCAAGGGGACTTTGATGGAGTGGACTCTGACGACGTCCGCTTTGGCGGCTCGTTCCCGATCGGAGATTCAAGCTACTTCTTCGCCAGCAACACAAACTACTCGATGGACGTACCCTCCCCAGCCTCACTCGACCTGTCGGTCCTGAGAATTGGCTTCGGGATGCACATGGATGCAGGATCTGGTTTGGACGCATACGCCTCAGCCGCCTACGCCGATATGGAAGTGGACTTGACGATCCCGGGCCTTGGAAGCGGAACCGGAAGCGAGAATGGTTACGCCCTTGCCGGTGGGTTTCGCATGCAGGCATCGGACACGATAGAACTGGGCCTAGGGGTGGAGTTGCTTGAGGTTGACGGCGCGGATGACACCCTCGTTACCGCTGGTGGTATCTACAGTCTCACCGACAGGGTGGGCTTGGGCCTCTCCTACGAAAGCGGAGACGATTTCGACAGCATCATGATCGGCCTGCGCGTCTACCTGTAAGCCTTCAGGGCAACCGTGTTCCACCAAGCGCCGCTGCGGTTCTACGCTGGCACCGCGGCGGTGCTTGCCTTGTTCATGGGGCCGATTCAGGCTCAAGAGTCCCAGGTACGGCCCAACGTCCTTTGGATCACCAGTGAGGACAACGGGCCGCATCTGGGTTGTTATGGGGATGAGTACGCCACGACGCCCAACCTGGACCGTCTGAGTGCGCGCAGTCTGCGCTTCGCCCGCGCCTGGTCCAACGCTCCGGTCTGCGCTCCG
>PVBE012324836.1_pt1 | contig 11982 bp, 11 predicted proteins | sample 1631181 | NCBI WGS metagenome assembly PVBE01 (sample SAMN08397723, study PRJNA350692) | Marine metagenome, whole genome shotgun sequencing project. | isolation source: water | place: Pacific Ocean | collected 2012-04 | reverse complement strand
CTTCAGGTCGCGATGCACGATGCCCATCTCGTGGGCCTCTAGGAGCGCGCCGCATACCTGCACCAAGATGGGGATTGCGCGCTCGGGCTTCATTGCGCCGCCTCGACGCAGGACCTGATTCAGGTTCTTGCCCTCAAGGTACTCCATCACGATGTAGAGCGAGCCGCTCTCCTCGAGCTCCCCATACATGAACACCTTGGCGGTATTCGGATGGGTCAGCTGGCTCATCGCCCGCGCCTCGCGACGGAAGCGAGACGTGAGGTCCTTCCGTACGGCGAGCTTCGGATGGAGGATCTTGATCGCGACCATCCGGTTCATGGCCGGCTGCGACGCCTTGTAGACGGAGCCCATGCCGCCACTGCCAATCTTCTGGAGGACCTGAAATTGGCCGTTGAGCAGAGTGCGACCGATGAACGGATCAGGTGCCGTGGACATCCGCCCGCACAGATACCAGAGTTGTGGGCGCTTCGCGATGCATGCCTCGTCAATCTCAGATTCAGGCTCCAGCTCTGGCCCAGATTCCGGATCGGAGTCCGGGCCCCAGCCTGGCGTGTTGACGAGCCCATTGCTCGAGCGCCACGGGTTTCGTCACGCCTTCTTCACGCGGGAGGGCGGGGCTTCCGTCGGACCTTTCCGGTCCCTCAACTTCTCAGCGGCCGTCGGCGACGAAGCCTCGGCCGTGGCCGCGAACCTCGCCCGCGCGCGGCGATACTTGGGAGTGGACGAGGGCAAACTCTGCTTTGTCAGCCAGGTCCACGGCGTAGCGACCGCTCTCGTCGACGGGACCGCGTCACCGGGGGATCTGCTGAAGCTCGAGGCCGACGCCGTCTTGACCCGCGCTCGCGGGGTTGCCTGTGCGGTGCGTACCGCAGATTGCGTGCCCGTACTGCTCGCTGACGTCGAGGCCGGAACCGTTGCAGCCGTGCATGCCGGCTGGCGAGGGGTTGTCGCTGGAGCCGTTGAGGCGGCCCTTGGTCGACTCCGGGCCCTTTCCGCCGGCGGCGGCGAGTGGGTCGCCGCCGTCGGTCCGCACATTTCCGTGTCGGCTTTTGAGGTGTCCGAGGAGGTCGCTGACGAGCTGCAGGCGAGCTGCCCGGTGCCTATCGTGTCTCGCGAGTACGGCGACCGGCCCCACGTGGATCTTCGTCGGGCGGTTCGGGCCCAGCTCGTCTCAGCGGGCCTCGCGGACGGCGATGTGGACGACGTTCGCGGCTGCACTGTGCTCGATGCCGAGCGGTTCTTTTCGTACCGCCGCGATGGCGCCCGCTCGGGGCGGCATCTGTCGGCCATCGTCTGCGGGTCGCGCTAGTGCTCGCAAACGGGACTCTATTACGGCAAGATTACTGTGACTATGTAACCTTGCGCTTCGCTGGGCCGATCGCATCAGCCGCCCGGCGGGCCGCTGACGCGCATCCTGACTACGCCGCGCTCCCGTGCTAATCCCTCCGGGCCCTGAGGTCGTGCCAGCGCGTACGTCCTCGCCGATAGCATGTAGGATACCGTACGAATATGGGGGCTGCGATATACTGTTCGGATTGTGGTGAATGTCTCGCTGAGTCAGGGTGCGCCGAAGCTGCGCTCGCGATCAGCTGCGGCCGGTGCGGCTGCCTCGTCGAATTAGGCGAATGGGATCGCCCCGAAGACTCGGGCGTCCGGGATACGATTCCCGGTGACGAGCGAGTCGAGCCGGCGGCCGACGACGACGCTGGAAGTCCTGAGCCTGAGCCTGAGCCCAGCCCGGAGACGGCCGCTCCTGTCGCGAGCGATGCCGTGCCAGCGCCAGCGCCTGCGAACGCGTTCTCCGACACTCCCGTGCCGGAGGATCTCGCGCCGGATAGTTGGCGCACCTCAGCTATCAATACGCCATCCCCGCCAGGGCCGAACGTCGAGCCCTTCGCCCTCGCGGCGGACGCGCCGCGGCCCGCTCCTGTCGTGACCTGGCTCGTGAGTCTCGACAACCGCACTGACGACCGCGCGATGGGCCCAAAGGACATCAAATCGGCGATCCTCAGCGGGGAACTCAGCCCAGCCAATCTGGTGTGGCGCGCGGGAATGCCCGAGTGGCTTCCCCTCGCGGAGGTTTCCGAGTTTGCGGCCGCCGTCCAGGAACAACGGGAATTGGCCGCCGCTCCGACGCCGAGTGCCTCAACTGTTGACCCCCACTCCGAAACGCCCCTGTCGCCGGGCTCGAACGCCGTAGGGCCTGAGAGCCCTGCGCCGCCGCCCGCGCGATCAGCCCAACCGGTGGCAGACGACAGCGACGGCGACATCGACATCGATGTCGATGACCGGCTCAGTCTGCCGCTTGGTGACCTCGGGATTCCGGCGGACCGCCAGTCGCTAGCCGAGATCGACTTGGACGCGCTCTCCGCCCCGACGCCGAGTGAGCCACAGAAGCGCAACCGGCTTCTGCCAGCAGCCGTCCTGCTTCTCCTACTCGGCGGAGGAGGCGCCGCGGCTGCGCTCTTCCTGCGCGATAAGCCCGACGGCGGCCAAACGGCACCTGCTCTCGACGTGACCGAGCCCGACGCCCCCAAGCCGACGGCCGTCCCCGATCCGGAGCCGACGGCTGCCCCCGAGCCCGCCGCAGTCCCGGAGCCCGAGCCTGAGCCAGCCGTCACCCCGGAACCCGAGCCTCCGCGCAAGCCGATGAAGCGCGCAGCGGAGCCGACGCCGCGGCCTCAGTCGCAGCCTCGGGCGCAGGCCCAGCCCCAACCAAGCGAGCCGGTTCGCAATACCGCCGAGCCTCGCAAGTCCGCCGCGTCCGAGACGCCACCCACCGCGACTTTCAAACCGGTCTCGCCGGGCAGCTCGGCTTCCGCCGAGCCATTCAGCATTTCTGTAGCGAGCGAGGCCTTGGACGCAGCGGCCGAGCGCGCATCCAAGTGCCGAAAACCGGGGGATCCCTCCGGAACCGCGAGGATTCGACTCACGTTTGCGAACTCGGGTCGCGCCACGCGAGCGTTGGTTGAAGGTAAGCCCTTCGCCGGTACGGCCACCGGCGGTTGCATTGCCTCGGTCATGCGGAGCGCGCGAGTGCCCAAGTTCTCGGGCAAGCGCCGCTCCATCACAAAGACCGTCCTCATCCAATAGCGGTGGTCGCGCCAGGTGCGCGCGGGTTGACGGGACAAAAGCGAAACGGCCCGCAGAGCGGCCCGTTTTCACTTCAGCGTTGTCTTGCGTCTAGAGCAGGCGCTTGAGCCACTTCACCTTTTTGCTCGTGTACGGCGGGTACATGATCGACGGGTCCATGCTGGTGGGCTTGTTCAGCACGGAACGCTTGTGACAGAAGGTCTCGAACGTCGCCTTGCCGTGGTACGCGCCCATGCCGCTCTCGCCGACGCCACCGAAGGGTAGGTCCGGCACCGCGAGGTGCAGCCAAACGTGGTTGATCGTCGCGCCGCCGGAGCTCGTGCGGTTGATGACTTCGTGCTGGACGGCTTTGGACTCGCTGAACACGTAGAGCGCGAGCGGCTTATCGCCATCGTTGATGATGCGAATGGCTTCTTCCATATTCGAGACCTTGAGGACCGGGAGGATGGGTCCGAAGATCTCCTGCTGCATCACGGGCGAGTCCGGGGCTACGTCTCGCAGCACGGTCGGCGCGATGTATCGGTCCTTCTCGTCGCCGTCGCCGCCAACGACCGCCGTGCCGCTGTCCATGAGCTTCATGAGGCGCTGATGGTGCCGCTCGTTGATGATGCGAGCGAGGTCACGGCTCTCCTTCGGATTCTCTCCGTAAAAACTTTCGACCGCCTTCTTGAGGCCGGCGCAGACGTCCTCGTAGACGTCCTCGTGGGCGAGGATGTAGTCGGGCGCCACGCAGGTCTGTCCGCCGTTGTAGAACTTCCCCCAGGCGATGCGCCTGACCGCGACTTCGAGGTTGGCGTCCTTATCGACGACACAGGGACTCTTGCCGCCGAGTTCGAGGGTGACGGGCGTTAGGTTCTTGGCGGCTGCCGCCATGACGATGCGGCCGACGGCGCCGTTGCCGGTGTAGAATATGTGGTCGAAGCGCTCTGCCAGTAGCGCTGTCGTTTCCGGAACCCCGCCTTCGACGACCGCGACGGCGTCGGTGTCGAGGTACTCGGGCAGCAGCCGCGCGATGAGCGCTGACGTTTCGGATGCGACCTCGCTCGGCTTGAGCAAAACCGTGTTGCCCGCGGCGATGGCGCCGGCCAATGGCGCCATGACGAGCTGGAAGGGGTAATTCCACGGGCCGATGATGAGGACGACGCCGAGCGGTTGCCGGTGGATGGCTGCTTTGCCGGGCTTCGTGAACATCGGCGCGCTGACTCGCTCGGGCCGCACCCACTTGGCAAGCTTGCTGCGAATGAGCTTGAGCTCGTTCTTGCAGAACGACACCTCGGCCGCGTAGGCCTCGATAGCGGGTTTGCCGACATCGGCGCGCAGCGCGGCGATGATCTCGTCCTCACGCTCCACGAGCAGGTGGTGCAGGGCTTCGAGCTGCTGGAGCCGCCAGCTGAGCGCCTGGGTTTTCCCACCGTCGAAGGTGGCACGCAGCCGCGCGACGAGGGCGGGGATTTCCTGAGTTGCCGCGGCTGTGGCCGGGGCGCCGTTCGTGGGGACAGGCTGGGGTACCATCGAAAATTGGCCTTTCATGGTGGCAGCGCTCGCGTTGAGCGCGGCTGCGAGGGACGAGCAGTGACGCATAGTGTCAGGCGACCAGTTTTGAATCAAGGGCGGTGCACGCTGACGCCTGACCCGTGTGCTCTCAGTGTAAAGCGCCCCTCCGACAGCCGTGATTTCGAATGGGTTCAGAAGTCGGGCTCCTCGCTCGCCGGCGCTTGCTGTGCCGGCGCCGAGATCTGGCGCTCTTCTGGCCCTTTCCTACCTCCCGGGAACGGGTCCGCGCGTCGCCAATTCGGCAGAATTGCAGCCGATTCAGCCCATGCCAGGCCGCCTTGCCCCACTTTCGCGTGTTTCCACGTTGGGAATGCCCCTCCGTTAGGGGATAGGTTATTCTTGGCCCGGCTGGGGGGTGACATTGCAGGGGTTAGGGTTTCGCAGACAGCGACTTGTGTTCCTCGCCGGCGCGTTCACCGTGGGCATCGTGGCTTCGAATGGCGCTGCACAATCCAGTGGCGTCGAGACGACTGGTGATACCGCTGACATCGCCGAAAGCGGCGCACAGAGCAAAGCCGAGACCGATGCGTTAACAGGCGTTAGGCCGCGGGATCCCCACGGGCCCACGGGAATGCCGCGGAGCTTGCCTACCGCGCCCGTGGCGCCCCCCGTCAACGTCGTCCCACCCCCTCCTCCGCCCAAGGAACCGGAGGGCACGAGCCCACCAGGTCCCACCGATCCTACCCTCACGCTTACACTCGCCGTGCGCGAGGCCTTGCAACGAAACCTCGACTTGGCGGCGGCCCGCGCTGCTCAGCGAGCGGGCGGGTATAATGTTGACGTCGCGATTGCGCCTCTTCTTCCTCAAATCAGCGCCTCGTCGAATTTTACTTGGATCGATCCCGATTTGATTTTCTTCGGCCAGCCTTCCCAGGCCGGCTACGTCCGAGCCGATATCAAGCAGACCGTCTTCTCGGAGACCGTTTGGGCGAACGTCGCTATCCAAGAAGACCTCCAAGACGGCCGAGTCCAGCAGACGGCTGTGTCGATCCTGAACGTCGTCCAGCAGGTCGCCGTCCAATACCTGAGCGTCCTTCGCGCGCAGACGCAGGTTCAAATTCAGGACGCCAACATGGAACTGACAGCGTCGCATCTGAAGATGGCGCGCCTGCGACTTCAAGCCGGCATGGCCGCGCCATCCGAAGTCTATCGCTGGGAGTCTTCGCTGGCTCAGGATCAGAAGAACCTGGTGCTGACCGAATCGCAGCGAACCGTGTCGGCTATTGACCTCAATCGCCTGCTGAATCGTAAGCTCGATCTGCCCTTCGTTACACGCGAGGCTACGGTTTACGACCAGCGGCTGATTCGCGGCGGCGCCGTTATTCGCGAGTACCTCGACGATCCGTCCAAGGCGCAAGCGCTCGCCGACTATGCCGTCCGCCAATCTCAACTGCATTCGCCAGACCTCAAAGAGCTTCGCGCACAACTCGCCGCCGTGAAGCGGCAGATCGACTCCAACCGGTCCAAGTTCTTCATGCCCAGCATCGTCGCCACCGCCGAAGCGGGGTATCGATTCTTCAAGGCGGGTCGAGGCAGCGAAGACAGCCTTCCGCCGCCTTTCAACCTCGTACCTTTTCCACAGGACTTTGGTTGGCAGTTCACCGTGACGGCGTCACTTCCGCTCTTCGAAGGTGGCCAACGCATCTCCAAGCTTCGCCAAAGCTGGCAGCAGTACTATCAGCTTCAACTCCAGACCCGCTCCATGGGTTTGCAGCTCGCGCAGCAGGCGCGCTCAGCCATTGCCCAGGCCGTCGCTTCGCAAAAGGCTGTGCGCTACGGACGGCAGTCAGCGGACGCGGCGCGCAAGACGATGGACCTCACGGCGAAGGCCTAGATGGCCGGCGGGTCCGACATACTCAGCGTTCTCGACGCGCAGCGACAAGTTACGGTTGCTGAACTCGATGTTGCAAACTCCGTCTTCCAGTACCTCACGGATCTCATGGACCTGCAGCGAGCCATGGGCCGCTTCGTCTGGCTCGAGACAGACGCGCAGACGCAAGCGTTCCTCGAGCGCCTCGATACCTACGTTTCGCTGCACGCTCTCACGTCCAAACCGGCCGCCCATCTCCTGCCATCAGCCCCGCACGGTGCGGCCGACTACCTTCTTGAGCAGAAGCAGATGCCGCCCGCCGACAACGACCCCACCGATGACGCTGCGAAGAAGGAGGAGCTGAAACGCTATCGCTATCTCCTCCCGTCGGCGCCCGATGGCGCCACCGAGTACTTGCAGAAGCAGAAGGCCAACGAGTCAGGCGACTGAGGGTCGCGTCTCGCTCGTGCTTCTAAGGCGCGCTTTCAGGCGCGCTTCTTGAAGATCGTCGCGCGGTAGTGCTGGAGCTCCGCGATGGAATTCTGGATGTCGACGAGCGCGTCGTGAGCGCCGGCTTCGGGCTTCACGTGCATCGCCCCTTCGCCGTACCAAGTTCGCGCCAGCATCTTCAGGCTCGTCACGTCGATGATGCGGTAGCTGAGATATCCGCCCAGCCCGGGCATCCACTGGTCCACGAAGCGCTTGTCTTGCCCGATGCTATTGCCGCATAGAACCGCGGGGTACGCACACCAGCCGGCGATTCGTTCGAGCAAGAGACGTTCGGCGATGGCGATATCGAGAGTGGACGCGCGCACCCGTTCGATGAGGCCGTTCTTGGCGTGCATGTTCTGCACGAAGGGCGTCATCTTGGAGAGGGCTTCGTCAGGCTGCCAGATGTCGCAGGCGAATTCTTCGAGCGGATTGAGATCGGCATCCGTGACGATCAAAGCCGCTTGCAGGATCACGTCATTGACGGGATCAAGCCCGGTCATTTCCAGATCGAGCCAAGCGAGGTTCTTATCTCCGCGCGTCCGTGCCGGCATGTCTTGAGGTTATCCCGTCCTGGCCCGTCCGTCAGTACTGCGTCAGCAGTGCGTCAGCGGTCGCAGACGCTTTGTTACGTCTGTTACGTCTTGGAGCGTCGCCCGCCGCCGCGTCCGCCACCGGGCGGCAGTTCGAGGGTCGGGTCTTTCTTGCGCTCGCGGTAAAAGACGAGCACGCGACCGATTTGCTGGACGTCGTCGGAGCGCGTCCGGCTACTGATCTCATCGTTGGCCTCGCGCTTTCCGACGGGCGCATCCTGGCCGATCTTTACCTTGATGAGTTCGTGACGTTCCAGGGCCTCGTCGATCTGCCGGATCACGCCGTCCGTGAGACCCGCGTTTCCGATCTGAACGACGGGGTCGAGATCGTGGGCGAGGCCTCGGAGGGCGCGCTTCTGTTTACCAGTGAGTGTCGGCATTTGTCTGAGATCTTGGCGTCCGGCTCCGATCGAGTCCGGTGAGCGAGGGTGTGGCTCAGGTCGCCCGATGGGTCAAGTGGGGGTCAAGTGAGGCGCCAAGTGCCAGGTCAACCGAGGTCCCGAGCGGCGCACGTCGCGGCGTTGTAGCCGCACATGCCGTGGACCCCGCCGCCCGGGTGGGCGTAGCTCGAACAGAGGTAGAGCCGCGCCACGGGCATTCGATAGCGAAAGTGCGGAAAAACGGGGCGCCAGATAAGCTGGCGGTTCCAGGCGTTTGAGCCTCCACCGATATCGCCGCCTACCAGGTTCGCATTACCGGCCTGCAGGTCGGGCGGCGAGACGATGTTGCGAGCGAGGATTCGCGACCGGAAGCCCGGCGCCAACTCCTCGATCCGCTGCTCGATCCGATCGGCGAAAGACTCGCTCTGTTGCTCCCAACCCCCCGCCGGATTCGCCGGCACGCCCGAGTACGCCCACAGGACCGCCCGTCCCCGCGGCGCGCGACTGCGGTCCATAAGGCTCGGTTGTCCGATAACCAGATAGGGCCGCTCCGGTAAGGCGCCGCTTCGCACCTCCGCCGTAAAGCGGCGCAGATCGTCGATGTCCTCGCCGGTGTGCACGACAGCGCTGCGGCGCGCGAGCTCGTCGTTCCACGGCACGGGTCCGGATAGCGCCCAATCCATCTTGAACGTGCCCGAACCTTGCGGGAACGCGCGCATGCGGCGCGCAACGCGCCCGGATAGATGCTCCTCGCCAACGAGATCGAGCAGCAGCGAAGCCGCTGATGTATCCGCCAAGACGCCGCTCGCGCTGACGGTCTGTCCGTCCGCAAGCTCCACTCCCTGGGCGCTACCTTTGGTCACAATGACCCGCTTCACCCGCCGCCCGAGTTCGACGCGTCCGCCGTGACTTTCCAGGAGGGTCACCAAAGCGTCGGTGATTCGCTGCGCGCCGCCCCGAGCGACCGGATACCCCGCCGTCGTAGCCATCATCCCCAGCACATATCCCAAGGCCGTGCCGAAGCGATCGTCGGGTCCAACGCCGGCGTGCAAGGCGAGGGCCGGTAAGACGCGCTGAGCCGCGACCGACTGAAAGAGCCGTCTCGAGGTCCCGTGTCCGCTCGCGGCAAAGAGGCGTGCTAGTCGCAGCAAGTTCACCGGTCCGAGCCGCAGCGCTGGCCCTACCCGACCGACGGGACCGAGCAAGAATGAGAGCAGCGCTGGCTCGATGCGTCCGTGCCATTGGGCAAGCCGCCTCCATCGCTCCGAGTCGGCATCGCTGCCGAAGTGCGACCGCAGGTCCGCCGCGCTGCGGGAGATGCACGCCGTCGAACCGTCCAAGGCAACGTGGCAGCTTTCGTAATCGGCGTGCGACCAGGCGACGCCACGCCTTTCGAGTCCGAGTTCGCGGAAGGCCGGGCTCGCTTTTCCGAAGGGGAAGAACGCCGCGCCGACGTCGTGGGTGAAGCCCGGCAACGTCAGGTGTTCGGATCCGAGCGCCCCGCCCGGGCGCCGAGGGTGCGCCTCGAATACGATGACGCGATGCCCCTTGGTCGCCATCATGCAAGCGGCGACCAGACCATTCGGCCCGGACCCGATCACCACGACGTCAGCATCCCGGCCCACCTTAGGGTTCTAGCGTACTGCGCCTTTGGGTTCAGCTTTCCTTCCAACCCCAGAGCCGAACTTGTGCCGGAGCACGTGGCACTGATAAGCAAGAGGAGTGCTGACTATTGGTGTTGACCCCGGAACACGTTGCCTCGGATGGGGCCTCGTTCGTCGCGAGGGGAATCGGCTCATCCACGTCGAGCACGGCATCATTCGTCTCGATCCGGGCGCCCCGTTAGCGCTTCGCCTGGCAGTCATCGACGAAGAGCTGGGTCAGGTGATTGCGCGCCATCGGCCCACGGCTGGAGCGGTTGAGGGGATCTTCTTCCATAAAGACGCTCAGGCTGCGGCCAAGCTCGGCCATGCCCGGGGCGTGATTCTTCTGGCCCTGCAGCGCGCCAAGATCGAAATCGCCGAGTACGCGCCGGCGTTTGTCAAACGATCGGTGACGGGTCAGGGCCGCGCGGACAAGGCTCAGGTAGGTCAGATGGTGCAAGGCCTCTTGGGCCTCAGCGAAATCGCCGGCCATGACGCCGCCGACGCGCTGGCCATTGCCATCACCCATTGCCGTACCAGCGGACTTCCGGCCGGGCTTGCCCGACCCAAGCGCCGCAGCAGCAGACGCCAGAAGCTGCCCGCGTCGATTTTGAAGTTGGCCACGAAATAGGGAAGATCCGAGCGCTACGCGGAAGTACCCGGAATTCCACCGAGTTGCGCCCGTCCCCCAGTGCTAGGAGAATGTTCCCTCTGGGCGCTGCGTCTCCATCATTGGGAGCCCGCGGTCACGGGAATGCCACGCGGGCCCATCCGTTACGTAAACTGCATTGTAGTGAGTCGAGTCACGGTCAAATGAAAAGAGTCTCCGTCGCATTGGTTGTTTCTGTCTTGTGCCTGGGCCTGGGTCTGGGATCCGTCGGCGCGAGCTCGGCCATCGCTCAGCCCGCGCCCGTACCTGCCCCCGTCCCCGCCCAGAAACGGCCCGCCGCAAAACCTCCCGGCGACACCATCGATACGATGAGCGCGAAGCAGCTCGCGGATCTGGTCCAGCAGGTCTACGACAAGACGCGCACCTTCCAGGCCGGGTTCAAGCAGCGCTACTCGATGAAAGCCTACAACAAGGTGCTCGAGAGCGAAGGCAAGGTCGTCTTCGAGAAGCCCGGCAAGATGAGCTGGCGCTACGACAACGGCAATCGCGTCGTGTCAGACGGCAAGCTGATCAAGGTGTACCAAAAAGAGGCTCGTCAAATGTACGAGCAAGCGGTCGACAAGACCCAATACCCGGCGGCCCTGTCGTTCTTGGTGGGTGAGGGCAGCTTGAGAAAGCAGTTCCGACTCCGCAAGATCAACGGCGATCGCATGAAATTCAAAGGCGGGTACGTGCTCGTGGCAAAGCCGCGCACTGCGACGCCCGCGTTTCAGCGGATGCTGCTCTACGTCGATGGCGGCACTCACCAGGTTCGTCGGGTCATTCTGCTCGACGCACAGGGCAATAAGAACCGTTTCACCTTCGATGCGCCGGTTGTGAACAAGAAGGTCGAGGCGACCGAATTCACGTTTACGCCTCCCACCGGTACCAAAGTGATTCGCCCTTAGGGGCCCGCTCAAGAGTAACTTCGGTTTTTGTCTGGCCGATTCGTCCCCGCTGGCTTCGTTTCTCCGCCGCCATGTCGCCTCGACATGCCTCGGCGTACTGCAGTACGCCTCGTTGTCGCGCCTTGCCAGCAGGGCGCCTCGACCGCCAAAATTCCGAACTTATTATTTCGTGGGCCCCGGGCTACGCTTCCGCCACCATGGCAGTCAGTCTTTTGAAGCCCGGTGCCGCGCCTGTTGAGGTCGGCTTCGAGCCTATTCGATCTCCCCTTGGCACGCTGACCGTGATCGAGAGCGCGCGCGGGCTGCTCGCGGTCGAATGCGGTCGTATGACGGCGCGCGAGGTTCGACAATTCGCCGGGGCGCGGGCCACGGGCGTGCCTGCTGCCGACGCCAAGTTGCCTTCCGCAGAGCAGCGCGAAGTCGCGGTGACCGCCCAGTTGCGGGAGTTTTTTGACGGGAAGCGGCGGGTTTTTTCGGTCGCGCTCGATCTCTTTGGCGTGACCGCATTCCGCACCCGCGTTTATCGCGAGTTGGTGCAGGTGCCCTTTGGCGCGCTCTCCACCTATGGCGAGCTTGCCGCAGGCATAGGCAAGCCTCGGGCCGCCCAGGCTGTGGGCGGGGCCGTGGGGGCCAACCCCTGGCTTATCTTGGTCCCTTGTCATCGGGTGATCGCCGGGGATGGCTCGCTCGGGGGTTTCAGCTCGGGGCTGGAGCGGAAGCGTCAGTTGCTCTCTCGGGAGGGCATCGTCCCACCGGCCGGCGGTTGGCCGGGACGAGCCGGCTAGGCGCGCCGCGCTTGGGTGGTAACTTCTCAAAAACCGGTGGCGAAGCAGGGGTCCAGCGGCGCGCAGACCGCACAATCT
>PVBE012807189.1_pt1 | contig 11983 bp, 7 predicted proteins | sample 1631181 | NCBI WGS metagenome assembly PVBE01 (sample SAMN08397723, study PRJNA350692) | Marine metagenome, whole genome shotgun sequencing project. | isolation source: water | place: Pacific Ocean | collected 2012-04 | reverse complement strand
ATTAAGATGATTATCTTCCACCAATAAGATGTTGCTCATGTTTACATTGTTCCAGGTGAAGAAGACCAATCTCTCCCAGCGTATTATTTCTCATCCTTTGCATGGGCGGGCAAGATCACCTTGAAATGGCTTCCCCATTTCTCCTTCGACTCGACCTCAATCGTGCCCTCCAGCATTTCAACGAGAGATTTTGTAATCGTCAGCCCCAGCCCTGTTCCCCCGTAATCTTTGCTGGTTGTAATTTCGGCTTGGCCGAAAGGATTGAAAATCTTCTCCATTTGACCTTCGCTCATGCCTATGCCGTTGTCTTTCACGTGAAAGATTAGCGAAGGATGCGAATTGACCTCTTGGTCTACGATTTTCAATTTTATGGTGCCTTCCGTCGTGAATTTGGCGGAGTTGCTGAGAAGATTGAAAAGGATTTGCCTCAACTTTGTTCTGTCTGTGGTCATTTTCATCCCGTCTGGATAGAGAGAGTCCACTTCAAAGCGGTTGTTGTTCTTTTTAACCAGAGGAGTGAGGATGGTTTTCACCTCATTGACTACCTCATCCAGTTCGAATGTTTCGAGGTGCGCCTCCATCTTGCCGGCTTCCACCTTCGAGAGATCCAAGAGGTCGTTGATTAATGCCAAGAGAAATCTCCCGGACCCGGTTATTTTGTCGAGATCGGACTGAAATTCTTCGAGCCCTGCCTCGTCCGCATCTTCCGACAGCATTTCACTGTAACCGATGATGGCGTTGAGTGGCGTCCTGAGTTCGTGGCTCATGCGAGTTACGAAACTGCTTTTCGCCCTGCTTTGGGCCTCGGCCTGCAACAACTTGGCGTGCTCTTCCTCCGCACTGGCCCGACGCAGGGCTCCGAACAGGATGTTGCCCGCCAATTGCAAATTGGGAATCATTGCTTTGTCGAAGGTGATTTTGTTTTTAATCCAACTCAATCCAACGAATCCGACGAATTTGCCTTGTTCTCCCATCGGCAGCGCCACCGCGGATTTCACCTGAAGAGTTTCCAAAAGAGTTCTTTCCTTGATGGCAAAAGGGGGCAGGCTATCCAGCTTCGAGACGTAGATTTGCTCGAAGCGCTGCACTTTCTCCATCCACCATGGAAAAGTATCCAAAGGAAGACCTTGCAGTCTTTCCTTGTTCGATGCGATATTATCTGAACACCACTCGTGTGTGCAGTCCATGCACCCCGTTTCTTCCGACAGTACAATGATGACTGATCGATCGGCTCCTGTGAATTTACCTATTTTCCCGAGAGCGGCTTCCAGGGCATCGTCTGTTTCCGAGGAAGCACCCATCATGAGTTCACTGGAAATTTCAGTGAGGAACTTTTGAATCTTGAATCTTTGCTCCAGAACTTCCTTTAAGTCATTCAGCGCCCTGTTTTCCGCTGCCAGCTTTTCAATCAGTTTGTGATGAACCTGAAGAGAGAGTTCATCGGTGCTGGGCTCGGATGATTTCGAGTTCATGATGAGCGGTGCCGGGGGACCAAGCCTCGCCCTTCGACGTCGGCGGCATTGGAAACGGTTTCTTTCCGTGGATCGCTCGCTCGCCATGGGTTGGTCGAGTTACCGGGAACGGGATTTCGTGGGATCACCGCCGTTCGAGCTATATGCCACTGAATGTTGTTTTTCATGAACATCGAAACGAAGTATCCTAGGAGAACGTCGAAAATATGTAAACCCGAAGTCAAGACCCTTTGGGATACTTGTCCTAAACCACGATCCAAGCTCTATTTTTCTAGTGAAACCGTAAGGATTTGTTTAGAGAAGACGCTGTTTTCACAGTGTGAAGTTCCCGACAGGCTTGATTCAAATACACAATCCGGCTCTGGTTATTCTTTGCGAAGAAATAGATGTCAGGGAGAACCTCAAAGAGGCTGAGCAATCCGTATGGATTGATCTCCATACCAAATCGCCCGCTTAGCTTCGCGACGTTCATTCCTTTAGTTTTATCTGGATAAACTTGGTCAGATCATAACAAAATATGCAAATATTATACAAGCTATCCTGCACCATCTTTGATAACATGGAAGAAAGCTATGAAAAACTTCTGTCACGCTTCACCAATTTCACGGAAATGGGACCACGATCCTAGTTCTATTTATTCTAGTGAAACCGTAAGGATTTGTTTAGAGAAGATGTATCTATGGAAAACGCCGAAACAAGAATGCGGAATTCGAACAAGTTAGGCTAAACGCAAGCAAGACCACCTCCACATATGAAATTCACTTTATGCATCCTCTGTTTGGTTCCGGCCTTGTCCTTGATGGGAGCGACGGGGGAGATTGACTTCAATCGGGACGTCCGTCCCATCCTCGCGGACAAATGCTTCGCTTGCCATGGGCCGGCCGAGGAGGGGCGCAAAGCGAAGCTGCGACTGGACGACCGAGCGGTGGCAGTGAAGAAGGAGGCCATCGTCCCTGGGAAGCCCGATGAAAGCGAACTGGTCTTCCGCATTTTCTCAGACGATCCCGACGAGGTCATGCCAACCCCAAAATCCAAAGCCACCTTGACCGCGGGACAGAAGGAAATTCTTCGCAAGTGGATTGCCGAGGGGGCCGAATACAGTATGCATTGGGCCTTTGTTCCCCCGAAGCGCGCCCCAGCGCCCGCCGTCAAGGAAACTTCGTGGCCCCGCAATGGCATCGACAGCTTCATTCTCGCCGACTTGGAGAGCAATGGATTGAAGCCTTCGCCCGAGGCTGATCGGCATACCTTGATTCGCCGTGTCTACCTTGATCTGATCGGTTTGCCACCCACGCCCGAGGAAACCGATTCCTACCTCAACGACAAGGACCCGAAGGCTTACGACAACCTCGTCGACCGTTTGTTGAAATCTCCTCGATACGGGGAACGCTGGGCCAGGAACTGGCTCGATCTCGCCCGCTACGCCGATACCAATGGGTATGAGAAAGATCGCGCCCGCGCCATTTGGCCTTACCGGGATTGGGTCATCAAGGCTCTCAACGAAGATATGCCGTTCGACCAGTTCACCATCGAGCAAATAGCCGGTGACATGCTCCCGAACCCCACGCCAAGCCAAATCGTCGCCACCGGGTTCCACCGCAACACCATGCTAAACGAGGAAGGCGGCATCGATCCGCTTGAGTTTCGGTTCCATGCAATGGTTGACCGGGTGGCCACCACGGGCGCCGTCTGGATGGGGCTCGCCACAGGTTGCGGTCAATGCCATTCCCACAAGTACGATCCTTTTACCCAAACCGATTATTACCGCCTCATGGCGCTGCTCAACAATGCCGACGAACCCGATTACCTCATCCCCGATCCCAAAACCCTTGCGCGCCGCAAGGTCGTTGAGGAGAAGATCACCAAGGCGGAGTCGGTTCTCGAGAAGGAAACCCCGGATTTCGAGGAAAAGTTTTCCAAATGGTTGAACAAGCAAAGGGCCGTTGTCATAAAATGGCAGATTCTGCGACCCACCCTCATGAAGACCAACCTTCCGCGCCTCGAGGTGCTGGAGGACGGATCTCTCTTTTCCACCGGGGACATCACGAAGCGGGATGAGTTCACTTTGCGCTTCCGTTGCGAGAGTCCAGTCACCGCCCTGCGTCTTGAGGTAATGCCCGACGATCGTTTGCCGGCAGGTGGTCCGGGGCGTTGTTACTACGAGGGTCGCAAAGGAGATTTCTTTCTCAGCGAGGTGACCGGCAAAGCCAACGGCAAAACCATCAAGTTCGTCCATCCTTCGCATGGTTTCGGCAAAATCAGCATTGGAAGCGGCAAGGCTCATGCCGCCAACGTTCTTGATGGCGAAGGTTCCACCGGTTGGTCCACTTCAGGTCGCGAAGGAAAGTCAAGCCAACTGGTTCTGCCTTTGGAAACGCCTTTGCCAGCTGGAACCGAACTGGAAATCGGCATGCTCTTCGAACGGCATTTCGCGGCCAGTCTCGGCCGTTTTCGTTTCGCTGCCACCTCGGCCAAGGAACAAGCCAAGGCCAAGCAGATGCCGACGGCGATCGAGGACTTGCTCGTGAAAGGGGAGGGCGACCTGGAGGCCGGGCAACGGGACAAACTGCGCAGGCATTTCCTCTTCACGGCTCCCGAGTTCGCAGCTGCCCGCAAGCCAGTCGACGCCCTCCGAAAGGGATTGCCAAAGCTCCCTGTCACGATGGTCATGCGGGAACGCCCTGCCGACAATCCCCGCCCTACCCATCGTCACCACCGAGGCGAATACCTCAGCCCCAAGGAAGAAGTCACGCCCGGTGTGCCTGCTACTTTTCCTCCTCTGCCCAAAGGTGAGCCTGCCAATCGGCTTACTTTCGCCAAGTGGCTGGTCAGCGAAAGTAATTCCTTGGGGGGGCGCGTCACGGTCAATCGCGCTTGGCGGGCTTTCTTCGGGGCCGGGCTCCTGCGCACCAGCGGCGATTTCGGGACCCAGTCGGAAGCCCCCGACCATCCTGAGCTCCTTGACTGGATGGCAGTGGAGTTTCGGGAGCAAGGAATGTCTCTCAAGAAATTGCATCGCCTCATCGTGACAAGCGCAACCTATCGGCAGGATTCGCGTGTCACGCCCGAATTACTGGCTCGCGATCCCTTCAATCGCTTGCTCGCCCGTGGCCCTCGCCATCGCCTCGATGCCGAAGTCATTCGCGATCTCATGCTGAAAAGCAGTGGGAAACTTTCTGTGAAGATGTACGGCCCGAGCGTGTATCCACCGCAACCCGCGAGCGTTACTGCGGTTGCCTATGGCGCTACCAAGTGGAACGTGTCCAGGGGAGAGGACCGTTATCGCCGGTCTCTCTACACCTTCTCCAAGCGTACTGCTCCCTTCGCTGGGTTCGCCACTTTTGACGCTCCTTCGGGAGAAGGGTGCGTCGCCCGACGAAACCGCAGCAACACCCCTTTGCAGGCCCTCACTCTGCTGAACGATGATATGTTCGTTGAATTGGCCTGGCATCTCGCCGCCGAGGCCGAAAAAATGGCCGCGGAAAAACGCATTGAATTTTTGTTTAGAAAATTCCTCGTTCGACCTCCCATGGCAGACGAAACAACTCTCATGAGTCAGTTTCTCGAAACCCAGCGGCAACGATTGGCCAAAGGCGAATTGAAGGCTTCAATAATTCTTGGCCGAAAAAACGCTTCGAACGAACTGGCTGCCCTCGCCTTGCTCACTCGAGCCATCATGAATCTTGACGAAACCGTTTCCAAGCAATGAACACCTCCACCTCCAGTTTCCTGCAGGCTCGTACCCGCCGCCACTTCTTTCAAGATTGCGGCCTCGGCCTCGGCAAGATTGCCTTGGCCTCTCTTTTAACGGGGGAATTGGCCGGAAAATCCCTTGGCAAACATCCCTATGATTTGCCCGCCAAGGCGAAGCGCGTCATCTTCCTCTTCATGGCGGGCGCGCCCAGCCAGCTCGAAATGTTCGACTATAAGCCGAGGTTGGTGGAGCTCGAGGGCAAGCCGATACCGCCTTCCGTCATCAAGGGTCAGCGCTACGCCTTCATCCAGCCGGACGCCGCCGTCCTCGGGCCACGCTTCAAGTTTGCCAAGCATGGCAAGTCAGGAACCGAGCTTTCGGAAGCCTTGCCGCATTTGGCCAAGGTCGTGGACGACATCGCCATCGTGAAGTCCGTCCAAACCGGTTTTTTCAACCATTCTCCGGCCCAGCTTTTCGTTAACACGGGAAGCGGCATTCCCGGCCGCCCCAGCATGGGGTCTTGGTTAAGCTACGGCATTGGTAGCGAGGCCAACGATCTACCTGGTTTCGTCGTTCTCAAGAGCGGTGGCAACTTGAGTGGCGGGGCCGCCATGTGGGGCTCGGGGTTCCTACCCTCCGAGCACCAAGGCGTACCTTTTCGGGCCAAAGGCGATCCCATACTACATGTTTCCAACCCGCCGGGCATCGACCCTCAGGCCCAGCGCGAATCATTGGACCTCATACGCAACCTGAATCGGAAGCGTCTGGGTATCGTCGGCGACCCAGAGATCACCACCCGCATAGATGCTTACGAAATGGCCTATCGCATGCAGACTCGGGCTCCCGAGTTGATGGATCTCTCACAGGAAAGCCAAGCCACCCTCAACCTCTACGGAACCAAACTAGGTGAAGCCAAGGCCTCCTTCGCCAAAAACTGTTTGCTGGCCCGACGTCTCGCCGAACGCGGTGTCCGCTTCATCCAAGTTTATCATTCCGGTTGGGATGCTCACTCCAACGTCGAAGGCAACGTAAGGAAGCAGGCCAAGCAGACCGACCAAGCATGCGCCGCTCTTATCCAAGATCTCAAGTTACGCGGCATGTTGGAGGACACCCTCGTCGTTTGGGGCGGTGAATTCGGACGCACGCCCATGGTCGAGGCCAGCGTCGCCTTGGGTCGTACCAAGGGCCGTGACCATCATCCGCAGGCTTTCACCATGTGGTTCGCAGGAGGTGGCATAAAGCCCGGAATCACCTTTGGGCAGACGGATGAACTGGGCTTCAACGTGGTGGAAAATCCCGTCCACGTTCACGATGCCCAAGCTACCATACTGCATCTCCTCGGCATCGACCATCGCCTCCTGACTTTCCGCGCCCACGGTCTCGACTTCAGCCTCACCGGGGTGGAGGAACACCATCCCGTGAAGGCTTTGCTGGCATAATAGCAATAGCCTGCCTAATAGAGTACAGATGAGCCATTATTTTGCAAATAGATGGCAAGTAAACGTCGCAATATGGAGTTGAACGTCTATTAATTGATAATAATAACTTTTTTCGAAGATAAATTATGAGTCGCTTACAAATTGTTTCATGCGCCGTGGCACTCCTCTTTTGCGATGCGGTACCTGCCTTTGGCAAGGAGGTGTCGTTCAACCGCGATGTCTTTCCGATACTTTCCGATCGTTGTTTTGCGTGTCATGGCCCGGACTCGAACAAACGCAAGGCAAAGCTTCGCCTGGATCGCTCGGGTGACGTGGACGGCGCCTATCGGACCCATGAGAAGGTGACTGCGATCAAGCCGGGTTCGCTCGAGGCCAGCGACCTGTGGTATCGTGTCGTCACCGATGACGAGGATGACGTCATGCCTCCTCCGAAGGCGAACAAGAAACGGCTCTCAAAAAAAGAGCAAGCGATCATCAAGAGTTGGATCGAAGCGGGTGCGCGGTACGAGGATTTCTGGGCATTCGTTCCCGCAAAAAAATCGGAACCACCCAAGGTTAAGAACCGAAACTGGAGCAAGCAACCGGTTGATCTTCACGTCTTGGCCAAACTCGAATCGCTTGGCCTTCAACCTTCCGCAGAGGCGGACAAGCGCACCTTGATTCGACGGGTCAGCTTCGACTTGACCGGATTGCCGCCAACCCCCGGCGAAATCAAGGCGTTTCTGGACGACGAGCGAAGCCAAGCTTACGAAGCTCTCGTCGACCGCTTGCTGGCGAAAAAGCAATACGGCGAGCATGTCGCCCGATATTGGTTGGACCTCGTACGATTTGCCGACTCGAACGGCATGCACAAAGACTTTCATCGTGATTTCAGTCCTTACCGGACTTGGGTGATCAAGGCCTTCAACGAAAACCTCGGCTATGATGATTTTGTCCGCTATCAATTGGCTGGCGATTTGTACCCCAATGCGACCAGCGATCAACTGGTGGCAACGGGATTCAATCGGCTTCACTTGATCATCGACAAGGGGACTGCCTTGCCGGCGGAAAGTTTTTACAAGAACGTGGTCGACCGGGTCACGGCCGTTGGCACGACCTTCATGGGCATGACCGTCCACTGCGCCTCGTGCCACGACCACAAGTACGACCCTCTCACCCGGAAGGATTTCTACTCGATGTATGCCTTTTTCAATAACATCGATGCCGAACCTGAAACCCGGGGGCGTCCGAGAAATGGACTGCAGCCCCCCATCGCAATGCTGGGAACGCCCGATCAAAAAAAGAATCTGGATGACCTGAACAAGCAGCTTGCCGAGAGCGACAAAGCATTGAAGGCGATGAAAAAGAAAGTGGCCGAAGAAAAAGATCCCAAGAACAAGAAATCGTTATCCCAAGAACTTAAGTCGCTCACGGCCAAGTATAATGAAACCAAGAAAAAGCGTGATCGGCTCGATCAGGAAATCCCCCGGGCGATGGTGATGCGGGAGCGCAAGGTGGCGCGCCCGGCGCATATCATGAAACGCGGACAATACGATGCTCCCGGCGAACCAGTCACGCGCGACACGCCTGAATTTTTGCCTCCCTTGAAGAAATCCGGTGAGACCGCGACGCGAATGGATCTCGCCGAATGGTTCGTTGATCCCAGCAACCCGCTCACCGCGCGAACAGCGGTCAATCGCTTTTGGCAGCAATTCTTCGGAGTCGCTCTTGTGAAGACTTCCGAGGACTTGGGGGCGCAGGGCGACGTTCCCAGTCACCCCGAGCTACTTGATCATCTTACGGTGTCCTTCATCGAATCCGGGTGGGACGTCAAGGCGTTGATCAAGCAGATCGTGACCTCGAAAACTTACCGCCAATCCTCCATTGCCACCACGGATCAGTTCGCCAAGGACTCCGAAAATCGGATGTTGGCCCGAGGGTCACGTTACAGAATGGACGCCGAAATGATTCGCGATCAGATTCTCGCGACCAGTGGTCAGCTCGTGAACACGATGTACGGCCCGAGCGTCAAGCCACCGCAACCCGACGGTCTCTGGAAATCAGTTACCATGACAGGCGAACGATTCAAGGCCGATTCCGGTGAATCGATTTATCGCCGCAGCGTCTACACTTATTGGAAGCGTGGAATGCCGCCCCCCCAAATGACCATCCTCAATGCCCCGATCAGGGACTCGTGCATCGCTCGCCGCGAACGAACCAACACACCATCGCAGGCCTTGTTGCTACTGAACGAAAACGAATACCTGAAGGCGGCCCGAGGGCTTGCTCAAAAAGCCCTTGCAATTGATGGCGCCAGCGCGAATCAGCGCCTGTCGTTCGCATACGAGACAGTGACCTCGAAGCTGCCGGATGAGAAGGAGCAATCCATTCTCTTGAATCTCGCCCAGGATCTTCAGGCGAACTATTCCAAGCATTCTGCCTTGGCGGATGAGATTTGTAGCGGATTGAATTTGGCGAGCACGGAGAAAAAGGCGGAGCTCGCGGCTTGGACCGTGCTGGTAAATGCTTTATACAACCTCGATATCGTCAAAACCCGTGAGTAACATGAAAGATCCTTTGACAGAATATGGTGACCTTCAGCCGCGCCGATCCTTTTTGCTGAACTCCGGCATGGGCCTCGGCGCAGCCGCCTTGGCGGCAATGATGCCAAAGCGAGGTTTTTCCGTCGACCACGTCTTTGATTCCAAGCCAAAGGCAAAGCGAGTCATTTTCCTGTTCATGGCCGGCGCTCCAAGCCAAATGGACTTATTTGATTACAAGCCGGAACTGCATAAACTCTTTAAAACCGATCTACCCAAGTCCGTAAGCCAAGGGCAGCGGGTGACCGCGATGACCCGGGGCAAGCAACAATTGATTGCCCCATCGACTTTCAGCTTTGCCCAAAAGGGAAAGAGCGGGGTTTGGATGAGCGAACTCCTTCCTCACCTCTCGACGGTGGCGGACGACCTGTGCTTTGTCCATTCCTTCAATACGAACGCCATCAATCACGACCCGGGCAAGACATCGTTCTGCACGGGAGCGGAAGTTCCGGGCAGACCAAGCATGGGAGCGTGGCTCAGTTACGGTTTGGGCTCATTGAACAAGGACCTCCCCGATTTCGTCGTCATGCCCTCGGCCTTTTGGAGCGGCCGGGTGAACGTGCAGGCGCTCTATACGCGGCTATGGGGCAGCTCGTTTCTTCCATCCAAGCACCAAGGGACGTCTTTCCAAACCATAGGTGATCCTGTCTTGTTTCTTTCCAATCCCAAGGGGATCGACGGCAAGGTTCGCCGGAGGATGCTGGATTCGCTTGCGGAACTGAACCAAAAGCACCTTGCGGAAATCAAGGATCCCGAGATTCAGACGACCATTGCCCAGCAGGAGATGGCCTTTCGTATGCAGTCATCCGTTCCCGAGTTGACGGATATCTCCAAGGAACCCAATAGTGTTTTGGAAGCGTATGGGCCCGAGGTAAACAAAACGGGATCTTATGCCCGGAATTGTTTGCTCGCCCGCAGGATGATCGAGAGAGACGTTCGCTTCGTGCAATTGTTCCACCGCGGTTGGGATCACCACTCCCGTTTACCGGACAACCTGCGGGGGCAGTGTCGCGACGTCGATCAACCGACTTCCGCCCTGCTCAAGGATCTCAAGTCGCGTGGACTTCTCGACGATACTTTGATTGTTTTCGTCGGAGAATTCGGGCGCACAGTCTATGGACAAGGGAACATCACTCGCGACAATTACGGGCGCGACCACCATCCCCGTTGTTTCTCCGGATGGCTCGCCGGGGGAGGGATAAAGGGTGGCATGCACTACGGCGCGACGGATGACTTCAGTTACAATGTCGTTGAAGATCCGGTCCATGTTCGCGATCTCCATGCGACCATGCTCCACCTCCTCGGAATTGACCACAGCAAGCTGACCTTCCCCTATCAAGGCCTAGACCAAAAATTGACCGGCGTCTTGGAATCACGCGTGGTCAAAAAGATTATCAGCTGAACTCAACAATGGGCCCAAGCCCTCTCAGACTTGGAGGGAATGAGTTTCTTCAACGACTCCACCTATCAATTCCCCCAGGTTGATCGACTCTTGAGTTGCCAGTTAATCAAATTGGCGTATTCACATGCCTCTTTTTTAAGTCATTTCGAGGAGCAACAAGGTTTTATCATGATAAAACAAAGTTTATGGATTCTATGTTTGGTGTTTTCCTTTGCAGGATCGTCGTACGGGGACAATCTCGACGTCAGCGATGCCGAAGTGACGGTGAGCATCAGGAAGGCGGCTGATTTCGTCTTGATGGGGTTGACCTTGACCAGCTCGGAGAAGATGGTGGAGAAGCGCGAGGCGGAAATTGTGGCAGGGCGTAAGGCGTTGCTGGAGCGGGCCGGAGCGGTGGCGGGCATTCAGGTGGTGGAGTTGCCCGTTGGTCGACAGTACCGTTCGTATGCCAAGACTTCGAAGCTTTCCTCGTTATCGTTTGGAGGGAGTTCGCATTCATCGGAGCCTGGTTTGAGCCAAGCGAGCTTCGAGGTGCGGGCACAGTTGGACGAAGGTGTGGAATTGCTGGAGGTGGTGCGGCGAATACGGGGGTTTACGGACTCCCTCAAGCTTCCGTCCAAGACTTCGAAGATGTTGGGAGATTCCGTGTCGTTGGGTGTGGATGAACCAGAGCGGTATCGCGGAGAGTTATTAAAGCGTATCGCGGCGGACGTTCGTTTTGTGCAGGAGCAATTGGGGCAGGGTGGCGAGGTTACGATTATAGGGTTAGAGCGTCCCGTGCGCTGGCGTCGAGCCAGTGTCCGCGAGGTGGAACTGTTTCTTCCGTACTCGCTGGTGTTTGAGTTGGAGGAGAGAGAGTAGGGAGAGGACAAGGGCGGCATGCACTATGGCAAGACCGATGACTTCAGCTACAACATGGTTGAGAATCCCGTCCAGGCACGGGATTTGCATGCCACCATGCTGCACCTCTTCGGAGTGGACCACCAGAAGTTGGCCGGCGTGGCGAAATCGTTAGTAATTAAAGATATCATCGGGTGAATGACTCCATTTTTTCCACACTTGAATTTAATATTCATGACACGGTGTACATAGAGAATCTTTGCAACATTATCTTGCGAAATGACCAACATCTATGACTAAGCAGAAATACCTAGAGGCTAAGCCTGTCGCACTGCTTACAGTGGTTCTTTCGGGCACTTTCTGCTCTGTCTATGCGAAAGAAGTTTCCTTCGAGCGGGATGTTCGACCCATACTTTCCGACAATTGCTTTCATTGTCATGGTCCCGATGCCAAGGAGCGCAAGGCAAAGCTACGTTTGGACACGAGGGAAGGGGTCTTGGCCGATCTCGGCGGATATGCTGTGGTTAAGCCTGGCGATCCTGCTAAAAGTGAGTTGT
>PVBE012117002.1_pt1 | contig 11983 bp, 7 predicted proteins | sample 1631181 | NCBI WGS metagenome assembly PVBE01 (sample SAMN08397723, study PRJNA350692) | Marine metagenome, whole genome shotgun sequencing project. | isolation source: water | place: Pacific Ocean | collected 2012-04 | reverse complement strand
CGGATCGAATTCTTCTGCTTGAGGGAGGGCGGATCATCGAGTCAGGAACCCATCAAGAACTGATGGAACAGGACCGTGATTACGCCAAACTCTACCGGAAACAATTCACCTCCTGATCACCCAAAGGATTTAAAAATAAACCGCCCCGGCGGTTTCCCACCGAGGCGATCTGTCTAGGGTACACCCCTACTTTACTTGTTCCACGTTCCAAAGACAGTGTGATCCTCCGCATCCCGGATCCCGTTCATCCGAACAGGTTCAGGCAGATGATCACTCCCCTCTTTGTTCAGGACGTAGTACATCCCGTCCCGACCGGTGACCTGGGAATCGTGATCCCCAAAAATATGAACACCATCCTGGGAATCGATGAAGATCCCTCCCGCATTCGAGTGGGAACTGATTTCTGTACTGTTCGACTCAATGCCAAAAGAACTCTTCGTCCCGGAAAAGGACCTCTCCCATGTGGGCTCCTCAGCAGAATAACTGGCCGCCCAGATATCCTGTCGATAAAGACCGTCGTAAAGGTACGCTTTCAGGTTGCTCACCTTCGCCACCATCCCCAGGGCCAGGAGTCTTCCTTCTGAATCATGTGTGACCCCCCGGGCGAACGCTCCGTACTTCATGCCAAACGGGGCAAGAGAACTCCCCTTCGTGGCGGAAAAGATTCGGTTTCCATTTGGGCCATACTTGCAACCCCAGATCTTGATCTGGTACTCCACGTTTACGCTCGACACTTCTTCATAGAGATTCCCGACCACGTAGAGATTTCCTTCCGCATCTACATCCAGGTCGACCGCCTGGTCCGGACCCGATACAAAGCTTCCGGATTGACCATCCTTCCAGAGGAGAACCCCACTCTGACCATCCAACTTTCCAGCAAAGATGTTTCCTGCGAAAGCGCCACAGAAAAAGAGATCTCCGTGGGAATCGAGTTCGAGATCGGTCAAATAATCCGCAACAGGGCTCTGGCCATCCGAGCTATCAAAGGTCTCTTCCCAAAGAGGCTCTTCGGTAGACCCAAACTTCGCCATCCAGATATCGAACGATGCATTTTCATTGGAAAGCATTCCCCCGACAATCGCCTGCCCGGTCGCATCGACATCCAGAGCGACAGCCCGATCATAGGAATTATTCGCCGTTCCATTCCTGGTGGCTTCGAAAACTGTTTTCATCTCCCCCTCTTCCAGATGGAACTGGCCGAGGTAATTATCCATGGGAGATAATTTGAAGATCGGTGCCTCCAAACTTGGAGCCACCGGAGTAATGACGGACACACTCGGTGCAGGAAGAGGATTTACCACCAGGGAAGGATTGATCAAGATCGGTGTCGCCACAAGGGTGACCTGGGGAATTTCGTACTGCGTTCCCAGGACATAGAAGAGATTCGTTTCCGATCGTTGAATCCGAAACGCAGAATCCCGAGCCTTACTCGCCGATTCCCGGACGAGGAGATCACTGAGAAGAGCCCCGTCGGGATTATAAGCCGCGACCCAGATATGGCGGGAGGTCGAGGTCCCGATCCCCGCCTGTTCTACCGTGCCGCAAACCCAGATGTTTCCATTTGAATCGAGTTCAAGGTCGGCTCCTGAATTATATCCGTTTTCAGCCGTTCCCAATTTCGTTGCTTTCCATTGAAGTTCCAGATTTTTGTCAAACTTCGCCAGGAAGATCTTCCTTTCTTCTGAATCGGAAGAATTTCCAAGAACATAAACATCCCCGGAAGCGGACCGAGTCGCCCGAACCTGCTGCTCATTCGCTTCCAGATCGAGATGAGTAAAAGAGACCACCCCCGTGGTAATGTCGTATTGAGCGACATAGCCATCCAGATCCTGATTGATACCTGATCCATTATCTACATTCCCCAGGATCAGACTGTTCTGGCCATCTCCACACTCCACAGATCCGTACACCATGTTCACGGAGACGGTGGGTTGCCCAGAGCTGTTTTTCCGGGTACATCCGAATGTGGCAAGCGCCACAAGAGAGAGAACAATCGCCATCGTGCGATTCGCCATAAAAACGACTCCCATCAATAAAAGTAGAGAGAACGAAATGGGAATACGAGGATCGGCCGGAGGGAAAATCCATCATCCAGGGATCCCCTTCCGTGCGCACATCGCCTGCCCCGCACCATTGTCAAAGTGCCCATGAGACGAAGGGGGGGAAGATTTGTTACAGAATAAATATGGGGATTTTAATGCATATGGGGAGGGTTATGGGTTATGCCTCCGCGTTCCGGATAATTTCGGAAATCTGAGCCGCCGAATCCGCCGACATGAGAGCCGACCTCATCTCTTCTGAATTAAGTAACCCGGCAATTCCCGCGAGGGTCCGAACATGGTGGTGTACATCTCGTTTCGGAATCACCAAAAGAACCAGAATCCGGGAAAGACTCCCATCAGAAGACTCAAACGGAACACCCACCTTGGAGATGGCCACCGCGGCCACTGCTTTTTCCAGCCCTTCCACCTGAGCATGAGGCAAAGCCACTCCATTCTCCATCCCGGTCGAAGCGAGCGTCTCGCGGCGGACCAGCGCATCGAGGAATGACATTCGCTGATCTTTCGTGACCCGGCCGACCTTCACAAGGTGATCAACGATCATTTCAATGGCGGGCCACTTCCCGCCCTCGGATTGAAAATCAAAGAGAACACACTCTTCCTTGATCAACTCTGCAAGCTTCATCTACTTGGCCTCCCGGAGTTCGGCAAGGTTCTCCTGCAACCGGGAGATTTCTTCGGTGAGAGAACCCGCCTCTTCTTCCAGCTTGGCAACCAGTTCCGGCTTTGCCTTGCGGAAAGCTTCATTCAACAGTTGTTTCCCGATCCGTTCGGAACGAGCCTGACGTCCCGCCAAATCTTTCTCCACACGAACCACCTCTCCGGCGGTATCGAAATCAGCGTCACGGGGGATGTATATCGCCACCCGCGATGTGACCGCATTGACCACACCCCTGGGTCTCTGAAGATCAACCCCGATGGTCACCTCGTCCAGGTTCGCCTGCGACCGGAGAATTTCCTTCCCCGCCTCGAGAAGTTCACGAAGATCTTCTTTCGAAACAGAAAAGGTGGCGTTCAAAGCCTTTTTGACCGGGACCTTGTGAATATTTCTCTTCTCTCGAATAGCCGTAACACATTCGAATACGAGTTCCATCCGGGCTTCCAAATTTTCATCCCGTAAACGGGAGGGAACCTCAGGCCAGGGAGCCGTCATGATCGTTTCATTCATCTTGCCCCCAAGTTCGCGATATTTCTGCCAGATCTCTTCGGTGACAAAGGGCATGATCGGATGAAGCAGTCTCAGAATCACATTGAGACTATACGAGAGAGTTTGCTTCACCGCTTCCTCTTCTTGACGACTCTTGGTCAGCTCAATATACCAACCGCAGAACTCGTCCCAGACAAAGTTATAGAGCATCTGAGCGACGGAGCCAAAATCGAAGGTCTCAAGCCGTTCCGAAACAAGGTCGGATACCGTCGCAAGACGACTGAGAAGCCAACGATCTTCGAGGCCGGGAGATTTGGGCGGTTTCGGCTCAACCGAGCCGACCTGCTGAGAAACATACCGCGAGGCATTCCAAAGCTTCGTCACAAAATTTCGAGCCATCTCGGTCCGCGCTACGGACAACTTCCTGCCAAACCGAAAATCCTGCGTACCGGTGGAGAGCATCGCAAGGGCAAAGCGAAGAGCATCGGTTCCAAACTGGTCGATAAGGTCAAGAGGATCGATACCCGTTCCTTTCGACTTCGACATACGTTGCCCCTGATCATCCATAATCGTGGCATGGATGATGACATCATCAAACGGGAGTTCCCCTCGGAATTCGAGACCCGTCATGATCATTCGGGCCACCCAAAGATTGATAATACCCCGATCGGTCACGAGAACCTGTGTGGGATAGAATTTTTCCAGGTCCGCCGTCTCTTCCGGCCAACCGAGCGTCGCAAAGGGCCAGAGGGCGCTGGAGAACCAGGTATCGAGAACATCCGGATCCTGTCGTAACTCCTCCTTCCCACAAGCGGGACACGATTCAGGATCGATCACGGCGGAGATAATCTCTCCACATTCGCAATACCAGACGGGAATCCGATGCCCCCACCAGAGTTGGCGGGAAATACACCAATCTCGAATCGACTCCATCCAATCGAGATAGACTTTGCTCCAGCGGGTCGGATGGAAGGTTACATCTCCGTCCTTGACCGCCGTAACGGCAGGAGCCGCCAGGGCCCCCATGCGGACAAACCACTGCTCCGAAAGATACGGTTCAATAATCGTGGAACAGCGATAACAGATCCCGGCATGAGAATCGTAATCCTCGACTCTCTCCAAAAGCCCTTTTTCCTCCATCGCCTGAGCAATCTGCTTCCGACATTCAAAGCGATCGAGTCCCTGGAAAGAACCTGCGTTTTCATTCATGAGGCCGCCGTTATCCATGACCACTACGGTAGGCAGTTCATGTCGACGTCCCAGCTCAAAGTCATTTGCATCGTGGGCCGGGGTTATCTTTACCGCCCCCGTTCCGAATTCTCGATCGACCGAATTGTCGGCCACAATCGGAATTTCACGATCAACAAAAGGCAAGAGCACCGTTTTTCCAATGTAGTCACGGAAACGGTCATCCTTGGGATGTACTGCAACCGCCGTATCCCCCAACATCGTTTCCGGACGGGTGGTCGCCACGAGAAGAGAGCCCCCCTCCTTTACCGGATAACGAAGGACCCAGAGATTCCCTTTTTCTTCTTTCCGTTCGACCTCAAGGTCCGAGAGCGCCGTCTTACACCGGACACACCAGTTGACGGTGTAGTTCCCCCGGTAGATGAAACCCTTTTTGAAGAGAGAGACAAAGATGCAGCGAATGGCCCGGGAGTACCCCTCATCCATGGTGAAGCGGGTTCGGTCCCAATCGCAGCTACATCCGAGACGCCGAAGCTGATAAAGAATTCGACTTCCGTATTCCTGCTTCCATTCCCAGACTTTTTCCAGGAAAGCTTCCCGACCCATTTCTTGTCGACGCTTCCCCTCTTTTCTGAGTTTCTTCTCCACGACGGTCTGTGTTGCAATTCCGGCATGGTCAGTCCCAGGAAGATAGAGAGCTTCATACCCCTGCATCCGCTTTGACCGGATCAGAATATCCTGCAGGGTCGTATTCAGAGCATGCCCCATGTGGAGCGATCCGGTTACGTTTGGAGGGGGAATAACAATCGTAAAGGAAGGTTTCGATGTTTCCGCATCCGCCCGAAAATATCCCCCATCCGACCACATTCCATAAATGCGGTCTTCGGCTTCTTTCGGATCAAATCGTGTTGGAAATTCCATGATAAAAAAACGCAGATGGCCGCGGCTTCGGGCCACCTGCGCAAGTTTCACATTATAAGGAGGGAAAAAGGAAAGTCAATATCACTCCTTTTTGCCTTCCCCTTCCGTGGTAACCGCCTCTTCCTTCTCCACCTTCTTTGGATCGAAGAAGAGAGCATTCTCCTTGAGACGGACTACAATCTCTTTGCACTCGGTAAATTGACCCCGCAGTAGACCCTCGGAAAGAGGATCCTCGACCAAACGTTCGATCGCACGTCTCAACGGCCGGGCACCGTAGTCCGGGTTGTACCCTTCGTCGATCAGGTATTCGAGAGCCGCAGGGGTTAACTGGATCTTTACCCCCTTCTTCTCGATCCGTGCCTCGACACTCTTCATTTCGAGATGAATGATGCTCTGGAGATCCTTCCTCGTAAGAGGACGGAACATGATGATATCATCGAGTCGATTGAGGAACTCCGGACGAAAGAACTTCTCAACTTCCTTCTCCATTACCTCTTTCATGCCCTCATACGTCGAGTCGGCCGAAGCCTTCTTAAACCCAAGGGTCGTCTGATTCTTCATCATGTCCGCTCCAATATTGGAGGTCATAATCAGAATCGTATTGCGGAAATCGACCTTCCGGCCAAACGAGTCGGTCAGATGGCCCTCTTCCATGATCTGCAGAAGCATATTAAAGACGTCCCCGTGGGCTTTTTCAATCTCATCAAAGAGAATTACGGCATAGGGTCGACGACGGATCTTTTCCGTCAACTGCCCCCCTTCTTCATATCCGACATATCCGGGAGGGGCACCAATCAACCGTGAAACGTTGTGCTTCTCCATGTATTCGCTCATGTCGATCATGATCAGGGACTCTTGATCCCCAAACATCGTCTTCGCAAGCGCCTTTGCCATGAGGGTCTTTCCGACCCCGGTGGGTCCGAGGAAAATAAAGCTTCCAATCGGACGACGTGGATCTTTTAAACCCGCCCGAGAACGGCGAATCGCACGAGCCACGGTGGAAACAGCTTGATCCTGACTGACCACCATCCCGTGAAGCTCGTCTTCGAGGTGCAGAAGTCGTTCCGCCTCTTTCTTTTCAATTCGAGTAAGCGGAATAGAGGTCATCATCGATACCGTTTGCGAAATTACTTCGGCATCTACCACCCCGTCAAATTCCTTGTTCGATTCGCGCCATTCGGCAAGAACCTTCTCGCGTTGCCGCTTCATCTGAAGGGCCTTGTCCCGAAGCTGCGCCGCCCGCTCAAATTCCTGCAGGCTGATCGCTTCATCTTTCTCTTTTTCAAGGCGACGAATATTCTCTTCCAATTCTTTCACGTTCGGAGGAGAGACCATCGACTGGAGACGAACGCGGGCACCCGCCTCATCCATCACGTCAATCGCCTTATCCGGAAGGTAGCGGCCCGTGATGTACCGACTCGAAAGATCGACACACGCCTCAAGAGCCTCATCCGTATAGCGCACACGATGGTGTGCTTCATACTTATCCCGAAGCCCCTTCATAATCTCGAGCGATGCTTCGCGGGCGGGAGGATCGACAATGATCGTCTGGAATCGGCGTTCAAGGGCGCCATCTTTCTCGATGTACTTGCGGTACTCATCCATCGTCGTCGCACCCACACACTGAATCTCTCCACGCGAAAGAGCCGGCTTGAGGACGTTCGCCGCATCGATCGCCCCTTCCGCACCCCCGGCACCAACCAGAGTGTGAAGCTCATCAATAAAGAGAATGATATTTTTCGCCCGACGGACTTCGTTCATGACCGATTTAATTCGCTCTTCAAACTGGCCGCGATATTTGGTTCCCGCCACCATCAAGGCAAGGTCAAGAACAACAATACGCTTTTCTTTTAGAATCTCAGGAACATTGCTGTTGATGATATCCTGGGCAAGACCTTCCACAATCGCAGTCTTTCCGACACCCGCTTCCCCCAGGAGAACCGGGTTGTTTTTGGTTCGACGGGAGAGGATCTGCATCACCCGCTCGATCTCTTTTCTTCGACCAATGACCGGATCGAGTTTCAAATCTCCCGCCAGTTCTGTCAGATCACGACCAAAAGCGTCCAGGGCCGGCGTTTTCGATTTCGACCCCTTCGGCCCCCCGATCTTGTCATCCATGTCGGTCTGGGCATCGGCACCGAGAACCTCCAGAACCATATCCCGAACCTCGTCCAATTTGAGTCCAAGATTCGTAAGGACCTGGGCCGCGATCCCCTCATTTTCCTTGAGAAGTCCCAGAAGGAGATGCTCCGTTCCAATAACATCATGGCCCAACTGCGTTGCCGCTTCTCCCGCAAGTTCGATCACCCGCTTGGCACGAGGAGAAAAAGGCAACTGTCCCAGGGTAACGGTTGGACTGGTCGCCGGGGAAATCAGCCTCTCAATTTCCTGTCGGATCCGTTTCAGATCCACATTTAGATTTTTGAGGACCTTCGCGGCAACCCCGCCCCCTTCCTGAATAATGCCAAGAAGAATGTGCTCCGTTCCGATAAATTCGCTATTGAGGCGCTGAGCCTCCTGACGGGCGAGGCTCATCACTTTGCGAGCCCGCTCCGTAAACTTTTCAAACATATTGTGTTCTCCATGAAGATGTAGACGCGGGGTCACTATACCAGAAAGAGACTCCAGGGCGCCAGAAAACAGAAACCACTCCCAGGACGGAATCGTCATGAATCGCCCTTATTTTTCGACCCCTTCGACCTCAAGAATTTTGCCATGAACCGGTTGATTCCAGCGACGTTGATATTCCTGATGCGTATGATAGAGTGATCAGAACATGAACACGGAAATGGCGAATCCCTTTCGAGGCGACGGTCCCCGAAAAACTCCTCCCGGAAGCGGGAAGGAATGGAATAAGATCGGATTCCTGATCCTTCTTCTTCTGGCCGTTGCGGTGATGGTCGGGATTCACTTCTCAAAACCCAGGAATCCTATCGAGGGGGCCCAGAACAAGACCGTTCAGTTCAAAGATGCGGAAAAGACCCCTCCCCAGGAGCAGACCCCCTCCCCCGAACTCGAAGCGCTTGAACAATCGGCAAAGGACTCCCTCCCAACCCTTATTGATAGTAGAGAAAAAATCGATAAAAGCGGCGAAGGGTTCCTGAGACATCTCTATCTTTTCCTGGGTTTGACCTCTAAAGAGGTCTCCAAAAGGGTTACCTCTGAGTTGACCGCAACCAAGCTTCTGGAAAAGCCGGATGAATACCGCGGAAAATATGTCCGACTGAAGGGGAGATTAATTCAGCTTTATACGGAACCCCTGCACGTCACGACGACAACTGGCACGAAAGATGTTTATCTGGGAATCATGGAAACACGACCCGACGCGAAAACCGTCGCTTTCTATCTGGGAGAACATCCAGTCAACGCGCTTACGGGAGAACCGATGATCTTCCACACTCAGCAGTACCAGGGGCAGGAACTCATGAGGGATTGGGTCCAGATCGAGGGAATGTTCCTTCGAGTGTGGGAGTACGAAGGAGAACCGTTCCCCAGCGGCGCTCCGCGCTGGATTCCGGCACCGGAACTGTTCGTCAAAAATATCCAACCGACGATCGCCCCCAGGGGAAAAGATAATTCACAGACAAACCTCGTCATCCTTATCGGTTCTGTTTTCGGAGGAATCGTTGTCGTCGTTCTCTTCGGAGGTTGGATGGCGGGAAAATATAACAAGGGCAATCTTCGAATGAGAATGCTCGAGGTAAAGCGAAAACAAAACCGCCCGGTTTTTCCGGAGAAGAAGCCCTCCACCGAAGTGCTCGGAGAAGAGGTCAAACCCCCTGAGGATCCTCCTGAAACCGCCCTGTGAGTAATCCGATTCACTACCTTGTTGCCCTTCTGATTGCCCTTGCTTATCCCACCGGGCTGGAACCCCTCCATTTCGCCCAATCCCCCCTCGTTTCCCTGGCCGCTTTTGGAGTCATCCTGTTCGGAGTAAGCCTCCTCTGTGCAACCTTCTACGGACGGAAAACCTCTCCTCCCCTCTTCCGACTCTTCCGGACGGGAATCAAAATTCTGAACTTGTTCCTCTTTGCGATGCTCATTTTCGTTTTCCACTTCCCCCTTCTCATCTGGGATAACCTGGGATTCGAAATGATTCCCGGAATCGATGCCGCCCTCGTCCTGGCCCCTTTTTTCTGCCTCATGGGGAGTCATGCTCTTTTTGCCGCTCGGGGAGAAAGCCGGATCCGTGCCGATGGATCGACGTGGAAAGGACATCTTATCTTTGGAACAAGAACCTTCCTTGCCTTCAGCCTCTTCCCGATTCTCCTTCTTCTCTGCCTCCAGTTTGTCTTTGTGGGAATCCCGGCCGTAGAGAAACTATCGATCATCTATCCCTTCGCAGCCTGGGGCATTGCGCTTGGCGTGATCAGCCTGTTTCTTCTTCTCGCCCCCTTCTATCTGAAACTCGCCTTCGGGGCCCCGCCCCTTCCGAAGGGAGCCAAGAGAGCCCGCCTTGAAACCTTGGCAGAAAAATCAGGGTTTCTCTACCGGGACCTTCTCCTGATTAATACAAGCGAATCCCGAATTGCCAATGCACTCATCATCGGATTACTTCCCCACGTTCGATATGTCTTCTTTACCAGCACCCTCTTCCATCAAATGGATGAAGGGGAACTGGAATGTGTCATGGCACATGAAATGTCCCACGGACTTAAGAAGCACCTCGTCTCCTACTTTCTCTTCACCCTCGGATATCTTGCCCTGGCAACGGGACTTCAGGAAGTCCTGGCGGAACTGGGAGTTCCAGTAATGGTCGTATCCGCTCTCTTCCTGCTCCTCTTCTTTGCCTTTTGGGTCCTCCTCTTCGGATACGTTTCACGACGTTTTGAGACCGAAGCGGACCTCTATGGAGCGGATCTCCTTGAATACGAAGCCGAATCGATGTCAAAGGCAGGCCGCCTGGCTCAAGCCCTTCATCGAGTCTGCGCACTCAATGGAGTGCATCCCGCCATAGGATCCTGGAGACATTACAGCGTTTCACGACGAAGCATGATCCTCCTGGAAGCTGAATCGAATCCGGGGATCAAAAAGAAGTGGGAGAAAACCTGCTCTCGACTAAGGATGGCGGGGTTTGCGGCTCTCGCAATCAGCTTTCTTTATGGAATCAATTTTACGGTCCGAAACTTAAAGAGAGTTCCCCAAGCCACAGCAGAGTGGGAAATCTATGAAAGTGCCTCCCGAGGATGGAAATTGCTCCACGAAGGAAAGGCCGAGGAAGCCGCTCCGCTCCTGGAAAATTCTTTGCGGGGATCACACGCCCCGGGCGAAATCTACCTCCTTCTTGCCGAAGCGTACGAAGAACTGGGACGGACTCGGGAAGCGCTGGAAAGCCGAAGAATGGCGGAAAGGGTAGGCGTCACCGATCCTCGGTTTCGTCTACAGCTCGAACCTACTTCCCAGGATCGATAAGAGGCTTCGGAAGATCAACCTCTCCGCGAATCACCGTCGGTTTGATAAAGAAGAGAACCTCTTGAATAATTTCCGACTCTTCATGCCGACTGAAAAGATACCCAAGAATAGGAATATCCATCAGGAAGGGGATCCCTCTGCGGTTGTAGGTCTTCTCCTTGCGGTACAGGCCCCCGATCACCACCTCTTGCCCATCCCGCACGAGAACTTCCGTCTCTACACGTCGGACCGAAAACTCGGGGGCTTGCGTATCAGGGGTAATGTTGATGAATGCGAGCGTCGTGGTCACTTCCGGTTTAATCTTGAGAATGATCTGCCCTGGAGCCGCCTGGCGAGGTGTAACCTCTAACGAGACCCCCGCCGAGCGATAGGTGTATTGACTCGTTGTCGTTCCGTTGGAATTCACAGAAACGGTTCTGGGATAAGGAACTTCTTCTCCCGCAAAGAACTTCGCGGTCTCATCCGCCTTGACCAGAATACGAGGTTGGGAAAGAATCTGTGCTTTCCCCCGCTTTTGGAACATCTCAAAAAGACCGTCCAGAGAGTATTTTGTCCTATGAAAACGGAAGGTAGATCCCTGGAATTCATTCGTCCCCGAAGCGATCGCCTCCTGAGGACTCAAGTTCATGAAAACCTCGTTCAGAAAACTCCCCGAATCTGTTTCCTTTGCGTAGATCTGGTTATCCGTCGGACTACCTTTCAGCCCCACTTGAAGCCCTTTGGTCCACTTGATCTCCACCACTTTCGCTTCAATCTGAATCGGAGGTTCCACACGGTGGACCAGTTTGAAAAGCGTCTCTACTTTCCCAATATTCGCCTTCGTATCGGTGATCACGAGGGTCTGGAGAGTGTCGCTATATTCAATGCGACCCTTTCCTTTCGTTAGATAAGGGGTGAGAACCCGATGGAACTCATTCGTCTTGGCATGGTGAATATCATAAATCACTGTGACAAGCTCACCATGCTCGACACGCCCCTTTTCCCAACAGCAAAAGGAACTCCACGAACCACTTTCCTGCGTAGGCTTTTCCTGCGCGGTCAAGAAAGTCGCCGGGAGAAGGAGGGCCAGAAAAGCGATAGAAATTGTCTTCATCTGTTGGGGATTATTCTACCCGTGGGAGAGACCTTTGCAAGAGAGTTCAGGGGATCGCGGAGATCACCCCTTGTGTCTCATCCGGAGCTGCCTTGCGAAATTTTACCGTTCCTTTTTCGACGACAAGGTCATACCCCTTCTCGGTGGCCACATTGTGAACGG
>PVBE010489670.1_pt1 | contig 11983 bp, 9 predicted proteins | sample 1631181 | NCBI WGS metagenome assembly PVBE01 (sample SAMN08397723, study PRJNA350692) | Marine metagenome, whole genome shotgun sequencing project. | isolation source: water | place: Pacific Ocean | collected 2012-04 | reverse complement strand
GGAGAAATTAACCGAATTTTAAGGACTCAAGGATAAATCGGATGCAATACATTACCTTTTCGGCTGCAAACAGACTGCAACCAGACTTTTCATCCCCTCTCTTTTTCCATTAAATACGCTTTATACTTCCTATACTTAATCTGACTCTGCGAGTTCTGTTGATTCAGGACCTGAGATGACAGTAGACAACATGATCGTGCATAGTAAGGCTAAGTATACAAGTGCGGGCCGAAATGGCACTTGTTCCAAATGGCATTTGTTTCACCGTAAATTTAATTAGGAGGTCATAATGAAAAAGATGACATTGTCAGGAGTATCTTTCCTTGGAATGTTATTGTTTACAAGCATAGGCTTCATCAATCACGCGCTTGCACAAGAATCGGCTGATGAGCTTGTGGTTATTCAGAGTCAAGAACCGGTAGGGCTTGATCCGACAGTCCATAGAGAAGGACCCACTTACGCTGTAACAATCAATATTTATGACTCGTTATTAAGGAAGACCCGTAATGGGGAAAATGCACCTGGATTGGCCAAGAGTTTTGAAAGAGACTCTGATTCTTCGTGGGTATTCAATCTACGGGAAGGTGTTAAATTCCACAATGGAGAGCCACTAACATCTGAAGCAGTCAAATTCACTATTGAACGTATTTTAGATCCGGAACTGGACTCTACTCGAGCGAGTGACTTCAAATGGATGGAAAAAGCGGAGATTATCGATGATCTGACAGTTCGCCTTGTTGCTAACAAGCCCTTCGCGTTGGCAGAGCACTATTTCACAGAACTTCAGATAGTCTCACCGAACATCCTCAAAGAACTTGGAGATTTGACTTTTAACGAGGAACCAGTTGGAACAGGCCCGTATAAATTTGTGAAATGGGATCGTGGTAATGAGATCGTGTTGGAACGGAATCAAAACCACTGGACCTCCCCCGAGGTGGAAAGGGTGAAGTTTCGCTTTATAAGTTCAGCAGCCAGTAGGGTGGCAACATTGCTCGGTGGTGGTGCAGATTTGATCACCGATCCACCAATTACTGCACGAGGGCAGATTGAGAACAGTTCTAAGAACGCACGATTTGTTACCGCAACTGGCACTCGAGTTGTTTTTGTAGGGTTGGATTCAGTACAAGAATCCCCCTTGCAAAATGTATTAGTTAGGCAAGCTATGAATTATGCGGTGGATAAAGAAGCCATCCTTACAAATCTTTTGAGTGGTACCGGAGAGCAAACTACAACCAATTTGACGAGTAAAGACTTCGGGTTTAATCCTGACGAAAAACCTTATCCATACGATCCGGATAAAGCTAGAGGTTTGTTAGCTCAGGCAGGTTATTCAGACGGCTTTGAGATCAAAATGGATATGGTGAATGGCCGTTTCATTAATGACACCAATGTAGCCCAAGCAATTGCTGGGTTCTTAAATGACGTTGGAATCAAAGTAAACTTAAACGTACTTGAGTTTGGTGCATTTAACGGTGCTATATTTTCGAAGAAATCCAGTCCAATGTACTTTGCGAGTTGGGGTAATCCTGTCTTCGATCCATCCTACTTCTTTGACTTCATTACGCGAACCGGGGGATTACTTCGCACCATTGAGGATCCTGAAATCGACGTTCTATTAAATGGAGCGAATTCAACAACCGATCAGGATGTTAGGAGAAAGCTTTACCACCAGGTGATACCTTTGATCAATGAGGCAGCACCAACCATATTCCTCTACAAGCAGCCTGTTATATATGGAATGAGTGAGCGTCTAGATTGGGAAGCTCGGTCTGATGAATTTCTGCTCATGAGCGATGCCAAATTAAAATAAGTAAAGCAAAGGTAGTGACGTCAATTTCAGGTTGGCGTCACTACTTATTTTTTTACTATCGTCTAAACCGAGTAACTAACACTAGGGGCACGAAGTGAAGAATTTGTCACATAGCAACCAAGTCGAGGATCTAAGAATTGATCCACTTTTCCCAACTGACTTTGAACGCTTTCACCTGGGGAGGGTTGCTCTAGGGTTGGAATCTCCAGATCTTATTCTAGCTGGGGGACATTATCTCAATGTATATACGAATGAAGTGATTAGAGGGGATGTTTGGATTTCTGGGCGATTGATTGCCAAGATAACCTTAGATAAATGTGGCTATGACACAAAAACTTATGACGTCAGTGGAAAGCTCCTTACGCCTGGTTTTGTGGAAGGTCATATTCATTTAGAAAGCTCTCTGGTAGACCCGGTGAATTTTGCAAAGTTAGCATTGCAATGCGGGGTCACAACAATTTGTACAGACTTCCATGAAGTTGGCGCTATAGCAGGAAAAATTGGCATACAAGAAATGATGTTAGCGACAAAGCGAACGCCTTTAAAGGTTTTACAAACGACTCCTATTGAATTACCTTTTTTACCAGAGATTCAAAGGACGCTCGGTTCATTGGTTCCAGCTGAAGCCCTAGAACTCCTTGAGAGTGAAGAGGCCGTTGGTTTGGCAGAAGTTATGGGGAATAAGGTTGTTGAATGGCTTACTCACGGAAAACCAAGTGATTTTGCCTTATTGACTAATGCAACCACTAATCGTCGTACACCCGAAGGACATCTCTTTCATACACGAGGTGATGAATTAGACGCTTGTCTAGCTGTTGGTGTGAGTTCCGATCATGAACTTCGGCAACAAGATGAAGTTGTCGAAAAAGTCCAAAAGGGTCTATTCGTTATGCTGCGTAATGGTACGTTGGCAAGAGAGGTAGAAACATTGGTCGAGGTTGTCAAGTCGGAGGGTTTGCCACCAGAACATATTGGCTTAGTAACAGACGACATGAAGGCTTCTGATATGACGCCAGAGAAATATATGCTCAAAAAGGTCCGTCTTGCAATTTCGCGTGGAATAAGCCCAATTGATGCCATCAAGATGGTGACACATAATGTCTCAACACATTACCGTCTTGGCGAACTGCTCGGCACACTTAAGCCAGGCGCCTATGCTGATGTTTTGATTTTCGACTCACTTGAATCTCTGTCAATAGAACGAGTGATTTGCTCAGGTCTTTTCATTGATGATTTTGTCTCCGATAGCGATAGAACGCCACAATACAGCCCCCAGCTTTTGTCAACTGTTACACGTGACCCCCTCACAATGGATCAACTACGCTATTTGCCTGCCGGATTCAAAGAATCTAATGTTTTAGCCAAACTTATCCAACTTAATGAGAAAAACAGATTTACAGAGATCATCGAGGTCAATTTGCCAGTTTCAGATGGCGACATCGATTTAACAAAAACTAAAGAGAACTACTTATATCTAATTTGTGCTAATCGCATGCACAATGAACTGGTTGGCCTCGGTTTGTTGAAAGATTATGGCCTTGAAGAAGGAGCTGTTGCAGTGAGTCTCGCCCATGATCACCATGGTATTGTCGCGTTGGGGCGTGATAAAGAATCCTTGCTTTGTGCTACCAATCGTGTGATTGAGCTCCAAGGTGGCGTTGTGCTTGTGCAGGAAGGTAAAGTTTCTGCAGAACTACCCTTGCCCTTGGCCGGCATTATGTCTACAGAGCCCGCACAGGAAGTTGTTGAAAGGATCGAATTTTTGGAGAATAGATTACATGAGTGCGGAGCAAGATGGAAAGAGCCGATGTTCTTTCTCTTCTGGCTAGGCATGGAAGTAGCTCCTTTCTACCGTATTTCAGATCAGGGTTTGTTCGATAGTGAAGCTCAACGTGAGATCCCCTGTGTTGAATTCAACGTGTGATCTCCTATGTTGAATAGCAGGCAAGATGCTTAGAAATTATCCTATCGCAGTTTTCTATTGGGTTATATGAAGTTGTCGTGGCATTATTGCCCATCTAAGTGTCTCGAAGGAACCCTCTTAGTAGTCAACATTCCTATAATTAAAACAGGATTCCTTCTCTTCTAAAATTAGTTATGTGGTTTAACTTGCCTTTGCATTTGATTATCTTAAACATCCAAGGATAACAATCAGAAGAATTTGATTCTGTTACTATTAAGTCTATCTAGTTGTAAATTAATCAAGTTTGTTTTTGCGCTGGAATGCTTGCCGTGATAAACAGGTTAAATATCGTTACTAGGAACAGTCATAGTTTATTATCTCATTCTCATTCAAGATCTTCCGTCATTATCCGCGCATATAAGAAATCTCAGCATAAAACCAATTGATTTCAATGAAAGGTTCCAAAGTCAGTCCCTTTACCACTTAAATATTAGTGTGACCAGTTTTGTAGCGATACTAAGAAACCATTCAATGTTAACTTTTCTTAGACGACGTCTTTTTCAAGGATTGATTTCTATCTTAATAGTGCTTTCTATAGCGTTTGTCGTTTTAAACTTGTCGGGTGATCCGATAAGAATGATGTTGCCACCAACCGCATCTCAAGAAGATGTAGAGGCAATGCGAAAATCATACGGATTTGATCAGCCGTTAATTTATCGTTACTTTACATTTCTCAACCAAATAGCGCATCTGGACTTTGGGAAATCTGTACAAACTAGAAGGCCAGCGCTTAGCATGGTGTTGGCAAGGTTACCTGCAACAATACTTTTATCATTCTCTGCTCTATTTCTTGCAGCACTGTTTGGAATCCCGTTGGGAATACTCGCTGCAGTGAAGAGAGGGAAAATTGTGGATACGTTAGCAGTGTTATTAAGTATGGTAGGTCAATCCACTCCAGTATTCTGGATAGCCTTGATTCTTATTTATTTGTTTGGGGTAATTTTTCCAGTGCTTCCCCCTTCAGGATATGGGACCGCAGAACATTTGATACTACCCGCTACTTCACTTTCCTTGTTCCTATTGGCTGGAATAACAAGGGTGACGCGGACCAGTCTATTAGAAGTCTTGAATATGCCATTTATTACAACGGCTCGCTCAAAAGGACTGAAAGAACATGTTGTTATTCTGAAGCATGCATTTTTGAATGCAGTAATTCCTGTGGTAACGCAACTAGCCTTACAAATGCGTTTTGTTATTGGAGGCTCGGTTGTGGTAGAAGCCATTTTCGGTTGGCCAGGGTTAGGCCAACTTCTTGCTCAAGCGGCTTTTGCGCGGGACTATCCTGTGGTAATTACCAGTACCTTCTTTATATCGTTATTCATTATTTTGCTCAATATCGCCTTGGATTGTTTTTATAGTGCAATCAATCCAAGGATCAAGCTGTGGGAATAATGGAACGAAAGAACAATAGGTATGATTCTCCTGCTATGACCCAAACGAAGAAGGGGTGGCAACAGTATCTGAGTATAGTTTGGAGATATAAACGTGTGTTTGTAGCACATGCGATGCTGTTAATAGTGTTACTCGCTGCCATTCTCGCACCACTTTATCCCAATGATCCTTTCGACCAACGTTTGGCACTGTCACTTAGCGCTCCCGCGATGACTCAAGAAGAAAATAGATTACCGTCGTTTATGGGAACAGATTCTCTTGGCCGAGATCTTTTTTCTCGGCTTTTATTGGCAACCCGAATTTCTCTCATGGTAGGTTTTTTATCTGTGTTTATTGCATGCCCCCTGGGGGCATTACTCGGACTGTTTGCAGGATACCAAGGGGGGATTGTTGATGTTATTGTAATGCGAATTGTTGATGCGCTTTTATCTCTTCCATTTGTGGTGATTGCGATCACAATCGTTGCCGCAATAGGGCCGGGCTTAGTCAAGTTAGCTTTAGTACTCGGGCTAACGGGGTGGGTGACATTTGCGAAGTTAGTGAGAGGTGAAGTGTTAAGATTAAAAGAAATGGAATATATCGAGGCTGCTCGTTGTATTGGTTGTTCAAGAACACGGATATTATTTCACTATATTGCTCCTCAGGTTTTCGGCCTAGTGTTGGTAACGGTAACACTAACTCTTGGTCAAATGATCATTGCTGAGGCAATCTTGAGCTTCCTCGGACTTGGTATTCCTCCTCCAATGCCTACCTTAGGTGGTATTCTCAGCGAGGCTCAGACTTTCTTCTTTTCAGCTTGGTGGATTGTTATATTTCCAGGTGTGTTTTTGATGGCAATAGTGCTGAGCGTCAATATTATTGGTGATTTCTTGCGTGATTACTTCGATCCTCAATTTAAATATGAATGGGCGCCAAAATTGAAGGAGAACCCACAGTTGTGAAAAAAATCGATTAGATACTCTTACAGCATATAACTTGTGTAAATAGATCCGACTCAGACTGGATATGTTCTCACGCTATATTTTAATGCCTTACAAAACACTCTCCTATTAACGCGTTTCATGCAATGTTTTTTGTGACGTGCATATAGTTGCGAGCCGCAACTAATTACTTAGGCTTGCGGGAACCGATTGGGTAATCGGATGCCAGCACGTTCAATCAATTCTTTGGCCCGGACTTCAGCCTCGGCCAACACCGCCTGTTCATCCGTAGTTTGGATGACGTTGTCTTCGAGGAGGATCCTACCATCAACGATCACTGTGGAAACATTCGTTGTATCCATTGCGTAGACCAAGTTGGCAACCGGGTCGTGCAATGGAAGCATCCCGGCAGATCGTGGATTAATGATTGTGATGTCGGCCCGCTTTCCTTTTGATAAGGAACCGATTTCATCATCCCATAGAAGGGCCTTCGCAGCTCTATTTGTGACCATGCCAAGAACAGTTTCGGCCGGTACGACTTGCGGGTTGAGAGTTCGGCCTTTGTGTATCAACCCTGCTAAATACATTTCACTGATTATATTCATTCGATTGTTTGATGGCGCTCCGTCTGTTCCCAGTCCAACGAGAACACCACGAGAGAGCATTCCCGGAATATCAGCAAAACCAAGAACTCGCATCGCCGCAGCCGGATTGTGTGAGACAGGCACATCTCTTTTCGCTAAGATGTCTAGCTCTTTATCGGTGAGCCAAACACTGTGAACGGAAAGGAAGTTCGGACCGAGAACACCGAGGCTGTCAAGGTGAGCAATAGTTGTATTACCGCGCGTTTGACGCGCAAATTCAATCTCTTCGGGAATCTCAGCTATATGAGCATTAATGCCAACACCGGTTCTTTCTGCTAATTCCTTGCTTTGAAGGTATAACGCATCAGAGCAATTAAAGATTGTCCTGCAGCTAGTCCAGACGCGAAGTCGTCCATTGACACCTTTATGGAACCGATCAATTAGATTCTGTTGATGTTCGATGCACTGGTCGGTCGGCTTGATCATCGACGTCGGACCATCTCCTTCATCCATAATCGAACAACAAAGGATACCGCGCAAACCGAGTTCTTCTATGGCAGCTGCCATTGCATCCACATGCTGGCCGCCTGCCTCGGCAAAGCAGGTCACACCTGTCCGTATTAGTTCGATTCCACAAAGGAGCGTGCTTATGTAGCTGTCCTCATAGGTCATTGCTGACTCATACGGCCAGATTCGATCGTGAAGCCATGTAAGCAGGCTGACGTCATCGCCAAGCCCACGTCCTAGTTGCTGGGAAAGATGAACATGAGTGTTGATTAGACCTGGAAGGACCATCTTCCCTTCAGCATTGATCACCCGTTCTGCAACAATATCGGGAGCATTGGCGGTCGGGCCAACGTAGGCGATGCGGTCACCGTCTATGATAACAGTGCCGTTCGTGTAGACACCGTGTTCGCTGTCCATGGTTACGATCCAACCCTGTTCAATTCGGATCTTCATGCTAGATCTCCTTTCGGCGGGATTGTTGGGTTATCTTGCATATATTTCAAAACAACTCTATTCTTGATTTTGTCGCTCTAGTATCAGGCCTGGCTTGATAGTTGCCATTTTAGGAGAAAGAGATTTGCTGGAAGTGAAGCAATTAAAGACGACTTTCTATACACAGCATGGCCTTGTTAATGCTGTCAACGGGATATCATATTCACTGGACCAGGGAGAAGCACTTGGCATCGTCGGCGAGAGTGGATGTGGTAAAAGTGTGAGCGTGCTTTCCATCATGCGTTTAATACCTGACCCACCTGGCAGGATTGTTGGTGGTGAAGTTTGGTTTCAAGGTCGAGATCTTCTCAAAATGAGCTTAAGAGAGCTTCGACAAATACGCGGCAATCGGATTGCTATGATTTTTCAAGATCCATTGTCTTCTCTCAACCCAATCATGACCATTGGGAGTCAGATCATCGAGATGGTATTGCTCCATACAAACAGGAGCAAAAAGGAAGCTTACGAACATACTGTTGAGCTGCTCAAAATGGTAGGAATTCCAGATGTCGAAAGTCGATTGAATGATTACCCTCACCAATTTTCCGGTGGTATGCGTCAGCGAGTTATGATCGCGATGGCTCTCTCATGCGACCCTGTACTGCTCATTGCAGACGAACCTACAACTGCTCTTGATGTTACCATACAAGCTCAGATTGTTGACCTTGTGAAGCGACTGCGCGACCAACTTGGGATGGCCGTCATCTGGATAACTCATGATTTAGGGGTAGTCGCAAACTCTGTTGATAAGGTCATTGTAATGTATGCCGGCCATATCGTTGAAGTTGCTCCAGTGAAAGATTTTTTTGCAAATCCAAGTCATCCCTACAGTATTGGATTGCTCAGGTCTCTTCCCCGATTGGATTCAAATACTCACCAGAAACTTATCTCGATTGGTGGGCAACCTTCAAATCCAAGTGACTTGCATGGCTTTTGTCCATTTGTCGACAGATGTAAAGATGCCATCGAAAAGTGTAAACATGAAAACCCATTGCTGAGAGAGTTGACTCCTTCCCACCAAATAGCCTGCTGGGTGGATGTGCATCAAGAATAAGAAACATGGCAATCGGGAACAAAGTCTTACTTAGCGTTAAAAACCTGAAAAAACATTTTCCCATTACCTCTGGGAGTTTTTTTAAGAAGCAAGTTGGTGTAGTGAAGGCTGTTGATGACATTTCTTTTGAGGTGTTTGAAGGAGAAACATTAGGTTTAGTAGGTGAGAGTGGTTGTGGTAAATCGACTACAGGACGAACAATTCTGCAACTTTACCGTCCCACTTCAGGTCAAGTGATTTTTGCTAATACCAATTTGGTTGACCTAACGGAACATGAGCTCCGAAAAATGCGGCGGCGCGCTCAGATGATCTTTCAGGATCCATATTCTTCTCTTAACCCAAGAGCTACCGTAAATAAGATCATTAGCGAACCATTGCAAATACATAAAATTGCCACGGGCAAGGCGCGTGATAACCGTGTAAAGGATCTCCTAAATATGGTGGGCCTGAATTCTAATTATGCTAAACGCTATCCTCATGAATTGTCAGGAGGTCAACGGCAGCGTATTGCTGTCGCTCGAGCGCTAGCTTCAGATCCTGAATTTATCGTTTGCGATGAACCTATTTCGGCCTTAGACGTTTCAATACAAGCACAGATTGTAAATTTACTGGAGGAACTGCAGGATGAATTGAATTTGACATACCTGTTCATTGCTCACGATTTGAGTATGATTCGCCATATCTCACGTCGTGTAGCAGTAATGTACCTTGGCAAGCTTGTAGAACTTACTGAGCGTGACCAACTCTATAATAATGCTCAACACCCCTACACCAAAGCTTTACTTTCTGCAGTACCAATCCATGATCCTTTAGTGGAGGCACAACGGAATCATATTATTCTGGAGGGTGATATACCCAGCCCAGCAAATCCACCCCAGGGATGTAACTTTAATACGCGTTGCCCTGTGGCGGAGAGACAGTGCTTTGAGGAAGAGCCCGTTTTGCAGGAGGTTTCACCGGGTATCTGGTGCTCCTGTCACCTAGTTTAGCCTTATCACTTTTCAAGGAAGTCGAGCTTCCAATTGGACGCGGTCTAGCGGGTCGCAGATGAATTTTCATTGTGGTGGAGGCTCAGAATCTCCGCCAGTAATCGCGGATCGACATTGCCGCCACTGATGATCGCCGCGATCTTCTGGGCTGTGGGCAGTTCGTGTCGCCGGTTAAAGAGGGCGGCGGCCGATACCGCACCGCTGGGCTCGGCGACCAGACGGCTATCGAGCGCCAGGGTGTGCACCGCGGCGCGGATCTCTTCTTCGCTGACAGTGATGATATCGTCAACGTATTCGCAAATATAACGAAAGGTAATATCGCCCAGCTGCGTCGCTCGCATTCCATCTGCCGCGGTCTCACGGGTCTTCTCGATCGGGAGCGCCACAATCTCGTCACGCCGGAGACTTAACTGCGCATCATTGGCCAGCTCTGGCTCTACCCCGACGATCGAAACTTGCGGACGGCTCATTTTTAGCGCCGCAGCGATCCCGCTGATCAGGCCGCCTCCACCTATCGGTACTAGTACTAGATCGATGTCCGCAACCTCGTCAAGGATCTCCAGCCCGCAAGTACCGTTGCCGGCAATGACCGTCTCGTCATTGAACGGCGCCACCATCGTCAGCCCTTGGTCTGCGGCCAGCGACTCGGCATGGGCGCGCCACTCTTCTTCGCCGCCATCTTCGAGCAATACCACCTCGGCCCCCAGCGCCTCAGTTCTGGCACGTTTGATCTCTGGGGCCCGGGTAGGCATCACGATCACCGCGCGAATCCCCAGAGAGCGCGCGGCATAGGCCACACCCTGAGCGTGGTTGCCACTCGAAAAGGCGATAACGCCTTTGGCTCTTTCAGCGAGTGAAAGACTAGCTATCTTATTGTAGCCGCCGCGCAGTTTGAACGAGCCGATCGGCTGTAAACTTTCCGGCTTGAAAAACCACTCCTCGCCAGGTGCGCTCTCCGACGATGGCACCAGACCTGTCTTGAGCGTTACACCTTCCAGGCGTGCCTGTGCAGCTCGGATATCGGCTAGTGCAATCATCAGCAGGGGCTCCCTAATAGGGGGTAGCTGAATTCATTAGAGCGATCGGATTTCCTGTCGCATGAAGACAATGTATGAGATTGCGAAATATCCAAACGTGATTGCTAAAAGGGAAATAATAACACCATAACCATGGAAATGGCGGTACTTACTCCACCCGTGGGACTGAATCTCTATGCTATCGAAGGCATCACCGGCGGTAAGGTTTCCCTAAACGACGTCATATTGGGCTCTATTGCTTTTCTTATTATTCAAGCGTTAGTCATAGTTTTAGTCTTTAATTTCCCTCAGTTAGCTTTGTGGATCTGGTCGGCCCCCATCGAGTGGTCCGGTTTGAATGTTAGTGCATGACCGGCCTGGTTGCCATCGAAACAATGGTTTCCGGGGCTGGCGAGCGGTAGCCCAAAGCACTGTGCGGTCTCTTGGTGTTGTAGTTCCTCGGAGGTCGATAGATGCGATATCACGTAGCAACTAAGGAAAAGACTGCGGCATTTTGGAAGCAGAGAAAAGAACGACTTGGCGATGGTGCTGTGATGTCCATACCGATCATGCCGAAACGGCGAAGACCAAATCAGGTCGAAACAGAGAAGGACAAACTTAAAAAACACCCGCGTAAGTCATTGATTTAAAAGGGCGGAAAACACCGAAAAATGGCATGATGGTGGGGGGGTACTACCGTGCCATTTTTCAGTCAAAACAAAGAAGCACAAACCTAAAAAACAGGTTAAAAACCCCTGTATTTATAGACTCAAATTAAGCGAAAAAGGGGCCTATGATAGGGGGGTACTACAAGCCTCTTTTTAAGAGAATATTCGACGCCCTTTTTCCCCAACCTCGTCACCGAGTCCTACGCCCTTAAGTGCGTATAGCGCATCAGCACACACGGCAACTAAAACAGTGGCGGAAGGCGTTTATGGGAGTGGTACCGGGGTTTAGACTTAGGTCATAGGTAGCCCCCTTCTAACTTATGTCGGATAGGCGCACGTTTTTCTTATATTCGGATATCGGCTGATGGAGGTTTATCTCTCCCCTACCCCTCTGCGTTACAGCCAACAACAGTGGAGATCACTGTGACCAGAATGTGACCGGCAGGAGTCCACTCCTGTCCATTTGAGTCACAATCCGTCACAACTGCGTGGGGTCGAGTTTTTGGAGCGCGGGGTCGAGTTTTTGGAGCGTGGGATCGATTTTTTGGAGCGTGGGGTCGAGTTTTTGGAGCGTGGGGGCGAGTTTCT
>PVBE011342923.1_pt1 | contig 11985 bp, 14 predicted proteins | sample 1631181 | NCBI WGS metagenome assembly PVBE01 (sample SAMN08397723, study PRJNA350692) | Marine metagenome, whole genome shotgun sequencing project. | isolation source: water | place: Pacific Ocean | collected 2012-04 | reverse complement strand
GGTCGTGGGCCTGGCCCGGAGGCACAATCGACTTCATACTCTGGTAGAAAACGATCGAATCTTTTTCCAGCATTATTGCGATATCGAATATTCGGTCTATCGACTCCGAGCCAGTCAGTTTTGGCGCCGCTTCGCCCCCGAATATGCTCCCTTCGGCGATGGCCTGGAGATACAAGCCGGATGGGCTGCCGGCCGGCGGGGTTACGGGCTGGATCTTGCTTCCCGCGAATTCCGATCGCATCGCCGCAAAAGCTCTTTCGTGCGTAAATTCCATTTCCGCCAGAGCCAGCAGCACGCTACGCCGATTTTCATCAGCGTTGCTCGCCGCGACCTGGTAGAACAGGGCGCCGTCGCGCTCCATCTTCTCGGCGATCCTGAAAACACTGTCGGCGGTGAGATTGATCATTCGGTTACTCCTGCGTCGGGGGCGTGAATACTCTCTGGGCCATTTCGCGGTCGAGCATGAACAGCCCGCCGGGCGCGCCTTCCATCAGCTTGAGCTGCTGGACGACCCCGTCGGCGGAGGCTTCTTCCTCGACCTGTTCTCCCACGAACCACTGCAGGAAGTTGACCGTGGCGTGATCTTTGGCGTCTGCGGCCTGGGCGACCAGGTCGTTTATTCGCGAGGTCACGATTCGCTCGTGTTCCAGGGCGTTTTCAAACGCAGCCAGCGGAGAGTTCCAATCGAGCTGCGGAGCATCCATCGCCCCGAGCACCACTCGCCCGCCTCGTTCGTCGATGAAGTTGTAGAACTTCGTGAAGTGGGCCGTCTCTTCGGCGTACTGGATCTTCATCCAGTTGGCGAAACCGGTCAGGTTCTTCGAGTCGAACCAGGCGGCCATCGACATGTAAATATTGGCCGAGTACATCTCGAAGTTCATCTGCGAATTCAATGCATCCTGGATCTCTTTGGTAAGCATGTGTCTATCCTTTCCACAGTCCGTGCACGTTGCAGTGTTCCCGGGCGGTTACTTCACAATCGCAATCGCCGGTGTAGAATACCGCTTCAGGGGCGTCGCCCGGAGCGAGATAAGCTTGTGACACTACGTTTCCGCAAATCAGTTCGATCCACTGGATGTAATGTTCGCCGGTCATCGGGTGGAGGGTCGATCCCACTGTTACTTTGTATCCGCCTTCAATCTTCTCGATTACGGGCACATGTTTTTCGACCGCCGAATCAGCGGTCTGCGGCTCCAGCAGGAACATATCAGATCCGCAGCAGATCAGTGATGCTCCACCGCCGAACAGCACTTCGGCGATATTTCCGCAATGTTCGCACTTGTATACCTGTAGTTTCTCTGGCATCGCTCTTCCTTTCTCAATTCGTTAGAAGTCTTTATTCAGTTCCCGTCTGTTTCTGGCGAGATGTTTAGTATGCAGCCGTCGCCTGCTGTCGCTCGGACAGAGCCTTTGCGGCAGCCTGGCGGACATCCGAAATACGGCGTGAACTTACGCTGACAGTCCTTATTCCGCTGGCCATCAACCTGCCGGTGTATTGTACGTCCGAGGCCAACTCTCCGCAGATCGAAAGCGGTTTTCCCGCCAGGTCCGCCGCCAGTGAGAGGTTCGCCAGCAGGCGCCAGAACACGTCGTAGTCCTGGCGGTAGTCGTCTGAGACAATGCTGTTGTTGCGGTCTACGGCGAAGAAGTACTGGATCAGGTCGTTGCTGCCTATGGAGGCGAAATCGGCTTCCTCCAGCAGAGCCTGGGCCTCCATGCACGCCGAAGGCACTTCGAACATGATACCGTGTCGAATCTTCCCGGAATCTATGTCCGACGTCATCTCCTCGAACGCTTGCTTCAGCGTGCGGAACTGGCTGAGCCCAGCGATCATCGGGTACATTACGTGCACCGGCGCATCTCTGGATACTCTGGCCAGCGCCCGTGCCTGGGGCCGCATAAGGTCGGGTCGCCTCAGCAGCAGCCTGGCGCCCCGGCATCCCATCGCCGGATTATCTTCGATCGGAAGCTTCAGCTCTTCCAGGGGTTTGTCGGCTCCGAGGTCCAGCATGCGTAAATATATCGGGCGACCTTCCATAATCCGGGCCGCATTGGCGTAAGATTCGTACTGCTGGTCTTCATCCAGCGTTCCGCCGGCTGCGAAAAACTCGAATTCCGTGCGATACAGGCCCACGCCTTCGGCCTGCATGTCCATCGCCAGCTTGGCTTCGGCGGCGGTGCTTATGTTGGCCATCACGGTGAACTGCCTGACCGGTTCGACTGCTTCGATAGCTTTTCGCTCTACTATCAGGCTTGCCGCATCCGCTTTGGTTTCGGCGCTAGGGCGAACTACAAGCTCTCCGGTGGTCCCGTTAAGGAGCACCTCGGTTCCGCACGGGATCTGGTTGTGGATGTCGGTTATTCCGCTAACAGCGGGAATCCCCAAAGCCTTCGCCAGAATCGCCGCATGCGAGGTCTTGCCCCCTCGTTCGGTTACGAAGCCCAGCAGACCGTTGCCCTCGACGTCCATAGCTATCGATGGGGTAAGTTCTTCGGTTACGACAATCCGATCGTTGCCGCGGCGGCACTTGCTGTCGGTCGTGCATTGGAACGACGGGCTGGTGTCGCACAGAACGTCCAGCAGGCGACGCTTCAGTTCACCCAGATCGCTGGCGCGTTCCTTTATGTACTCGTCGTCGAGCTGGGCCAGTTGGTTCTCGTACCTGTCCAGCGTTATCGTAAGGGCTCGCTCTGCGTTGGCGCCGTCGTCGATCGCCTCGTTCATCTCGTCGCACAGTACCGGGTCCTGCAGCATCATCTTCTGGGCTACGAATATCCCCGCCTCGGCCGGGCCGATACGGTCGGTAACCGTGCTGGTCAGCTCATCGAGCCGCTGGATGACGACGTCGCGAGCCTTCAGGAGTCTGGCTTTTTCGCGATCGATTCCACGCCCGCTGACTTCGTAGGAGGGCATGGTGTTGTGCTTCTTCTGCTTGAAAAGGCAGACTTTAGCCAGAACAACCCCGGGACTTATCGCCAGTCCGGTGTAGCGTGTCTCGTTGTTCTGTTTTGGGGTCATATTACTTCCTTTGGGTCGCGTCCGGGCTCAAGGGCCGCCGCTTACCAGTTCTCGCCGAGCAGTTCAAAGTGCTTTTGCGGGTGTGCGCATGCTATGCAAGTTTCGGGAGCTTCGAGGCCTTCGTGGGTGTAGCCGCAGTTAATGCAGCGCCAAACGACCGGCTCGTCGCGTTTGAAGACCAGTCCGCCTTCAATGTTCGCGATCAGGCCGCGATATCGCTTCTCATGTTGCTTCTCGGCCACCGCAATCGCTTCCATGACTATCGCGACCTGGTCGAAACCTTCTTCATGTGCGGTCTGGGCGAAACCGGGATACATTGTGGTCCATTCGAAGTTTTCGCCCGCGGCGCCTTCAGCCAGATTATCCACAGTCGCTCCGATTGGCCCGAACGGGAACGCGGCCGTGATTTCCGCCGTTCCGCCGGTCATGAACTTAAAGAGCCTCTTGGCGTGTTCCTTCTCCTGGTTGGCGGTCTCTTCGAAGATATTGGCGATTTGCACGTAACCTTCCTTCTTCGCCTTGGATGCGAAGTAGGTGTAGCGGTTGCGAGCCTGTGATTCGCCTGCGAACGCGCCCATGAGATTCGTTTCGGTCTGGCTTCCTTTAAGTTCCATCGTCATTGCTCCCTGGTTGTGTTGTTATTGTTTGGGATTGCTGTCCTTACATTTTTCGCAAAGGCCTTCGAACTCGAGTTCGTGGCCGGTGATGTCAAAGCCTGAGCTTGTCTTGGCGGTCTGTTCGAGGTCTCCGAACGGTTCTGATGGTATATCACTTATACACCCGCAGTTAGAACATCGAGCGTGATAGTGGTTGCGTAACGCTCTTTCGTATATCTTCTGTCCCGAACCGATATGTAACTTCTTTACCATACCGGCCTGAGACAATACTTCAAGGTTTCTGTAAACCGTTCCGAGACTAATGTTTGATATCCTCAATCGTACGTTCTGATAGATCGCGTCGGCGGTGAGATGACTGCCCGGAGTCGACAGTTCTTCGAGTATCAACCGCCTCTGGCGAGTCATGCGAAGTTCGACGGACTCTTCTCTTGTTTGCATCCTATCCATAATAGTAATCATTACTGTCTGTCTGTATACATGCATTGTAGGCCTCGGATTTTCGCGAATTCAAGCCGAGCGGGATGAATTGATGTTTTTTTCTCCGTTTGGCCTGCTAAATTGGGCGATAGAAAGCAGATAAGGAAAAAATAGTGGGCTCTTGATCTAAGTCAATGTTTCCCGGGCGGGGGGGCTCTAGAATGTGGGCGAACAGGAGAAAAGTTCATGGAGACTAGTATGAGTGGAAAACAGATGAGAAAGATCGTCTTGATTGACGAAGACAAGTGCACCGGTTGCGGTCTGTGCGTTCCGGACTGTGCCGAAGGCGCCATTGAAATAATCGATGGAAAGGCCAAGCTGCTGGCCGAGAATCTTTGTGACGGGCTCGGCGCCTGCCTGGGCGTTTGCCCCGTCGATGCGATAACTATTGAGGAGCGGCCGGCCGATGAGTTCGATGAAGCCGCCGTCGAGGCCGCTCGCACCGCGCCTGCAGCGCCAGATCAAACGCCCTGCGGATGCCCCGGCGCCATGGCCCGGTCGCTTGAGCCCCAGGCCGCGCCCAGTGCGGAACCTACCGGACGAGCTTCGCAGCTTTCGCACTGGCCGATTCAGCTAACGCTGGTTCCGCCTTCGGGTGCGATGTGGAACGACGCCGACGTGCTGATCGCCGCCGACTGCGTGGCCTTCGCCATGCCGGATTTCCACGAGCGTTTGCTGGCCGGAAGGGCGGTGGTAATCGTCTGTCCGAAGCTCGATGACGTCGGACCCTACATTGACAAACTGACGCGAATATTCGCCGATAACTCCATTCGCACGGTTACAGTGGCTCACATGGAAGTACCGTGCTGCACCGGCATAGTAATGGCCGCCCGCGCCGCAATGGACGCCTCCGGACGGACCGACATACCGTTTTCCGACATCACCGTCGGCATTGACGGGACAGTCCAGTCGCAGAGATAACAGAGTATGAACGCCGCCTCGCCAGACAAACAGCTTCAGACGATCAAGAAGTTCATCGAGGTCTTCTGCAGCAAGAAGCATCGGACCGATGGTAGCCAGTTGTGCGATGAGTGCAGCGAGCTGCTGGCGTATGCGACTGAGCGTTTGGCAAAGTGTCCCATGGACCCGAAGCCGAAATGCAAGGACTGCACCGTACACTGTTACGACCAGACGCACCGCGACAGGATTAAGGAAGTAATGAAATTCTCCGGGATGTATTTCGTAAAACGAGGCCGCCTTGACTGGCTGCTGAAATACTTCATCAGTTGAGCCGAAAGCAACCGACACAATGACACTACCGGCTGACACCACAGACTTCGGGATCAGAGAATCGTTAATCGCCCGGATGGAATCCGTCTTTGGCGACGATTCGCGACGGATCGACCATGCTATGGCCGTGCTGGGCCATGCCGAATCGATCATGGACGCTTCGCCGGGCGTATGCGGTCTGGTCGTGACGGCCGCTGCGATTCTGCACGATATCGGCATTCACGCAGCCGAGCGGAAACACGGTAGTTCGTCCGGCAGATACCAGGAGATCGAAGGCCCGCCGATCGCCCGCGAGATCCTCGATTCCATGAATATTGACGACGCGACGATCGATCACGTTTGCCGAATCGTGGCCAATCATCACAGCGCACGCGACATCGACACGCCGGAATTTCGAATAATATGGGATGCGGACTGGCTTGTTAACATCCCCGACGAATATGATACATCCGACGTCAAGAGCACGTCGGAACTTATTGACAAAGTGTTCAAGACCCCAAAGGGGCGGACAATAGCGAAAGAACTTTTTCTTCGAAAGGACTAAACGATGAGTATGTTTTGTTTTCAGTGTGAGCAGACCGCCAAGGGAACCGGCTGCAATATTTCCGGCGTTTGCGGAAAGACCCCTGACATTGCGGCGTTGCAGGATCTCCTGCTGCATGCGGCCAAGGGGCTGGCCCGCTACGCGCACCGCCTGTCCGGGCTCGGCGTGACCGACAGGGAAGCCAACGTATTTATCATCGAGGCGCTGTTCACCACGGTGACAAACGTCAACTTCGACGTCGACGCCATCGTTGACGTCCTGCGAAAGGCCCGCGAAACCGGCCAGCGCCTCAAGGCCAAATACGAAGAGCTCTGCAGCGAGCCGGAAGTGATCTGCGGCGAGGGCTGCCAACTGGCCGACACCACAGAAGCCATGATCGCACAGGCCGAAGCTCTGCAGATCGACAAGCGCCAGGCCGCCGACGGACCCGACGTAGTGGCCCTGCAGGAGCTGATCACGTACGGGCTCAAGGGCGCCGCTGCTTACGCCGACCACGCGCAGGTGCTGGGCGTGGCTGACGATGCGGTCTTCGGCACGTTCAACGAGATCCTCGACTACCTCGCCGGGAATCCCAAGGATGTTGGCGAGCTGACCGGCACGGCGCTGAAAGTCGGCGAGCTGAACCTGAAGGTCATGGAGCTTCTGGACCAGGCCAACACAGAAGCGATGGGCCATCCCGAACCGACTCCCGTTAACATCGCTCCGGTAGCCGGCAAGTGCATCTTGGTCTCCGGCCACGATCTGAAGGACCTGCTCGAACTGCTCAAGCAGACCGAGGGCAAGGGCGTTAACGTCTACACTCACTGCGAGATGCTGCCGGCAAACGCCTACCCCGAACTCAAAAAATTCCCGCATCTGGTCGGCAACTACGGCGGCGCATGGCAGACCCAGGCCGACGATTTCAATGCGTTCCCCGGCGCGATCCTGATGACCACAAACTGCATCCAGAAGCCGCTGGACAGCTACGCGGCCCGGATCTTCACCACAGGTCTGGTCCACTGGCCCGGAGTCACCCACGTCGCAGACGGCGACTTTACGCCCGTGATCGATGCGGCGCTGGCGTCCGACGGTTTCGCCGAGACCGCCGAAGCCAAGACGATACTCACCGGCTTCGCCCGCAACGCCGTGATGAGCGTCGCCGGCCCGGTGATCGAGGCGGTAAAGGCCGGACAGATCAAGCACTTCTTCCTGATCGGCGGCTGCGACGGCGCCAAGCCCGGACGCAACTACTACACCGAACTGGCCGAGCAGGTCCCCGACGACTGCGTGATCCTGACGCTGGCGTGCGGTAAGTACCGCTTCAACAAGCTGGACTTCGGCGATATCGGCGGGATTCCGCGACTCCTGGACATCGGACAGTGCAACGACGCGTACTCTGCGGTCCAGATCGCTGTCGCCCTGGCCGGCGCCTTCGAGTGCGGCGTGAACGACCTGCCGCTGAGCATCGTGCTGAGCTGGTACGAGCAGAAGGCAGTCGCCGTCCTCCTGTCGCTGCTGCACCTGGGCATCCAGAACATCCGCATCGGACCGTCCCTGCCTGCGTTCGTGACCCCGGCGGTACTGAACGTTCTGGTCGAGAACTTCAACGTAGCCCCGATCGGCACGCCCGAAGCCGACATCGCCGCGATCCTCGGAAACTAATCCCTCTAGCTATAGATTTGACGGTAGCGGCCGGTCGCCCCCAAGCGACCGGCCGCTTTGTTTTGTCACGCCATGTCTCAATCTCACCGGATCGAAGAGGTTCACAATTGCTTCACAGTTTTCACGTGTGACGCATGGCCAGGAAAAGGCGTACCGCTTGTCCTGTATGCAAATTATACAGGGTCGCAAATGAGTGTAAGTATTTAGCAACAAAGATGTTATGGCTTAGTGTTCCGCCCGGTAAACGCCGGAACAACTATCGCCGCTGAGCATATACCGAGGTTCACACTTCCCAGGGGTGTGAAGCTGGTAACCTGCCCAGCCCAGGAAGGCCAAATTCACCACTCCGCCGGCGCCGACTGCCCGCCGCCGCGCCCGTTTTCACACTGGCCGGGCCGCGGGGAATTACGTTGTGATTAGTGTTTCCGCTCCGCACAATAGTATGCAAATGTCGCGCGGGGCTATTGGCCCGCCGGCCGCACGTTCATTGAATCCTGTCGATCGCAGGGAGTCAGCTCATGGAATCGCAATCGCAATCCAAAAATGAAAAGGGCGTCAATCGTCGCAGCTTCGTCAAGTCCGCCGCCGCGGCGCCGCTGGTCTTCAGTATTGTTCCCAGCAGTGTGCTCGCCGGCGGGCGGGCCAAGGCCCCGAGCGAAAAGCTCAACCTCGCCTGTGTCGGGATAGGCTACCAGGGCCAGCGAATGCTCCACACTCTTCTGAAACGCTCCGACGTGCGGGTAACAGCCGTCTGCGATCCGAATACCGAGACCAACGACTACCTCGGTTGGGGTCGGGCCGTCGCCAGGACCGGCATGCCCGGCGGGCGGGCGGTAGGTCAGCGAATCGTCGACGCCGCCTACCGACGCGCCAAACCAAGAGCCGCCGGCCCCCGCAGGGGATGCGCCCCATACGCCGACTTCCGCGAAATGCTCGCCAGGGAAAAAGACCTCGACGCGGTCCAGATCATCACCCCGGATCATCTCCACGCGACGATCGCCATCGCGGCGATGAAAGCCGGCAAGCACGTGGCGATGCACAAGCCGATCGCCAATCGCATGTACGAAACTCGCCTTACGGTTCAGACCGCCCGCAAGACCGGCCTGTCGACCCACCTGCACGCATGGCGCGAGTCGGCCGACGTCTATCGAATCCGCCACTGGATCAACCAGGGCGCCATCGGCCCGGTCCGCCAACTCCACCGCTGGATATACAAACCGATCTGGCCCCAGGGCATGACGACCCTGCCGACTAACACTCCGCCCCCGCCGAAAGGTTTCGACTGGGACCTCTGGCTCGGCCCGGTTCCGCATCGTGCGTATTCGCCGGAGTACACACACGCGGTCTACCGCGGCTGGTACGAGTTCGGCGCCGGCCCGATGGCCGACATGGGACTCTACGGTCTCTGGATGGACTGGCGGATCCTCGGCCTCGGCGCCCCGACAAGCGCCGAGGGCTGCGCCAGCTTCACCTGCGAAGTACGCGGCTTCCACTGCGGGACGGTTCGCAACGACGTATCGTTCCCCCACGCCTCAACGGTGCGACTGGGTTTCCCCGCCGGCACCGACAAATCCCCGCCACGCGAAGTCTTCTGGTACGACGGCGGGATGCGCCCCCCGACGCCGAACGTCCTGACGGCATCGAGAAGGCAGCTACCCAAACAGGGCGTAATGTTCGTTGGTGACGAAGGGATAATTCTCGCCGGTTTCTTCAACGAAAATCCGCAAATTCACCTGAACAAATCCCCAGGCCGCCCAGCCGCCGCCCCAAAAACACCCGCCTCAAAAATAGTCCCGCTATACGATGAATGGATCGGCGCCTTCCGCACCGGCGCCCAATCCCGCGGCAGTTTCCAGAACGCACAGAACGTGGCCGAAGCAATCTGCCTGGGCAACATAGCAATACGCACCAACAGTCGCATCGAATGGGCCCCAAAAACACTAAAAATCACGAACAACCAATCAGCAAACAAGTACGTAAAACGATCAAAATACAGGAAAGGCTGGGAATTGTGAGAGGCCGGCAATTGATTTCATGGCCGGGGTACGCAGCCCAGATCCCGGATTTAGCTTGCTCTTGTAATTGCAGCGATAGGATAATCGAAGGTCCTTAATTGATATTCTAAGGGCCGACCCCAGCGACGCCCGAATTTTCAGTCGATCTGAATAGAAACATGAATCATGACTATCCTAGAAAGTAACTATTGTTTATCCCTGAACTTAAACCTTCAAGCCCCCACTCCAATTAAACCGATAATCTGAAAAACGAATTGTGCTATTTGATATTCCAGGAGTTGACCGCAACCGGCTACTTGACTTCTGAATGAAACGCCGATATAATGTTAGGTAGTTGTTAGGAGAGAGGACCCGATTATGGCAACAGAAAATGAACAGGACGGCACACTCACGGTGGAGAATGCGATGGATGTTCTCATTGTCCTTCTTTACGCTCCGGGAAAAACTGGAACATCAGAGCCAATTAATGGAATTACGCGTTTGCAGAAGTTGATGTTCTTGATCAAGAGTCGCGTGGCGCTGGAGGATCTTGTTGACCAAGCAAAAACCTATGCGTATGAACCCTATAAAATGGGTCCGTATTCCTCGGAACTGGTAGAAGCTATCGACGAACTCGGGTCGGCTGGCATTCTGTCAACAAAGAGGCTTGAGTACTGGTTGCGGGATGATGCGGACGAAGAACAAGAAGATACTGATGATTTTGACGCGAGAACAGTCAAACGAAAACGTGTAGAATCACTTAGCTACTTTCTGTCTGATCCATTGGGCCGAAAAGTTGGCCAAGAACTCTGGAATAGTATGTCTGATGAAAACCGAAGGCAGTTTGGGGTCTTCAAGGCCTTCTTTAACTCTTTGTCTCTTCGTCAGCTTCTTATTTTTACATATGAGAACTTCCCAGAGTACACCGTTGAGAGTACCATAAAGAAAGGGCTTGGGCTGCTTTAAGGAAATCTTTACGACATGCTGCTATCAGTAATTAACGCCACCGAACATTTGAATCCTCTTTTTCATGAATGGGGGCTGATCGTTGCGATGGTAGGCGTGATTGTCCTGTTATCCCCGTTTGTTTGGTGGCACGTGAGGATGGATTGCAAACGGATCAATGTTCTTGTGTTGATATTCGAGCGTCATTGTCAAACATGTTCCAAAGCACCGTTGTTGAAGAGTCGCTATATGTCTTCCAGTTGATAGAGAGCCGTCTTCCTCACGTACTGAGTCAGGTTGAGGTTGGAAGTTCAGCGCCATCAGCCTTCGACAAGCTTTCCCAGGGACTCCGATCGATCGATGAAAACTCCCGTGCTGCGTACGAGACTCTCCTGCAGAATGCTCTATCGGGCGTGATCGTTGGCGAAGTCAAGAAGATATTTAACACCGCACGACGGGAATGTGGCGAGAACGGGGCGCATAGCGCCGGGGGGGATGAATTGCGGATAAGCATAGAGGGGGATAGCCAACTGAAACTCAATATGTTGGCAGAGCATACCGTACAGGCGGGCAAATATGAACGTTCCTTCAAAACGCTGAAGAAGTGGTCTTTGCGGTGGATTATCCTCGCACTTATTATCGGAATTGTTTACGCTCCCACATACTTCTTGGATTACAAATGGGCCTATTGGGTGGGTGTGGGGATACTCGGACTCTGGGGGGCAATCGCCATGCTTGCTCTTGTCTCGAATACGCTCCTTTACCAAAGGATAACTCGGCTCGAAGGAATGGCGGCGGATTGCAGGAGACCGGATTACTGGAATAGCGAACTCGGCAAGCTTAGGAGTAAATAGGTTGTCGAGAAAGATAACAGAGAGGCGTTTGGTAGATGTTCTAGTCGGACATACTCGCCATCGGCACCTTGTCAGGCGAGAGGTCCCGCACTATCAAACGCGCATCGATGTCCTTCTACTTTGCTCAGACTCCGAAGAGCTTTGGGCAATCGAAGCTAAGACGGAAGATTGGGCGCGTGCGCTTTCTCAAGCTATCGTCAATCTTGCTGCTGCAGAGAAATCCTTTATTGCAATATACTCGGAATACGCTCATCGCGTGTCTTTGGATGATCTCGATAGGCATGGTATAGGCCTTATTTCCGTTGGCACAAAATGGGGCGATGTAGAAGTACTGAAGGACGCAAAGCCAAGCCCCTTCATGAACAATATCATGGCAAATAGGCTTCGATCACTAATGCACACAGGGGCAAAGCAATGAATATACACTTACGTTTCGGCATGCATCGGGACATACAGCTAATACATGAAAAGGTGGATTTTATTGACGGCATGGTCATTCCTGCTCATATTCTCGCATACCAAGCAGCGTCCACATCTGTCTTTGTGACGTCTCTTCCAGAGAATACGCCTTACATAATTGACCCCATGACTTACATTTTCCAGAACAAGAGATCCCTTCTGGCCAAGGACCGCGAAAACCTCCGTCCCTCTGTTAAGAAAATGT
>PVBE011220215.1_pt1 | contig 11985 bp, 11 predicted proteins | sample 1631181 | NCBI WGS metagenome assembly PVBE01 (sample SAMN08397723, study PRJNA350692) | Marine metagenome, whole genome shotgun sequencing project. | isolation source: water | place: Pacific Ocean | collected 2012-04 | reverse complement strand
TCGGACTTGAGGTTCAGGGTGATGCTCTGCTTGTTGGTGTTCAAGTAGGCGAAGACCAGACTTTTCTCCGGGTCTATATCGTCGTTTAGAAACGGGCCGACGCGCCGGGTGGGGTCGCCGCCAGGCCGCTCGACCTTCAGAACCTCGGCTCCGAAGTCGGCCAGAAGCTTGGTGCAATATGGTCCGGAAATGTGGTGGGTGAGGTCCAGTACCTTCACCCCTTCTAGGGCACGTTCAGTCAAGGAGATACTCCTAAATATTCGGGGCTAAGCGTCCCGGTTCAGCGGGGTGTCCAGGTTGAATTCGTCCCGGCCGATCAACTCCAGACATCGGTCGAGGGTTGGCGGCATCAGGGTAGAAGTTCGGATGTCACGGTAGATGCGTTCCAGGGGCCAGCGCTTATGCACGCTCCGGCCTCCGGTGATCTGGATGGCCTTGGCGGTTACTTCCAATGAAGCAACCGTAGCCAAGTATTTTGGCCTGGCAGCAATGGCTGTCTTTTCGTTTGCCGACGTCCCTTCCCATTGCCTGGCGGCATCGTAAAGGACCATGCGTGCGCTGCTGAGCGCCATTGTCATCTCGGCGATGGTGCGCTGTACCACCAGGCCGTCGGCCACCATTCCCGGATCGGGGGCGAAGGACTGGTTCAGACAGAACTCTTTGGTGAAGTCCAGGGCTGCCTGGGCCGCGCCGATGTAGGCCGCGGCGAAACCGATGCCGAACCCCTGGGTAACTCCGGTGTAGAAGCCCTGTCCAGGTTCACCCAGGACGCCGTCCTTGGTGACGACACAGTTGTCCAATTTCATGCTGGGGCTGACAGTTCCCCGCATGCCCAGCGTATTCCACTCATCCAACTGGGAGAGACCTGCTAGGTCGTTGGGTATCAACGCCAAAAGCTGCGACCCAATGGGATCTGACGTGTTTTGGGCGTTGCAGTGAATCATGTAGCGGTGAGCGCCGCCTGCCATGGTGCAGAAGTGTTTCACTCCGTTCAGCACGTAGCCCTCACCGTCGGGGGTGATGGTTGTATGACGAAATGCGGAGCCGCCTCTGGTTTCAGGCTCACTGCCCCAACTGCCAAAGAGGTTGCCATTGTCGACGATCTCAGGATAGTACAGTGCCTTCTGTCTATCGGTGCCCAGGGCGTCGATAAACCGCATGACCGTGGAATGCATATGCACCGTCACACCGGTGTTGGTGCAGCCTCCGGCCAGCTTCTCGATCACCATGACGTAGGTGAGCATATCCAGCTCGTGGCCGCCGTATTTTTTGGGGACGCCGATTGTAAGCAGGCCGTTTTGCCAAACGTCGTGCCAGCTTTCCTTGGGATTGGTGCCGCTGGCGTCGACGTCAGCGGCGCGGGGCGCCAGGCAATCGTGTGCGATGCGCTCCGCCGTATTTACCAACTCTTGTTGGTCTTTGTTAAGACCGGGGTCCATAGAGCCTCCTAGTTACTAGGCCTCAGGATAGGTCAGCCGCAGCAATGTGTGGCGTCGGTTGGTGGTGTGGGGCCTGACCTGTTCCGGCCAGCGGCCCAGTTCAACGGCCTCACCCCACTCCGGTGAACTGAGAATCTCCGGACTCTCCAGTTCATACATTGCATGGAACCGGGGCTGGCCATCGGGTGAGACGGTCTGCATCTGCCCACCGATCAGCACCTGAAAGGCCTGGGCCTCGAACCGTGTTATGGGTCCCACTCCGGCGATCTTGCCCAACTCTGGGCAGTGCTCGGTGTCGTAGACTTCGTTGAACAGGGCTTCTTTGGTCGGGTCTACGTCCATGCTCGCTATGAAGAGATACTTCGATTTCGGGGCCATGGCCAGCCTCCTGCAATTTTCAGTTCTTAAGCCTAGAACGGTCGGCGGTGGGAGAACTCGACTTCCTCGTTGGTGATGAACTCCAACAGGACCGCTTTGCCCTCTTCCTCGGTGACCTTGCGGGCCCTGGTGAAGGCCGCGCTGATCTGGTTGGGGTCGGTGACGCGCTCGGCGTACCCGCCCATGGCCTTGCCCAGGTCAGCGTAGTTGCCGCCCAGGTCACGGGTTCCGTAGAGACCGTGGGAGTCGGCCATCTGCCTGGTTTCAACGGCCATGGTGGAATTGTTCAGTACCACGGTGATAATTGGGATGTTGCTCCGGACAGCGGTTTCAAAGTCGAGTCCGACCATGCCGAAGGCGGCATCACCCATGAAGTTGACGCAGACCTTTTCCGGCGCTGCCAACTTGGCTCCAATCGTCAGGCCCAGTCCGGTGCCCAGACCGTGGGATTTGCCCCAACCCAGGTAGGTGCGGGGGCCGTTTGATCGGTAGAACGGAGTCAACTGGTCGCGGGGGCTGCCCGAGTCGTGGGTCACGATGGCGTCTTCCGGCGGGATGGTGTGCATGAAATCCCAGATGACCCGGTAGGGGGTCATTGGGGTTGAACTGTCGGAGAGCTTGGCCCGCCATTGGGCCAGCCAGCCTTCCCGCTCTGACTGTACTTCTTTGGCCGTGGACTGGTCGTCCTTCCGGCTGTTGCCCACGATCTCCCGGCAGGCTTCAATCAACTGGCGCAAGACCAATTTGGCGTCGCCGACGATGGGCAGGTCGATGTTGTAATCCTTGTTGATGTCCGAGGCGTCATTGGTCGCCTGTATCAGCGTCTTGCCAGCGGGGATGTTCATCACCATGCCGTGCTTGGTGAAACTGGTGCCGATTCCGCAGATCAGGTCTGACCGGCGGATGAAGTGGTAGGCGTGACCAGAGATGGTTGGGCCGGTGCTGCCCAGGGCCAATGGATGGACCTCTGGGAAGGCGCTCTTTCCCAGCAGCGTGCTGCAGACAGGCACCTGGAGCAGTTCTGCTAACTCCAGCAGTTCGTCGGAAGCCTTGGCGTAAAGGACACCCTGACCGGCCATGATCACCGGGTAATGGGCGGCGCAGAGGGCCTTGGCGGCCGCTTCAACGTCGGCGGGGCTGCCCTGGCTGGCCGTTGGCCGGCTGGGGACGTAATAGAAACTCTCTTCATTGACCTCTTCCAGCGCAACATCGGCTGGAATCTCCACGGCCATGGGACCGCCCCGACCCTGGCGCAGACCGGCAAAGGCCCGGCGCATGATATCTGAGGTGCGGTCGGGCATGTTTATCTGTTCGATGGCCTTGGTGATATCGGCGTAGCCCTTCAGTGAATCGTAGTGCGGGTTGATTCCGGCCTTGTCTCTGGGATGACCCAGGGGCAGCAGAAGCACTGGTACAGAGTCTGAATAGGAGGTGGCGATACCGGGGTAAGCGTTCTCGGCTCCGGGCCCGTACTGCATGGCAAACACGCCCATGTGGTCGCCGTTGCTGACCCGACTGAGCCCGTCGGCAATACCCACTCCGACCCGCTCTTGTCGGCAGACGATGGGCCGGATGCCGCCAAGGGCTGCTGCCTCGATGACCGGGGTTGTGGGGAAACAGGGAAGGTATTGCACTCCCTCCCTTTTTAGAATCTCTGTGATGGCTTCAATCGTGTTCAATTGGGGCCGCCTCCTGATTAACGTCTCTATTGATGTTGTTATTGATGCTTCTTGGTGGCTGCAATGGCATGGTTACACGGCCCATTACGTTGGGGAAACAGTGCAAATTACAAGCCCAGTTTTTAGCCACGGCGAGTATACCACCGCTCACGAGCAGAGGCATTAACATAATGAGGTCTCTTGGCCGGGCTTTCAGATAGGTGTCGAATCCGATCCAGACGGGGTGGTCTTGGAGCACGAACGAGACAACCGCACCGATGGAACGGCGAATTGACGGGTTTGGGATCCCGTTTTATAGTTCGCTCAAACTGGCTCAGACCTACAAAAGAATGCGCGCCGAATGCACACCCTGGCCCGCCGTTCTGCCATCGGGTTCATAGCCCTATCCAATATGCACCAGCGAGGAGAATCATGGTGACCGACAAAGAAACTGAACTGCATTACTTTCCACTCCTTAAAGACATCGCTGCCGGGGAGAAGCAGCACGGCATCTATATACAGGCCTGGGCGGACAAAACACAGGACCCCGAGTTGAAAGCTTGCCTCTCGATGGTGGCTGACCGAGAGTTCAGCCACCATCACATCTTCAAGCGACGCATCTCGGAACTGGGTCACATCTGGGTAGAGGCCAGCGAAGACCCTGTCCTAGAAGAACGCCTACGGGTGAACGGCTCAGATATGCCCGATGTCGAAAAAGCACGTTTTGCGAAGGACAAGATGGCTCAACGACCGAGCCCGACGACTCGAGAAAGGTGTCAAGCGGCGATGTCTGATGAGACGGTAGATTCACTGACCCGGTCGTTGCTAGCCTGGTTCTCAGACGTGGAGGTAGACTCGAACTTCCATCTAGGACAGTCCTATGATCGCCTCGAAGCTAACCTGGGGTAGGCAGAGCAAAAAACCTTGTGCGGCAAATATTGTGGCCGCTAGATAAGGTAGACCTAGGCCTTATTGAGTTCTTCGATGCGGACTGCGCTGGGTTTCAATATGGCGTAGAGGAAGTCGTTGGCCGGAGTGGGCACATCCAATTCCCGGGCCATGCGGACCACGGTGCCGGTCAGACCTTCTAGTTCAACGGGACGTTGGTCGGTGAAATCCTTGGCCATTGATGCCCGGCCCTGGCCGGGGAACCGATCCAGAGAGTCCATGGCCCAGGCTAGAGAATCTGCCATGATGGGCGCGCCGCGGGCTTTGCCCACAGCGAGGACTTCTTCGATGGCATTTCTGATCAGCTGCCTGGTCTCCGGCTTGGTGCGCATCTCTTCATAGACGCAGTCGGCGGCGGCGCAAACGGCGGCCGAACCTGCGATGTAGGCAAATTTCTTCCAGAGCATTCCGGGCATATTCTCATGTAGGTTTACCCGCCAGCCAGCTTCCTGGAACCTTTGTAGAAGGTTTTCACCGCGGCGGCTGATGCCCACGTTCATCTCGCCGAACGCGGCGATTCCGGGCCCTCCCTGAGTGACCACACCCGGCTCGGTGATTCGTCCTTCCATATAGGCAGAGCCGATCATCACGTGGTCGTCGCCGACGGCCTCGGCCAATATCTCTCCGTTGTCGATACCGTTCTGCAGCGTTAGGACCACGGTCTCAGGGCCGATCAATGGAGCAAGGGCGTCGACTGCGTCAGAGTTGTGGTACATCTTCACCGCAAAGATCACCAGGTCCTGTTCGCCGACTTCAGAAGGGTTATCGGTGGCGTCACCCTGGACCGTGAAAGTGCCGTCCAACTGGCTTTCCACTCTGAGGCCATTCTCTTTGATGGCCTGTAGATGGGCGCCCCTGGCGATGAACGTCACCTCGTGGCCAGCTCGGGCCAAGAGTCCTCCAAAGTAACCGCCCACGCCACCCGCGCCGATTACCGCCACCTTCATGTCGTCGCTGGCTCCTATGCCCATTGGTAACCCAACTCCGTATCTAGCTGATTATTCCCCGTGTTAATAGAGGATACCCTATTCTCGGTTTTCCACCGGGTAACTGAACTCTTCACGCAGGTCTCGTTTCAGCACCTTGCCCATGACATTGCGGGGTAGTTCGCCGACGAAGACAACGGAACGGGGCCGTTTGTACCCGGCGAGCCGCTCACGACAGAACTCTATTATCAGTTCTTCGTTGGTCCGGTCCGCATTGCCAACCACCACCGCCCTGACCTCTTCACCCCATTCCACGTCCGGCACGCCGATAACCGCCGCGTCGTCCAACTCCGGATGGGAGCGGAGCACCTGTTCCACTTCCTCGGGAGAGATCATCTCGCCGCCGCGTTTGATGAAGTCCTTGGCCCGGCCAGAGAGATAGATGTAGCCGTCCTCGTCCTGGTAGCCCAGGTCTCCGGTGTAGATCCAGCCGCTGCGCATGGTATCTCGGGTGGCCGATTCTTCGTGCCAATAACCCGCCATCATGCGGGAGCCCCGGGCCACGATCTCGCCGTTCTCGCCCAGGGTCACAGACTGACCCTCTTCGTCTACGATATCGACTTCTACATCATCCAGCGGCTTTCCAATGGAGGTCAGGCGTTTCAGCTTGGTCTCTATCTCTTCGGGGCTGCCGTCCAGCACGTGGTCGTCCGGGGGCAGCATGGTAATGGTGGATGCGGTCTCGGTCTGGCCAAAGGCGTTGATGAACCGTGCCCCAGGGAACTTTTCAATGGCTTCCCTGATGACCTCCAATGGCATGGGAGCGGCACCGTAGGTGATGACGCTGAGGGACGATAGGTCGTAGTCCCCAAATTTAGGGTGCTCCATCAGATGCTTCAACATGGTCGGCACCAGCATGGCCCGGTTGGCCTGGTTTTCCTGGGCCAGTTGCAGCCACTCTTCGGCATCGAACTGCCGCATCACCACCAGTGTTCGACCGCCGTAGACCGCCGCCAGAGCCGCCTGCAGTCCAGCTATATGGTAGAAGGGGACCGTGATGAGGTTGTTTTCTTCAACGTCTGGATCAGCCGGTTCTACCGTTGCCAGGAGGTACGAAGAAAAGCTGTCGTGGGTCAGCATCACGCCCTTGGGGACGCCCGTGGTACCTGCGGTAAACATGATCACGGTGGTGTCATCGTCACCGGCTTCTGGGAAGCGCATCTGGTCTGGCGACGACTCGGCAAGCAGCTTCTCGTAGCTGGTACCGTTGCCGGTTGGTTCACCGTCCAGGACGATTATTCCCTCTGATGATCGGCTGCCCTCTGGAACCAGGGGCAGGTATCTTTCACCCAAAAGGAGGCAGGTCGGCGATGCGATCTCCAGCATCTGGGCCAGTTCTTCTGTCTTGGCCCGGAAGTTTATCGGCACGTAGATGGCGTCCAGTTGGGAGGCCGCGAAATACGCCTCGATGCACTGGTTGGTGTTGACCTGCATGGTGGCCACCCGGTCCCCTGGGCCAACCCCCAAGTCGGAGAGTCCGTTGGCCAGCCGGTTCACCCGTTCTGCCAGTCTTTCAAATGTGATGGTCTGGCCGTCGAATACCACCGCGGCGCGGTTAGGGACAATAGCGCCGGCGATGGTCAAAAATTCAGAGGTATTCATCAGTTAAGTTCTCGTCTAGTTTCCCATGTATTAGCAGGATAGGCGGGTGGCCACCCGACCCTCTAATTCCAGCGCTCGGGGCAGGTCCAGGTCCATTCCCTGTCCCAACAACTGCTTCATCGCTGCCACTGCTGCAACGGGCAGAGCGGCCAATTCATCGGCCAGCCGCCAGGCTACATCGAGAAAGGACTCCGGTGAAGCCAGCCGGGTCACCAGACCCATGGACAGGGCTTCTTCAGCCAGGATCCGTCGACCGGTCAGCAGCAGGTCCATGGCCCTTGATGTGCCAATCGTCCTGGGCAGAGTCTGGGTGCCGCCAGCCGCTGGAATCATACCCAATTGGACCTCTGGCAGGGCAAACGCCGTTCCGGTGGCCGCGATCCTGACATCACAAAGAAGGGCTATCTCCAGGCCGGAGCCGATGCAATAGCCATGCACTGCGGCGACCACTGGTTTGCCCAAGTTTACCAGTTGTCCCCAAACGTCCCTTTCCCAGCGTACCTGGCGGGCTATGACCTGGGACGGAGCGGAGCCAAACTCGGTTAGGTCGGCCCCGGCGCAGAAACCACGGCCCTCCCCGGTTATCAATAGACAACGGATATCAGGGTCTAATTCGACGGCGGACAGAGCTTCTGAGAAATCGTCCCGCATTTGGATGTTATAGGCGTTGACCACCTGGGGACGGTTCAATGATATATGGGCTACTGCGCCGTGTTTCTGAAACAGCAGAGTTTGGAAGCCGCCTGCATCGGACATGAGAGGTGCTTAGGCCTCCGGCACGGCCCTGGCGTAGAGGTCATCCAGATCCACTTCGGTGTAACGGAGGCCGATATTCTCCAGGTTGTGGGCGTCGCTCACTTCCATCAACATCAGGTCATGCTCCGACGCTATCTCAGAGACCTGTTCCTTGCGGATGTGCCAGTTGTGGATGTAGTTGTCGATCTCTATCGCGTGGATGTCCGGCTCGATCAATATCTCCGGAGAGTAATAACCGGGGTGGCAGTAGGTGCGGAAGACACCGCCGCCGTCGGGCAGATATAACTCGGCCACCTGGTACTCGGCAAATGGGTTGGCCTCGGGGCGAACCTCAATCTCCCACCCGGGGAGAATGACCACCTGTCCCGGAAAGTGCTTTTCCACTATCTCGCGAAGTTCCATACCCCATTCTTTATTGTGGTGGTCGGTGATACCGATACCATCGATGCCCCGGGATTTGATCTGGTTAACGATCTTCTCCGCGATTTCCACCGTCGGCGGCACGAAATTGAAGGCCTCCCAGGGGTGGGTATGGAGGTCTAGTTTTAACTTCAAAAGGATTCCCTTTTTATATCCAGGAGTAACGGACTAAGAGCCGTCGAAATTTGGCGAGCGTTTCTCTAAGAAGGATTTTAACCCTTCTGCCCTATCTGATGTGGATTGCAGTATAACGTTCAAGTCGGCTTCAAGTCCCAAACCCTGCTCTAAGGAAAGGTCCATTCCCTTTCCTACCGCCTCCTTGGCGTAGCGTGCGCCGATGGGACTGCCGCCGGTTATCTGCTCTGTGATCTCAGATACCGCAGCAGCCAGGTCATCCGCCATCCGGTTGACCAGTCCAATGGAAAGGGCTTCGGCAGCGTCCACCGATCGTCCGGTCAGCAGCATGTCCCTGGCCCAAGCTGGGCCGACCAGCCGCGGTAGTCTTTGTGTGCCTCCGTCTTGGGGAAGTGCCCCCTTGGCCAGGCCGCCGAACCCGAACCGAGCAGTGGGGACACAGATGCGCAGGTCTCCCGCCAGTGCCAGTTCCAATCCAGGGCCTGTGGCGTCGCCGTTCAACGCCACCAACACGGGGATTTTCAATCCAGATATGGATTCTGCGGGTCTTTCTACTGGGTTGGCCTCGCTTTCTATGGAGAATGACTCTCCGGCAGCGGTCAGAATCAGCAGCTGCAGGCCGTCGTCTTCGGCAACCGTGCGGCAAGCTTCCGACACTGCATAGGCCATCTCCACGTCAAGTTGATTGCCATTGTCCGGCCGGTTCAACGTGAGCGTTGCCACTGGAGGGTCCAACTGCAAGATCACTGGACCTATTGTCATAGACTCGGTGATAGGGGTTCCTCTTTACGGTGAAATATGCCCAGAAGTTTAAACAAATAACCAACTAACGAAGCCGGTTTAATGGCCAATAAATAGTAGGCCCGACGCGCGAATGTTGACAAGGTGTTGTGCCAAGCCTAACATGGTTTGGCACTCCTGAATTGCGAGTGCTAATCCCACGTGAGAATAATGCCGGGCTACCATATTGTCCCGGCGATTTAGAAGGAGGCCGCGGTGGCAAACTTTACGCCATTGGGAGAACGTGTGGTGGTGAAGCCCAGCGAAGGTGAACAGACCACAAAGGGTGGAATCTACCTACCCGATACCGCCAAGGAAAAACCCCAGGAGGGTGAGGTCATCGCCGTTGGACCCGGCCGGGTCAGCGAGGATGGCAGCAGGATTCCCATGGAACTTGCCAAGGGAGACCGCGTAATCTACTCCAAGTTCGCCGGCACCGAGTACAAAGACGGCGACGATGAACTGTTGATTCTTCGGGAAAGCGACATTCTAGCGAAGATCGGCTAACCAGCAAGACCTATTTCGAACAAATCAACAGGGCGGGCAGAAGCCCAGCCTTGACCTACCTGCAGGAGGATTAGGATGCCAGCAAAGAAGTTGGCCTACGCCGAGGAAGCGCGGAAGGCACTCCGTGTCGGAATCGACATTCTGGCTGATTCAGTGAAAGTCACCCTCGGTCCCAAGGGCCGTAACGTGGTGTTGGACAAGTCGTTTGGCCCGCCCCAGGTGTGCAGCGACGGCGTCACCATCGCAAAAGAGATCGAGCTTCCCGACCAGTTTGAGAACATGGGCGCGCAGCTTCTAAAAGAAGCCGCCACCAAGACCAATGACGCTGCCGGTGACGGCACCACAACCTCCGTTGTTCTGGCCCAGGCCATAATCAACGAAGGTTTCAAGAACGTCACCGCAGGCGCCGATCCCATGGCCATCAAACGGGGAATCGAGCGAGCAGTAGCTTCCGTTGTTTCGGAAGTACAGTCCATGGCCCAGATCGTGGAGACCAGAGAGCGCATCGGCCAGGTCGCCAGCCTCTCCGCCCATGAAGAAGCCATCGGTGAGACCATTGCCGAGGCCATGGAAAAGGTCGGCAAAGACGGCGTCATCACCGTTGAAGAGTCCAAGGGTTTGACCGACGACATCGAGTATGTCGACGGCATGCAGATCGACCGCGGTTACATCTCCCCTTACTTCATCACCAACCCCGACCGGATGGAATCGGTGATGGAGGACCCCACCGTGATCATCACCGACAAGAAGATTTCGGCCGTTGCCGACATGCTTCCTGCTCTGGAGAAACTGCTCCAGGTCGGCAAGAAGAACGTGGTAATCATCGCTGAGGACGTGGACGGCGAGGCCCTGGCCACCCTGGTGGTCAACAAGCTCCGCGGCACCCTCAGTGTCCTGGCCATCAAGGCCCCTGGCTTCGGCGACCGCCGCAAAGCCATGCTTGAAGACATTGCCATCCTCACCGGCGGCACGGTCATCAGCGAGGAGACCGGCCAGAAGCTGGACGCGGCCACCGTGGAAGACTTCGGTTCCGCCCGCACCATCACGGCCACCAAAGACGAGGCCACCATCGTTGAAGGTAAGGGTGACGATGCCGCCATCCAGGGCCGCATCACCCAGATCAAAGCCCAGATCGAAGACACAACCTCTGAGTTCGACCGGGAAAAGCTCCAAGAGCGGATGGCCAAGCTGTCCGGCGGCGTTGCCGTAATCAAGGTCGGAGCCGCCACCGAGATCGAACTTAAAGAGCGCAAAGCCAGGGTCGAAGACGCCCTCTCCGCCACCCGTTCCGCGGTGGAAGAAGGTATCGTCCCCGGAGGCGGAGTTGCTCTGGTTCGCGCCAGCCGCGGACTGGACGGCCTCAAAGACGTTCCCGCCGACGAACAGGTCGGAGTGAACATCATCCGCCACGCCCTTGATCAGCCCCTGAAGTTGATCGTTGAGAACGCCGGGTTCGAGGGCGCAGTTGTCCTCAACCAAGTCAAACAACAGGCAGACGACTACGGCTACGACGCCGACATCGGTGAATACGGTCCCATGATGGACCGTGGCATCGTTGACCCGGTCAAGGTAACCCGCTCCGCCCTCCAGAATGCGGCCAGTGTCGCGGCCATGGTGCTCACCACCGAGTCCGTGATCAGTGAGATTCCGCAGGCAGCCCCGGCAATGCCGGCCATGCCTCCCGGTGGCGGAATGGACTTCTAAGGAGTTTCACTCCAGAGTCCCCGCAACAAACGCAAACCAAAAGCCACCCCGCTAATCACGGGGTGGTTTTTTATTGGACCCTAATTAAGGGTGATTCCCTCTCCCACGCATGGGAGAGGGTTAGGGTGAGGGCAACGGTTCAAGTAAGTCCAATTGGCCCCTGTCAGGAATTCCGGTTGAGGCGGTTGGACGCCCCTCCGTGGAATATCCACTCCGCTGCCGCTATAATGCGTTGCTGCTGAACAACTCAGCATGACCAGACAGCACCTGATATCCCAAAAGAAACAGGAAACCCCAATGACCAGCGCCCCCGATAACCCGGCAAGAAACGGCAAGCTCTACCCGTCTGGCAGAGACGCCCTGGAAGGAATCTCGAACGGGGCCACTGTTCTGGTGGCCGGGTTTGCCGGTTGCGGGATACCGCAGAACCTGCTTCGGGGGCTGGCTGGGACCGGCGTTTCAGAGTTGACACTGATAATCCAAGGGGCCTGGGTACAGGAGCCAGGTGACTTCACCGTTGCGGACCTGGTAGCCGCCAGACAGGTGAAGAGAATGATCTCACCCATGCCCTTTCATCCGGTGCACGGTGGCCCGGTGAAAGAGGCCTGGGAGTCTGGCCAACTGGAACTTGAGATCGTGTCCCAGGGTGTATTGGCAGAGCGGCTTCGGGCT
>PVBE011120161.1_pt1 | contig 11985 bp, 8 predicted proteins | sample 1631181 | NCBI WGS metagenome assembly PVBE01 (sample SAMN08397723, study PRJNA350692) | Marine metagenome, whole genome shotgun sequencing project. | isolation source: water | place: Pacific Ocean | collected 2012-04 | reverse complement strand
GATGTTCAGATTTCTTTCAGAAGATTTCTGCCCTGCTGTATCTGCATCAAAAACAAGAATGGCTTTGTCGCAATAACGCCTTAGAAACCTTACATGTTCCCGTGTTAATGCTGTGCCAAGTACTGCAATAGACCAGTCTATCCCACTCTGATGAGCTATTATTACGTCAGTATAACCCTCCATGATCAAAACCTTCCGGGTTTTTTGCATAGACTCTTTAGCCCAGTTAATACCGTAAAGTGTCTTGCTTTTGCTAAAGATTGGTGTTTCCGGAGAGTTAAGATATTTTGGTAAAGAGTTGTCTAGCGCTCTTGCCCCAAAACCTACAGGTCTGTTTTGAGAATCAAAAATGGGAAACAGCAATCTGTTACGAAAACGGTCGTAACACTTATCCTGCTTTTTTATAATTAATCCGGCCCTTTCAAGTAACTGTGTATCAGCACCCCATTCTTTTGATTTGTTTACTATAGAATCCCAACGGTTAGGAGCATATCCAAGTCTGAACTTTTTTATTGAATTATCATTTATTGATCTGCTGGAGACATAGCCTCTGGGCCGTTTACCTTCCTGAGTTTTCAATAACATATCAACAAAAAAACGTGTTGCTTGCTCATTAACCTTAAATAAAATGTTTGTCCCCTGGTGTTCTTTCTTTTTATCAAATACATCAATCCTGATATTTGCTTTTTCTGCAAGTACATTAACCGCTTCCGGAAAAGTCAAAGACTCTTGTTTCATCAGAAAGTTAAAGACAGTTCCTCCGTCTCCGCATCCAAAACATTTATATATTTGCTTCTCTTCATTAACGGTAAAAGATGGAGTTTTCTCCTGGTGAAAAGGGCACAGCCCTAGAAAGTTTTTTCCTGCCTTCTTAAGTGTAACATGATCAGAAACTATATCTATTATGCTAATAGATCTTTGGATCTCAGATATTGTTTCTGGTGGAATAAAATAGGCCATAATCTATACGAATTTATCAAAATTTATTAAAATTACCATAATATTAATAAAAGTCAAGACTTTCTTAAGTATATCAGTGTAAAGTATTTATATTTTTTGATATGTACAATTTAACAGCTATCTGATCAGATCTCGTTAATAAGATTCTTTCGCAATAATTTTGCAGAAAGTTACTAAATATATTTAACATTAGTTAGTACTGTGTATCTGCTTTGTATTATTATAATCTTTTATAGGTGTAGTTGTCATAAGGGGTTAAAAACAAATCACTTAATAGGGTTGAAACGTATAAGGTGGTAAGTGATGATTGTTAAAGATAGGAGTTGCCTGACTCCTACTGCCAAGATGGTATAGAGTATGAAAATTTTTACTTATTACTGGTATGCAGAGTTAATGATATTGTTATATTTTTGTTATCGTGGTTTACCGTCTGTACATCTTTTTTAGAGTTATTGTTCCTGCATTGCATACAATTTCATATGGAATAGTTCCTATTAATTCTGCTGCAGATTCAATCGAAATTGTTTCGTTGCCCCGGTTGCCAAACAATATTACTTCACTTCCAATCTCTACACTAGAAAGATTGGTTACATCTATAAAGCACCTGTCCATACATACCCGACCAATAATTGGGACGCGTTTTCCGCGAACGAGTACCTCTCCCAGATTTGAAAAACCTCTGCTAAGACCATCCTTGTAGCCAACAGGTACCGTCGCCACGGTTGTCTGTTTCATTATCTCAAATGATCTACCATAACCAATTACGCTTCCCGGGTCGAGTTGCTTAAGGTTTATTATTCTTGTTTTGAAGCTCATAGCTTGTTTTATATCAATATTTCTTGATACATAGTTCGAGGGGAATATTCCATAAAGTATCAACCCGGGCCTTACCATATTGAAGTGAGAATCAGGTATATCTAATATTGCCGCGCTATTGGCGGCATGTATTAATGGGATACTGATATTTTCATTATCAAGCAGTTTGATGACCTCTTTAAATTTTCTGTTTTGTTCATAGGTAAAAGATTTATCTTTTTCTTCAGATGAACTGAAATGAGTAAACACTCCTTCGATTTCCAGGTTTTCAATTAATAATAGTGTTTTTATAAAAGACAGGGCTTTGTCCGGGCAAATACCCGCACCTCCCATGCCGGTATCTATCTCAACATGAATTCTGATATTGCGGTGGCACTTTTTTGCGGTTTTTGATATTTCGTTGGCTATATCAAGACTGTTTACTGTTACCCCAAGTGAATGTTGTATGACCTCTTCTATCTGTTCTGATAATACTGGGTTTAAGATAAGTATTGGTATGGTTATGTTGTTCTTTCTTAGCTCTATACCCTCTCCTGGGAATGCAACTCCAAACATATCTGTGCCATTTTGTTCCAGAGTCTGGCTGGCCTTGACGGCACCGTGCCCATATGCATCAGCCTTGACAATGGAGAGGATTTTCGTTCCAGATCCCACCTTGCTCTTAATGGCTTTTAGATTATGCTCGATTGCATAGAGGTCTACTTCTATCCACGTAATCTCACTCATTAACAAAGTTCCTCACGATTTAAAAAAGATAACGGTTCAATCTCAAGTGGGGCGTATATACCATTCCCTTCGGATGGATTCCAAGGCTAACTCGTGGGACCCTTCCTGTAAACCTGATATGTGGCCATTCTAATTCCCTTGAATAAAAAAACAATGTTTTTTAAAAATTAGTTGACGCATTTTAGATACAGGCTAAAATCGACTCAAACCAAACAGAAAGGACACTATCTATGGGACTAGTTGTAACACTACAAATTACGGAAACAGATGAAAACAAAATGCTTATGGCCAGATCCAGGTTTCCTAAAGCAATGGGGAGTATGATGCTGGGTTTAAGCCTGGTTTTCTTTATTATGTACAAGGCCGCTTCAATATATATATGGCTTCTTTTCTATTCGGGTGCATTTTTGGATAAAGCCCTTTTCTTTGCTATTATTTTTACGCTTATACTTTTCCCCCTGATGGGCTTCTTTTTACTCCTTTATGATAAAAAGATAGTAGTGGATAAAGATTTAGAGGAGATTTGTTTTCGGTTCAAATTCTTTATCACTTTCTGGATAAAAAAAGTCAAATTCGACAAGATAGATGAAATTATCGTAGAGAATGTGTGCAACAGTAAGACAGTTGCCATGCAGAGAGAAGCGGCCAAAGGTACAGGTAAAGGTATTCGTGCGGGATACTGGCTGATGAGTTTAAAAGGCAAAGATCTGGGCAAGTTATACTTTGATAGAAATCCTAAAAAAGAGATGATTCTCTCATACGCAGAGAACATTGCCCGTTTGACCTCAAAAAAAGTAGTTTTGATAGAGACTTAGACTTAAAACATAAATCATCTATGTATTTGTTAAATCTCCGTATTAAGTAATCATCTATGATATCGTAAAGCTCTTTTGTGAGGATATTATCATCTGCGGCAAGACAAAAACCCAATTATTTAGAATCGTCAATAGCCGTTTTTCAGCTCCACTGTTTTTAGGATAGGTCAATTCCAACATTCTTAAATACTCAACTTTGCCGGGTTAGAACCAAAAATGGATGAATTTCTAATGTGTTCCGGATTCGGTAAGTTGTTAGATGGAAATCTGCCTTTTTCAAACTTCCCTCTAAAATGGCACAATTACAAAGGTTTTTACTTTCTCGTTGCTTCTGTATCTCTTTACAGATATACTACTTAGTTTTAATTTGCAGGACGAAAAACTCAATACGATGGTTAAATTGAAGATTGGCGTTGTTCCATATATGAATGCAAAACCTTTCATATATGGTTTTGAAAAGAGAGTAGATGAAATAGATATTGTGTATGGAGTTCCTTCGGTATTACCGGAAATGCTTGAAAATGACAACTTGGATCTAGTAGTAATGCCTTCTGCGGGCTATTTCAGAAGTACTGGTTACGAGATTATTCCGGGAAGTTCTATTGCCTCAAATGGCTTGGTAGAGAGCGTGAAACTATTTATTAAAGCGCCTTCGGTTGATAAGATCAGGACTGTTGCTCTTGACAAAGATTCTTTGACGTCGTGTGTTCTTACAAAGATTATTCTCTGGAAAAAGTACTCTCTGAAACCTGATTACATTGTGCTTGACGACAAGCGTAAGATTTATAACGAATACGCGGATGCCTTTCTCGTCATTGGAGACGATGCCATGAATGTTCGGGAAGATGGCTTTATCGTACTGGATTTAGGACAGGAATGGAATGAGTTGACAGGGTTGCCTTTTGTTTACGCAGTCTGGGTAGCAAAATCCGGATCCAGAATACATGGGCTCAGCAAATTATTAATTGATGCAAGAGAGTGTGGCTTGGAGTTTATAGACGAAATAGCAAGTGCAGAAGCAGGTAGACTTGGAATGGAAAAAAAGCGTTGCCTCTGGTATCTCAAGGAGTCGATTAAATATACTTTAGGTGAGCAGGAAATTCTTGGTCTTAGGTCTTTTTACGATTACGCCGTGGAGATTGGAGAAGTAGAGGAGGGGGTGAAGTTTGAGTTCTACAATGAATAGTGCAACTGGCAGTGCATGTTCACAGAAAAGGTTGTCTTTCAAGGACGGTGTAGGCCTCATCGGATCACATGATTTGATAGACTTGGGAGTCGCCGCGGACAGTTTATGCCAGGAAATTCATCCAGAGCAATTCAGGACATTCGTAGTCGATCGTAATATAAACTACACTAACGTCTGTACTTCCGGTTGTACATTTTGTGCTTTTTATAAAGATGCTGACCACAGAGATGGTTATGTGTTGCCTGAAGAAGAAATTTTCAAAAAGATTGAAGAGACAATATCCCTCGGTGGCACTCAGATATTAATGCAGGGGGGGTTGCATCCTGATTTGAAGATAGATTATTATGTAGACCTTTTGAGGTCAATTAAGGAGAAGTTTGATATCCATATTCACTCATTCTCCCCTCCGGAGATAATTCATTTCTCGACGTTGAACGACCTGCCAACAAAAGAAGTCCTGGTCTTATTAAAGAACGCGGGACTTGATACTATTCCAGGTGGTGGAGCTGAAATACTTACTGACAGATGCAGGGGAATACTAAGCCCACATAAATGTTCTGCGAGTGAATGGTTACAGGTGATGAGAGAAGCACACATGTCAGGAATAAAGAGTACGGCGACAATGATGTTCGGACACGTTGAAACCCTGGAGGAGAGAGTTGTACATCTTGAAAAGATCAGGCAACTACAGGATGAGACAGGAGGGTTTACTGCATTTATTCCGTGGACATTCCAACCAAAGAATACTGCTTTATCAATATCTGATGAGAAAACTACAGGTTTTGTGATTGGTGGATTTGATTATCTCAGAACACTTGCTGTCTCCCGCTTGTTTCTGGATAATGTTCCTAATATCCAGGCATCATGGGTAACACAGGGTTCAAAAATCGCTCAACTTGCGTTAAAGTTTGGGGCAAATGATTTGGGAAGTACAATGATTGAAGAGAATGTAGTAAGAGCAGCCGGGGTGGATTATCGTATGAGTAAGGAGGAAATGATAGCATTAATAGAAGAGTTGGGTTTTGAGGCGATGCAGAGGGATTGTTATTACAATATTCTAAGTAGGAAGTGAGCATGGAAGATAAAAATTATTTTGAAGGCGATGATTGGGATGAAGAAGACTGGGAGAGGTTCTTGCAAAAAGCCGATGTTCGTACTGCAAAATATCTTGAGTTGTTCGAAACGCTAAATACTCATCCGGATTGTGATAAACTTATAGCGAAAGAGATGGGTTGGGATCACAAATATGAAGATTGCAACTATAAAAATAGATCGTGTGACAATTGCGGGAAAAGAGACGAATGTCATATATATGAGGTAAATCAGATTTTTGATAATGCCATTGAATATGACGAAACAACGGAAAGTGATGTAAAAAATATTGTTGCATACAATAAGAGTTACAAACTTTATATTAAACTGAGTAAATATTTCAAAAACCGTAACGGAGTAAATGCAGATGAAGATGTCTTGGAAGCAATTTCTGCATCTGCTGTTATCCCTGCCAAAATTGCTGGAGGGCATGGTATGGGATACGAAAAAGATACGCTCTGTGGAAATATAGCAAATTGCAAGCGTTCATTAAAAAATGCCAGGAAATGTATCTATATGCTTGAAATAGTAAGGGCAAAATCAACTTGTCCTGATAGTGATATTAACATACTGATTAGTGATACAATAAAGGTTGAACGTGAAGTGCTCAAACGAATTGAATATCTGCGTTCAAGAATATGGTGGCGTTAAAACGTAAGCTTGTCTGTGTTTAACTTCATCTTTTTATTGTACCTCCGCCTATCATTATATTGCTTATAATTTCACAATGTCTTTTCAGGATATCCATGTTTTCCTTTCTTGACAACTTTAGCTATAGATGATTTAATTGCTTTCTTCAAATTAATTAAAAAATAATAAGTTCCTTGTGCTATTGGAAAGTGTTACGACAAATATGAAGTATGTAGCGGCCTTATCGTGCACTTAAGTTGGCATATAAAGATACATATACGCAAAAACTAATAAAAGGGTAAAGGTGTGAACTATGAAAAAGGTTGTTTGCTTTTTGTTGTTTTTTCTCTTGCTGTCTCAAGTTGTCGTTGCAGATGATGAAACTAAAGCAGAAAAAATATTAAAGTCATCTGTTGGTAAAGTGTTTTCGATAATGCTGGATGAAGGGAAGACATTAGATGAGAAGAAAGGTGAAGTGATTAAAATCACTGATGACGTTTTTGGCTTTCCATTAATGGCTAAATTGTCTATAGGTAAAGAAAACTGGTCTCAATTTAGTGCTAAGCAGAAGGCAGCATTTACAAATCTATTTACAGAGCAGTTTCAGAGTTTTTATATAGACAAGTTGGATCTGTTCAGTGACGAGGAAGTTATCTTTAAGCCTGCTACAGTGGTGAAAAAGAAGAAAGTGCAGGTGCCAACAGTTTTGATTTCAAAGGGTAAGGAGTATTCAATATTATACAAGATGTCCAAGACTAAGACCGGGTGGAAGATTTACGATATTGTCATCGAAGGTGTTAGTTTGATACATACATACCGGTCCCAGCACAACCATATCCTGAAAAGTGGCAAGGTTGAAGATTTACTGGCCAAAATGAGAGAGAGAAAAAAGGGAATAAAGAAAAATAAAAAGTTATAACACCGATTTTCATTTTTGGTTTCTTGCCATACTTTTAGCTACTTATTCTTATGCAATCAACTCTTCTGAATTTCTACACCAGGAATATATTAAACAGGCCAATTATTGTTATTATTGTGTTGCTGGGAGTATTTTCGTATCTTGGGTATAACGCTAAGCATTTCAGGATAGATGCTTCCGCAGACTCTCTGATACTGGAGAATGACGAAGATTATAAATATTACCGTGAAGTAAGTAAAACATACGGCTCGCACAGTTATATGTTTGTGACATATAAGCCGAAGGGTGATCTCCTTTCCCCCGAGACACTCAGTAAACTTAGTTCATTGAGAGGTGAATTAAGGGAGATAAAGCGTGTCTCCTCAGTGCTTACTATCCTCGACGTTCCACTTCTCAGAAATCCGCCTGTTCCCATCAAAGAGTTAATATCAAACATTAAGACCTTGGAGAATCCGGAAGTTGATTTACAACTTGCACGGACTGAGATAGCTGGCAGTCCGATATACAAGGAGCTTCTGGTGAGTACTGATATGAAGATGACTGCGCTCATGGTTCATTTTGCTGAAGATGCAGAGTATGACAGGATCGTCTCCAGAAGGGGAGATCTCAGGCAGAAACTGCACGAAAAAACAATCATTCCCGCAGAGCGTGTTGAACTTGAACAGCTAAAGCGTGACTATAGAGCATGTAAAATCCGCATGGATAAAGAGAGGCACAGCGATATAGCGGCTGTTCGTGAGATAATGGATGGCTATAGAGTGGATGCGGAGCTGTTTCTAGGTGGAATATCAATGATTACGGATGATTTAATAACATTCGTTAAAAAAGATCTTAAAGTTTTCGGGATTGGTATTGTTGTCTTTCTGATTGTAGCACTCGGTGTTATTTTCAGAAAAGTATGTTGGGTAGTTTTGCCAATACTTTGTTGTACGCTCTCCGTACTTGCAATGATAGGGATTCTCGGTATATGTGGATGGGAGGTAACAGTAATATCGTCAAACTTTATCTCCCTGCAGCTTATTATTACCATGGCATTAACTATTCATCTGATTGTCAGGTATAGAGAGCTACAGGTAGACAATCCTGAATGGTCTCAAATGGAACTGGTCAAGGAGACAGTTTTTTCAAAATTTATACCCTGCCTCTATACTACCTTAACAACTGTTGCCGGTTTTAGTTCGTTGCTGATTTGTGACATTTTGCCTGTTATTACTTTTGGCATGATGATGAGTGTCGGCCTGGTAGTCTCTCTCATAGTTACCTTTCTCCTTTTTCCTGCTATTTTATGTCTGATCCCAAAAGGTAAATTTGGAGAGGATAGACAGTTTTGTAGCGGATTCACTCGTTTCCTGGCTAATGTGACCCAGAACAATGCAAAAACTGTATTTATTGTAACCGGCCTTCTGATAGTGATGATAGCAGTCGGTGTTTCAAGACTGACTGTAGAAAATAGCTTCATCGATTATTTCCGGGAGTCAACTGAGATTTACCAGAGCTTGAAGGTTATTGATCAAAATCTTGGAGGGACAACACCTCTGGATATCATTGTGAGTTTTAAAGAGGCAGACCAGGAGGCAAACGATCACTCCAGCGCAAATGATGATACTGGTACTGAATCCGGTGGAGAGTTTGAAGTAGATGACGACTTTGATGAATTCGATGAATTTGAAGAGGTGGATAATTCTGACAAATATTGGTTTACTGCTGATAAAATGGCAAAAATCATGAAGATTCATGACTATCTTGAGAGTTTACCTGAAATTGGTAAGGTTTTATCTCTAGGGACGATGTTAAAGATTGCTGAGGAATTTACTGATGGAAAACCTCTTGATAATTTCCAGCTTGCACTTCTTTATACTCAATTGCCTGATAAATTTAAAAATATGGCTCTCTCTCCTTATATATCAATTCCGGATAATCAGGCCCGTCTGACTGTGCGGATAAAAGATTCCTTGAAGGGGTTAAAAAGAGACAACTTACTCAAACAGATTACGTCAGATATGGGGAATAAACTCGGCTTGCAAGAACATCAATATCAACTGGCCGGTATGATGGTCCTCTATAACAATATGCTTCAAAGCCTTTTCAGCTCTCAGATATTAACCATTGGGTTTGTTGTGCTTGCATTAGTAGTAATGTTTACTTTGTTATTTCGTTCAATAAAAATAGCCCTGATTGCAATTATACCTAATGTTATTTCTGCCATTGCAATACTCGGTATAATGGGGTTGGCAGGTATGCCGCTGGATTTTATAACGATCACTATAGCGGCAATAAGTATTGGTATTGCGGTTGATGATACCATTCATTATATTCACAGATTCAAAGAAGAGTATGAAATTGATCAAAGCTATATCAATTCAATGCATCGCTGTCATGGAAGTATAGGAAACGCGATGTACTACACTTCCCTTACGATTATCGCAGGATTTTCTATCCTGGTTTTATCTTATTTTATCCCCACTATTCTTTTTGGCCTCCTGACCGGCCTTGCAATGTTTATTGCGCTGATCACGGCATTAACATTGTTGCCGCGATTGATAATAGTGTTTAAGCCTTTCGGAGAATAGGTTGGTGCTATTACAAGGGGCTAGGTCACTTCCTGTCTGAACGCGCATATATTTCGCTATGGTTCATTGGCTTGAATGCGTTTTCGCAATAATTACGTTTTTCTTATGGTCAAACACTCAGATTTATTTGTTGCATTCTGCTGGTTTGTGTGGTAAGGTCTTGCCATCAAATAGCTTAAGTATGTTGTAAAATTTTTGTACACGAAAGTGAAATATTGGTATTAATATTGCTAAACTAAATCGTTAAAGATATTTTTAGTAAGCTTGGTCAAAAATAATCGTAGTCAATCTAAAAATTTTTTGTTAAAATCCGTCCGTATATATGGTGAGTAAGTAACCGAAAAATAAGTATTTGCAAAGTAATTAGAAAAAAAATTATATTTAAATATTAGCTATAAATACAGGAGTTAACTGATGAGGAAACTAGTTTTGTTGATGTGTTTTTTTGTTTTAACAATATACGCGTTTAATATCTCCTTATTTGCGGAAGACACTACTGCATCAAGGGAACAGCCTGTTGTAAGCGAACAGCCTGTTGTAAATGAACAGCCTGTTGTAAGCGAGAGTGACGACAAAAATTCTGTTGTAGACACTAGTGATACCCTTGAGGATGAGGATGTAGAATTTGCAGATATTTCAATGGATGCAACTTTCGTTAAAGACTCACTCCCGTCTTATAATAGAGCGGTGTTCACCTTTAACGATAAATTATACTATTGCCTTTTCAGGCCTTTATCAAAAGGATGGGGCGTTGTGCCTAAAGTGGCACGAACAGGTGTCAGAAATTTCTTTACAAATGTCAGGATGCCCGGTCGTTTTTTCAACTGTCTCTTTCAAGGTAAAATTAAGGGTGCCGGTACGGAATTAGCGCGCCTCCTTATTAATTCCACCATTGGTGGTGCTGGATTTTCAGATCCGGCCAAGAAATACTTTCATCTGGATATACAAGATGAAGATTTCGGACAGACTCTTGGAAGTTATGATTTGGGGACGGGATCATATCTTGAACTACCTTTCATTGGCCCATCCAACGTACGGGATGCCTTTGGACTCTTAGTAGATACGGCGCTTGATCCGGTAACGCTTCTAACGTTCGTCAGTCCATATGCGACTTTAGGGACTAGGGGCTCTATTGCTATCAATGATATTTCCATAGATAAGGGTGACACATATGAGTATCTGGTAGAGCAGGCGATAGATCCTTACATAGCAATTCAGGATGCATATACACAGAATCGTGCAAAGAAGGTAAAAGAGTAATCAGGTATTAGTTTCTTCTAAAGATTCTGCAACCATAGCTATTTTCTTTCTTCTGTTTACCAGGTAGATGAACAGGAAGGTTATGCTTGCGATTAGGAATCCTAGTATTGTTACTCTTTTTTCTACAGTATTAACCGCTTCAAATGCCTCCTCTTCGTCAATCTCAACCATTAATGCCCAATTGACAAATTTAAGATCGAGCGGTGTATACGCGCTTAGTACTGGAATTCTTCGGTAGTCTTTTATTATTTTTTCCCCTATTATTCCATCTAATGCCTCTCTTGTAGCTATTGTATCAACCTCTTTTTGAAGTATGGTAGGTTCTTCCACAAACCTAGAGTTTGACCTCATATAGCTATCGTCACCTACAAGGTACATTTCTCCTGTCTCTCCCAATCCCTCTCTTTTAGTCATAATAGCGTCTAAATGGGAGAAAGGGATTTCAATTACCAATACGCCCAAAAGCATTTGTCCGTCGTATACAGGAGCCGCAAAGTAAGAGGTAAACTCACCCAACTCCTCCTGCCATGTATAGTCCTCAAACGCAACGCCGTCCAGGCCGTTCGCATAGACCTGACCGATACTAAATTGTTTATATGTGCCGGTAAGTAGATTAGTTCCAGTAAACTCCTCTCTAATTGCGGAATACATTACATCTCCATCTTTTGCAATAAAATACAAGTTTACATAACCATAGTCGGTTAAATAATATTCCATCAAAGGCTGATAAAGGTCGGATATCTTGATATACTGATCTCCATCTAGCCCTGAAGAGTGAAACGCCTTTTCTAACCTGGAAAAAGCCTGTCCGATTACGGGATTTCTAGAGAGGACATTTATATCTCCAAATCTCTCCTGGAAATAGTTTTCTATCTGATGTTTTAACAACCCTCTGACTGTGACTAGGTGATTGAAAGCGGCAGTTTTTACTGCAGTTTTAAGGAACTTGTAACTTACTAGTGGAAGGGTGACTAGGAAAATAGAAAAAGCTATTCCAATCGTAAGAAAAAT
>PVBE010225117.1_pt1 | contig 11985 bp, 9 predicted proteins | sample 1631181 | NCBI WGS metagenome assembly PVBE01 (sample SAMN08397723, study PRJNA350692) | Marine metagenome, whole genome shotgun sequencing project. | isolation source: water | place: Pacific Ocean | collected 2012-04 | reverse complement strand
TGGCGAAGGGAGAAGTGGGCTCCCGTCCCCGCGCAACGAGCCAAGAGGCACGGCCGCGTGGTCGCACCGCAGTTCGCCGCGATCGGGGAGTGCCCCGCCGCCAACGACGAGACGGCCGGCGAGACGTTCGTGGGCGAATCGGGCAAGGAGTTCAACGCGACCCTCGCTCGCGTGGGCGTGGCCCGAATGGACCTCGACGTGGACAACGTCGTCGCCTGCCGCGCGCCCAAGGACAAGTACGACCTGATCGCCGTCATGCTCAAGGCAGCCGTCCCATCGCAAAGCCCTGCGCTGCTGCTCCCTCATCCGCGGCCAGGATTTCCGAGGCCACGTATTCGAGAAAGTCCCCCTTCCGAGTGAAGCATCGGAACCCCGCGGCGGCGGCGATAGCCAGTGTCGGCGCTTCCTCGTCGAACAGGACAGCGACGGGCTGGCTCAGCTCTTCCTGGAGGCCGTCTGGCCAGGCGAGGTCGAAAACCGCGCGCTGCTCACCGGTGGCCGGGTCTGTGAAGTCGAAGGACATCCTGCCGCGGGGGAGCCCCTGAGCCTCCACCCAGTCGTTGAGCTCCTCCAGTTCCCGTTCCTCGTCCTCGCTCGTGATGCCGCCGGGTACCGTCACCGGCAGCGCGGGTTCTGGGGGTGCCGTCGCAGCCTGGAGCCAGCGTGTGTCGCCGTGCAGCATTCCCTCCATGCGGCGGTTGGTCTCGGCAGCGAGAAGCTCGCGACGAGCCTGGAGGAAGCCAAAGTAGTTCTCCATCCTCCAAAGCGAAGGGTCGGTTGGGATCCACTGAGATGCCAGCGCCCCAGGATGCTTCGCCTCAATCTCGGGAAAGTACTTCTCGGGAAGCTGGTCGCTGATCTGGAGGTTCGAGTCCTTGGTGAGGAAGCAGAAATTGGCCAGGGCGTTGACTTCGGGGCGCTTGTAGCCCCGTTTGTACAGTTGTGCCTTCGGGAAGATGTGGTGGACCTCAAGGCGGTTTATTTTCCCAAGGAGGTCGGCCCGTAGCGGAAGGCCCGAGCCCCAGTCCCGCGCACCCCCCATTCGGGTCAACATGTACAAGATCGGATAGAACCGAGCGCCCAGGCTCCAACCCGTGAAATGCCCGGCCTCCGCGCGGAGGCCGCCATGCCATAGCCTGAGCTGGTCCAAGAGCCGGTCCACGGCCTTCTCAGTATCCTCCAGAGCCGCCAGGTCCTGGTCGATGTAGGATTCCGTGGACCCAGAGAAGCGACCCCACATCCCGGACTGCACGAACCAGAAGAGGAGCTTGTCCCACTCCTCTGTCGAGAGGTCTCCGCCTCGCTGGTCGAGATACCGGACCATCACCGGAACGGCGAAGCGGCCGAATAGAACTTGGTCGTGGTCGAGCCCGAGCCGCCCACTAATCATGTTGAGGCTGCGGTCGATGCCCTTCGTGGCACGGTTGAGGGCATCCCGCAACTCCTCAGCGCCCTTTTGATGCAGGAAGCTGAACCTGGCCTCGCCTGTCAGCACGGTGTTCACGGATCGCAACAGCCAGTCGAGGTTGAATCGGTATCCGCTACTCGCCCATCCCTTCAGAGAATCTTTCATGGTATCTCGCGCCTCGGGCCACTCGGCGCAGATCTTGGCCAAGGCGAGGTCGCCCTTGGACAGCTTCGTGCCCCCGCTGTTCACTCGGTTGAAGATGTCCACGACGATGTCGAGGGACTTGTCCTCCCCAGTGACCTCTTCCACGTGAAGATCCACGTCCACGATGCTGAGCAGTTGGCTGAGGCGACCGATGAACTCCCCGATCCTGGGAGCAAGCTCAGGGTTCCTGCTCAGGTCGGTCACGAACTCACCGAGCCCGGCAGTGCCCCTCTGCATGAGGGCCGTCACGTCGACCCAGAGTGGTTCGTCACGCATCCTGAGCGGTTGGTAGAACTCGAAAGTCTCCCTCCCGAGATGGAAGCGAAGGCCCGTGAACGTCTCCGGCTTGCCATCGAAGAAGGCCGGGGGCTTGCCCCTGACCACGCCGTACAGCGTCGTGATTCGCTGCTGCCCATCCAGAAGTAGGTTCAACATGCCCGTTGGGGTCTGTGCATCCCCACGATGGGCAGCCGCCTGGGACTCGGTCGCCCACACGAGCAGACCCCCGACCGGGTGCCGGCGATATAGCGAGTCGAGGAGGCCCCGCACCTGGTCGCGGTTCCAGACGTACCCGCGTTGGAACTCGGGAAGCGCCAGGCGTCCGCTGTCCACGTGGTCCAAGACTGTCGAGATCTTCACATGCACCCCCTCGGTTCGTAATGGGCGGTCTGGGTCAGCCTACGGCAGTGGCGGCGGCCGGGGCGAGAATGGGCGTCACATCCTCCGCAGCCTGCCCTCACGATCAGGTAGCTGCGCTATCCTCCACTCTGTGGCCCTTCCAGCTCCCTAGAACGCAACTGCCTCCCCAAGACCAAGAGACGACGAATCACACCCTCCGTCCCCAGCCCGAGCATCCTCCTCATACTGCTGTCCTGCCATCGCCTCGGCCGAGGCCACCGCCTCAGCCGTGAACGGCTGGCAGACACCCTGGGTCGGCCCTGATTGTAGCTCCTTGTGCCGAGACCTGCGACAGGGTGGAACGCACTTCAGGCATACCGGGCAAATGGGCGCCCCATGGTCAGTGGTATTCTGTCCGGCGCGGACGTGCACGCGTCCACCAGGCACTCCCCGCGGGTCCGCGCGGTACGCGGGCCTCGAGCTTCCCTTCCGCCGGCTCTTCTTGTCCGGGGCCCCCCGGAGACGGTCGCTCTCTTCCGCCCCACGCTGTCCACGGAGCTCGAGCGGATGGTCGTCAGCGACCTGCCGCTCGACGCCCACGCCCACCCGGAGGAGGTCCGCCGGCACTTGGTCCGGGCCGCGGAGGAGGCGGGGCGAGCGGATGAGAGGACGTTGGTCGACGAGCTAGTGACACGAGGGGAAAAGAACCACGCGGCGGTGCTCGGGGTGGGGCCGACGGCCTGGGCGCTGAACCGCCGCGAGGTCCATCGCGTGGTCCTGGCGGGCGAGGCCCACCCGGAGGCGCGCTACTGCGTCGCCTGCGACCTCCTGCTGCCCCCGGAGGACGTCCACTGCCCGCAGTGCGGCGAGCGCTGCCTCCGCGCCGACATGTGGGCGGAGCTCCCAGCATTCGCCGGGCGTCGCGGAGCGGGACTGGAGGTGGTCCATGGTCCCGCGGCGGGCGCCCTGGAGGACTATGGCGGCGTGGGGGCGCTGCTCAGGCTGCCGGCCCACCCGCACTAGGCCTGGACGTCGTCCGCGCCGGAGGTTCCCGCGCGGGCCCCGTCCCTCCCCTGCACCGGCGACGGCGAGCGGTTGCGGGCCCGCGTCGTCGCTGCTAGCATGCCCTCGACTCGCGGGCGCGCGCCGGTGCGCTCGTGGATCGAGCATTGGTCGGATGCAGGGGAGGGACGGGGATGGCGACAGCGGATCTCGGCGCGGGTGAGTGGTATCCGAGGGACAAGGTGTGCATTGCCGGAATCGGGGAGGGACTTGAGAACGGGAAGTACATGCGCTGGGGCCGGGCGACCAATAGCGAGTTCCAGCTTGCGTGCGAGGCGGCCCTCGCTGCGTGCGAGGACGCCGGCTTGGACTCGGCCGAGGTCGACGGGTTCTGCTCCTACGCGAACGACCGGAACGGCGGCCCTCGCCTGTCCGCGGCGCTGGGGTGCAATGAGCTGAAGACCTCCGTCATGCAGTGGGGCGGCGGCGCCGGCGGCGGGTCGGGGGCCGTGATGAACGCCGTGCACGCGGTAGCGTGCGGCTCCGCCAACTACATCATCGCCTTTCGGTCGCTCTGCCAGGGCCAGTTCGGTCGCTTCGGCCAGTCCCGCGCGGGCCAGCGAGCCGGCGGCGACACGGCGTTCCAGGCGCCATATGGGGTCGTTCCCCAACGGATCTGCGCAATGCGCGCGCGACGCCACATGGCGCTGTATGGGACCAAGAGCGAGGACTTCGGGCGCATCGCGGTCCAGTGCTACCGAGCGGCCAACCGGAACCCGAGGGCCGTCATGTACGGACGTCCCATCACGCTGGAGGACCACCAGAACTCCCGGATGATCGCCGACCCGCTGCGCCTGTACGACTTCTGCCAGGAGAACGACGGCGCGGCCGCGGTGCTGATCACGTCCGCGGAACGCGCCCGCGACCTGAAGCAGCGGCCGGTCCACATCCTGGCCGCCGCCTCCGGCAACCAGTACGGGGCGGGGGACAACCCCTTCCGCGCGGAGATGGCGGGCGGCAACTTCGGATCATCGGTGCGCGGCGGCGGCGTGGCCCAGCGTCTCTACGAGCGCGCGAGGATTACCCCAGACGACATCGATGTCGCCCAGATCTACGAAGACTCCACGAGCGCCGTGCTCATATCACTGGAGGAGCACGGGTTCTGCAAGGTCGGTGAAGGCGGGGCTTACGTGCAGAGCGGCGCCATCGACTGGCCGAACGGATCGTGCCCCATCAACACTAGTGGCGGAAACCTGGCGGAGGCTTTCATCCACGGGTTCGAGCTCCAGGTGGAGGCGGTCCGGCAGATGCGGGGGACCTCTACCATGCAGGTGGAGGGCGCGGAGATCGGCCTGGTGGCGAGCGCCCCTGGTGTGACCCCAGTGACCGACATGCTCGTGCGCCGCTAGGCCAGGCGATTCGACGCGTTCGTTCGAGTCGGCAACGAGAGGCCCAGCCCCAGACCCAAGTCGGGCTGGGCCTCAAATCGTGGGCTGCGGGCCTCGGCGGCGGGAACCGGGGCCGCGAACGCTCACCCCCTGAAATGGGGTAGAATACGGTTCGCGGCCAGTTCCATCTGGGAGCGCACGTCTCCCGGCTCGCACATCCAGTTCAGGATGAAGAGGCGAGCGCCCGGTTGAGGGCCCCTGGCGGGCCCGTGCAGGGGCATTGTGCTTGCCATGGAGGGGGCGGCCCCATTCCAGCCAGGTGGCAGCAAGACCTGCATGCTTGCGTTGGCTGTCGAGTGCGCCTCGTGAGGAACTCGCCCTCGCCCGGACCTTGACCGTCGCGTGGCCCACGCATTGACGTGGAGCATCTCCGCTGACTACCCTGGCCCTGGAGCACGCCACCGGCCGCTGCTCGCCGCTGGGGCCCGTTGCTGAGCAGCCACCCTCTACCTCAAGGGGGATGAGCATGCCACGCCGCAGAACAACCCTGGGAACCGGGTCCTTGAGCCAGCACGTCGATGTCGACCGCCACGGCCTTGAAGTGCTCCGGCGCATCGTGTCGCGCGGTCTCCCCTTTACCGAGGACGCAGTCATGCTCGCCATGTGGAACACACGGCGCCAACGCGGGAGCCGTTGCTTCGCCAAGGTGCGTCAGAGCAGCAACACGGGGGCCCTTGGAAAGCGGCGGCAGGAGGTGACCGACTACACGTACTTCACATTCTCACCTGACATCGACCTGCTGGAGGTCAGGCAGAGCGGGGAGGTCGTCGGATTTGAACTGAAGGGATGGGGCAAGGCAGGCAGGACGACGAAGCCCCCTATGTACTACGACGGAGTGGACCAGGCGCTGGCGTATTTGGTCAACCCGATAAGCTCACCCGTCAGCCAAGGGTTCGCGGGCAGCATCTTCGACTACGTGTACCTCGTTCACCCTCCACAAACCGGCGTCGACCGTCTCACGGGCGTGCTGGAGCGACTGACACCTCTGGGACTGGCGGTTGCGGGCCCAGGTGGAGTCACAGAGTTGGTCAAGCCGCGCCCGAACCCCTACCTCAACTCTGCCGTCAAGGCGCTGTTCCTTCAGAGCCTTGACGCCCTCAGCGCCTACACGAACCCTGTAGTGAACCCTATGGCCAACCCCTGTTCCGGAGGCTCCCCGTGGCCACCCGCAGGCCCTGGTGTCCAAGAACGACCCGCGGAGGCCCCACAAGGCCTCCCCCTTGGCCAGGGACCGGGTCGCCTGCCGGCCCCCGCTTCCAGATCCACGCGCTGGTGAAACCAGTGGCGGCCACAATGGGGTACCCGCTGGCCAGAGAGGCCCCGCGGGAACCATGTGTAAGGAATGTGCAACATACCCTGGTCAGCGGGGGACGCGCGCCTCGTATCGATAGATACGGCTCAGATATGGTGCCGAAGGCGGGAGTCGAACCCACACGGGCTTTCGCCCAACGGTTTTTGAGACCGTCGCGTCTACCGTTCCGCCACTTCGGCTCACCTGCCGCCACCCCGCGCCCCGCCTCTGGCGATTGTACGGGAATCGGAGCGCCGACTCAACGTCGGCGGCGGGTCGTGAGCCACGGGCTATCTCCGCGCCGACAGCGCCCTTCGCGTCGCACGCACCGCCGCGCTTCCGCCGTTTGACACCCGGGTCGTTGAGCGGTACGGTGGCTGACCGGCCCGGCGCCAACTCTGACCAACCGATGGAGGCATGCAATGACACTTCCCGGTCGGAACCAGCGGGTGAGCTGGGTGATCTCTTCCACCAGCAAGGAAGAGGTCGAAAAGCGGTACGACTCGTGGGCCGAGGAGTACGATGCCGATCTCCAGGCGTACGGCTACCAGTCGCCGGCCCTGGTGGCGGGACTCGTCGGCAGATACGTCCCGCGCGGCGCTGCGCCGTTCCTAGACGCGGGGGCGGGCACGGGGAACATGGGCCAAGCGCTCGCTCGGCTGGGATACGGCGACCTGACAGCCATAGACCTGTCGGCCGGAATGCTGTCGGTGGCGCAGCGTACCGGGGCCTACGCCCAGGTCCGCCAGATGGCCCTGGGCGAACACCTGGACTTCCCCAGCGACCACTTCGCGGCGATGGTGTGCCTCGGGACCTTCGTCGGAGGACACGCGCCGCCCGAGTCTTTCGCGGAGCTTCTGCGCGTGACCCGGCCTGAAGGCTACATGATCTTCACGGTCCGCAATGACGTGGTGATGCGGTTCAGGGAGATTATGGACGCCCACGAGAAAGCCGGCGAGTGGCGGCTAATCGAAGTAACCGAGCCCTATGCATCCGTGCCCGGCAGCGACGAGCCCGACGGGACAAATCAGGTGTTCGTGTACCAGGTGCAGTAGCCATCAGCGACAGGCGCGGTGCGTTCGCGGCGTGAGGGACGACCGGTGGCAGCGCCCCCTACCAGAAGACCCTTGGCATTGGTCACTGGCCCCTCTATACCCGGCGGCGTATACTGGGTCCACGTATACTGGGTCCAGGTGAAGTAGCCTGCCTGTCTCCCTGGGGGTCGATGTGGCGGTTGGGCTGGCGGACCTGCTGGAAAAATCGAAGGCGTACCTCCCCGCCGGGCAGCTTGAGCTGGTCGAGGGGGCGTTCTCCTACGCCGAAGCTATGCACCGCGGCCAGTCGCGCCTCTCGGGCGAGCCCTACATCGAGCACCCCCTCCAGACCGCCCTCTACCTGGCCGACCTGCACCAGGACAGCTCCACCGTCGCCGCCGGGCTCCTGCACGACGTCGTCGAGGACTGCGGCGTCCCCCTGGCCGACCTGGAACAGCGTTTCGGCGGCGAGGTCGCCAAGTTGGTGGACGGCGTCACCAAGCTCACCCAGATCGAGTTGCTCGCGATGGGCCGGGACGCCGATGCCCCCGAGGATAGCAGCGGCCACGCCGAGAGCGTTCGTAAGATGCTGGTGGCCATGGCCGAAGACATCCGCGTGGTGCTCATCAAGCTGTGCGACCGGCTCCACAACATGCGGACTCTTCAGGCCAAGCCCCCGGACCGGCAGCGGGCCATCTCCCAGGAGACCCTTGATATCTACGCGCCCCTGGCCTACCGGCTGGGTATGTGGGAGATCAAGTGGCAGCTGGAGGATTTGGCTTTTCGGTTCTTGGACGAGAAAACGTATCGAGAAATCTCCAGCAGCCTGGCCACCCGGCGGACCGAGCGCGAACGATACCTGGAGCGGCAGTGCAAAGTCCTGACCGAGGCGCTCACCGAAGCAGGCGTGCGCGGCGAGGTCTACGGACGGCCAAAGAACATCTACAGCATCTACAAGAAGATGCGTAAGTACGCGGCCGAAGGAAACGAGTACCGCGAGATCCTGGATCTCTACGCCGTCCGCGTCCTGGTGGACTCCGTGGGAGACTGCTACAACGCCCTCGGCATAGTCCACCAGCTCTGGCGCCCCATTCCCGGCCAGTTCGACGACTACGTGGCCAATCCCAAAGAGAACATGTACCAATCGCTCCATACCACCGTGATGTGCGAGGGCGCGGCGCCCCTGGAAGTCCAGGTCCGCACCTACGATATGCACCGGGTGTCCGAGTACGGCGTCGCCGCCCACTGGAGCTACAAGGACGGGGGTAACGGCGACCGTCGGTTCGAGGAGAAGCTGACCTGGCTGCGCCAGCTCCTGGAGTGGCAGCGGGATGTCTCGGGAACCGACGAGTTTCTGGAGTCGGTCAAGACAGACATCTTCCGTGATCAGGTATATGTCTACACTCCCCGTGGCGACGTCCGGGAGCTGCCGGTGGGCGCCACTCCCATCGACTTCGCCTACCGCATCCACTCCGACCTGGGGAACCGCTGCATCGGCGCCAAGGTAAACGGGCGGCTGGTCCCCCTGGAAACGGCGCTGCAGAACGGGGATACGGTGGAGATCATGGTCTCCAAGCAGGCCCGCGGACCCAGCATGGACTGGCTCAACCCGGCCCTGGGGTACGTGACCACCGCCTCCGCGCGCCAGCGTATCCGGCATTGGTTCCGCCGCCTGGAGCGGGGCGCCCACCTGGAGCATGGCCGCGAGTTGCTGACCAAGGCACGACGACGCCTGGCGGTCCAGATGTCCGACCAAGAGGTCGCGAAGGCGCTACGGTTCGATACCGTGGAGGACCTGGAGGTCGCCCTCGGGAGCGGCAACTTGACGGTGGCACAGCTCGATTCCCGCCTCGCCCCGCCAGAGGAGCCAGCCTGGCGCCGGGCGCCCGCGAGCCTCCCGCCCGAGAGCCCGGCCACCGGCATCAAGGTTCTGGGCGTGGGCGACCTGCTGACGCGCACCGCGCGCTGCTGCAGCCCTCTCCCCGGCGATGAGATCGTCGGCTACATCACCCGCGCCCGGGGCGTCACGGTCCACCGAGCAACCTGCGCCAACGTGCTCAACGAGGACGAGCCCGAGCGCCTGGTGGGGGTCTCCTGGGGGCCGTCACAGGATCTGCACCCCGTTCGGGTCGAAGTGATCGCATTCGACCGAGTGGGCCTCCTTCGTGACATCACGACCATGGTCGCCGCTGAAAAGGTGAACATCGCCTCCATGGTCACCACCGAGCCCTCGGACGGGACCGCGGTCCTCACCCTCACCCTCTACACCACGGGCGTCGGGCAGCTCAGCCGGCTGTTCGCCAAGCTGGAGGGGATCAGAGGGGCCGTCGGCGTGCGGCGTGTGGAGGGCGCAGTCCAGCCTCCCGCCGCCTGACTCGTCCACCGCCGATACTCGTCGACCGAAGCCCGCAAGCGCACGCGCGCGCGACCCTACTCCGATTTTGCGACGATGACCGCCGGGGGAACCGCTTCGCCGAAAGGCCGCTATCGCCCAGCGCGCGATTCCGGTATAATGCCCGCAGAAGGCGACCAGGAGGACACGACCCGTGCCCAGTGAACGATCAGCCCGCGTGGCCCACCGACGGTGGTTGCGAAACCGCACGGTGCGCAGCAGCCTACGCACGTACCGCACCCGCGCCGAGCGGGCCATCACCACAGCCCCGAACGACGCCGAAGAGGCAGTCCGACGGGCACTTTCGGCCCTGGACCGCGCCTCCCGCAAAGGCGTGATCCACCCCAACAAGGCGGCCCGCACCAAGTCGCGCCTGGCCCGGAGGCTCAACGCCGCCGTCGGCGCGCAGAGCGGACAGGGATAGCCGACGCCCTCGCCCCCCGCCGAGGTCGAGCCATGAAGACCGTCCAAGCAGTCGCCATCGTCGTGCGCCCCAAAGGGGACCCGACGCGCCTGCTCGCGGTTCTTCGCCCCGAGAGCGACGACGAGCTCCCCGGCGTGTGGGGCCTCCCCGCGACTTCCCTCCGCCCCAGCGAGGATACCGAGGACGCTGTGCGGCGTATCGGTGTCGCCAAGCTGGGGGGCGAGCTCCGCCCAGGACGTGTGCTGGCCACGGGCAGTCAGGAACGCGCAGGCTACCTCCTGCGGATGGCGCTCCACGAGGCGGACCTCGCCGCGTCGGAGCCGGTGCTGCCGAACGCGGACGAGCCCAGCAGCCCCGGCACCCGATACGCAGCGTTCCGATGGGTGGACCCCGAGGCACTGCGCCCGGGAGCGGACCTGGGCTCGCTCTGCTGTCGGCTGCTGCTGGACCTCCAGCCGAGCTGGAGCGGCCCGGGAGCCGTCGAACGGGCGCGCTCGCGCTGAGCGGCCCCGCTGGTCGTCGCGGGCGGCAATCGACAGACGCAATCCACCGGCGGTCCTCCGGAGTGGCCCACGCAACCGGGAGAGCCGCGCGGGCGATGGGAGCGGCGGGGCATGGAACAGGTGGTCCTGGCGCGGTACTACCATGAGATCGCCCTGAAGAAGGGGAACCGCCCATGGTTCCTCAAGCGGATGGCGGCCAACCTGGACCTCGCGCTTGCGGGCGCCGGCGTCGGCAAGATCCAGCGCGGCCCCATGATGGCAATGATCCCGTTGCAAGACGAATCGCAATGGCCCATCATCCGCGAGCGCCTTGAGCACCTGATCTGCATCGAGCGGCTGGGGCGCGCGTACCGGGTCGAACCCTCGCTGGACGCGATCAAAGAGGTGCTGCCCACGATCCTTGAGGGCCACTCGGCTCGGTCGTTCCGCATCGACACCCACCGGTCCGACAAGAGCTTTCCGATGACGTCGCCCGAGGTCAACCGCGATCTGGGCGCCTTCGTGCAAGGACTCACGGGGCTGCCGGTGGACCTGAGGCACGCCGATCTCACGGTGGGGGTGCAGCTGGTACGTCGGAGCGCGCTGGTGTCGCTGGAGCACGCGGCGGGGCAGGGAGGGATGCCGGTGGGCGTCGGCGGACCGGTGGCGGTGATGCTGTCCGGGGGCATCGACTCGCCCGTCGCCTCGCACATGATGATGAAGCGGGGTTGCACGGCGCTCTTCATCCATTTCCACGCGTTCCCGCTGGTGGACGCAACCTCACGAGAGAAGGCACAGGACCTGGTGCGGCTCCTGACGCAATACCAGTTCCGTTCCCGCCTCCTCCAGGTGCCCTTCGGGCAGGTCCAGCAGCAGATCATCGTGTCCACCCCTCCGGCGTACCGTGTCCTGCTCTACCGGCGGTTCATGGTGCGCATAGCGCAGGAGCTTGCGGCGCGGAACGGGGCCCGTGCTCTGATCACCGGGGAGTCGCTGGGGCAGGTCAGCTCCCAGACGCTGGAGAACATCGCCGTCATCGATACCGCCGCTGACCGGTTGCCCATCCTGCGGCCCCTGGTGGGGATGGACAAGGAGGAGATCGTGGCGCGGGCGCGAGCCCTGGGGACCTATCCGATCTCCATCCTCCCGGACCAGGACTGCTGCACGCTTTTCGTCCCCAAGCACCCGGTCACGCGTGGGCGACTGGGGGACGTGGAGCGGATAGAGTCCGATCTGCCGGTCGACCGGCTCGTCGCGGAGGCGGTCGAGGCTGCGGAGGCGGAGGAGTATCGCTGGCCCGTGGCGTCGTCGCCCGTGCGCGTCGGAGCGTGACGGGGCGGGGGGCTATCGTTCAGGAGAAACTGGGGCGCACGGATGAGACGCCGCCATGGGGAGCCTTACAGATTCTCCCACACAGCCTTCTTCCTCTGGGCGGTTCTGCCGTCGCTTGTTGGCGTCATCGGGTTCATTCTTGTTGGTTAGGTCGGCACGGGACTGGGCATGGGGGTCATCTTGGGACTCGGGATTACCGCCCTCTACTTCATCAACCGGGCTGCTTCAAAGTAAGAGACTCCCAGACACCTCAGGGCCTTTTGGTGTTACGCAATGGCGTTCCTGTCCGTTCATCCTGAGCTTGTCGAAGGACGGACGGACGGGCTGCTGGAAGGGCTCCCGCTCGTGGT
>PVBE011113696.1_pt1 | contig 11986 bp, 13 predicted proteins | sample 1631181 | NCBI WGS metagenome assembly PVBE01 (sample SAMN08397723, study PRJNA350692) | Marine metagenome, whole genome shotgun sequencing project. | isolation source: water | place: Pacific Ocean | collected 2012-04 | reverse complement strand
GCTTGATTTTCCGAGCTCCTTCTTACCTATGTTTATGGCACCGATTTTGAGTTCGGTGAGGCAGCTTCGTTTGGTCACCTCAGCCACATCGAAGGCGCTGGTTGTGGCTTTCCATTTGACCATGATTCTGATATTGTCTGATTCGGAGAGGTAGATGACCGCAGCCGTCATATACGTTAGATAGGCTTCGAATCCACGTAGACTCTTTTCCCTTTAGGCATTTCAAACCGTTTAGTGGATTCGTTACATATACTCCGAAGATACTGAAGGGAAATTTGCGCATGGAAACCCCGAAAAACAATTGTTGAACCTTTATACAGTTAAGTATAAATCCAATGATCATAGATTACAAATATAACTTATAAAAAAGTCTCATTGGGTGTGGATGGGTTGACGACGCTATCAGAGGCCTTTCAGAAGAAGCTTAACAGGAAAGATTGCCCATATCTCCACGACTGCGGCATTTACATCACCGGCGACTTCTTCAGAAGGATATGCAACAGCCCTTCCTACCTCAACTGTCATCACTTTGCGAAGAGGGTGGGGGAGCTCAGACCACCCATGGCGTGGCTCCAAAAGCTCGCGGTTGACCAGGCCAAGATTATGGAGCAGCAGGTAGAGGCCGAGGCCTGAACTGGCAAGGAAATCATATTTTACCAAGCAGACACATCACAATGGCTGATTTGAGTCTCAGACGCATATTCCCTGGGATCTATAGGCTAGAAGGTGAGACAGGGAGTGCTCTCGCCACGCTAAACCTGACCCCTAGCAGGAGGTTCTATGGTGAGCAGCTCATTACATTCAAAGGAAATGAGTACCGAAAATGGACCCCTTTCAGGAGCAAGCTAGCTGCGGGCATCGTCAAAGGCCTAAAGGAAATACCATTATCTCTTGGGGACAATGTGCTGTATCTTGGCGTGGCCTCTGGGACCACATGCTCTCATATCTCAGACATCATCGGAGTCGATGGCCACGTCTGGGGGGTAGACTTCGCGCCCCGCCCCATTAGAGACCTCGTGGAGGGCCTGGCCAAGCACAGGGAGAACGTCTCCCCTATCCTCGGGGATGCCAGGCTACCCAGAACCTATGCCCTCATCGTTCCAAGGGTCGACGGGATCTACGCGGACATCGCCCAGCCAGATCAGGGGAGAATCGTAGTGGAGAACGCTCAGGTATTTCTAAAGTCGGGGGGCTGGGTAGTTATGGCAATAAAGTCTAGGAGTATAGACGCGACAAAGGACCCCCTTATAATATACCGAGCTGAGATCAAAAAGCTTACGGCAGGGGGTTTTGATATCATTGAGTCTTTGGAACTTGACCCCTTTGAGAAGGATCATGCGTTGGTAATAGCGATGTTCAAGCCCTAGCCCTGGTAAGTATATTTCTTGATGGTCTTCCAGGAGCCTCTCATATAAGGAGGCGGCTGGTCGTTTTCTTTGAACCATGCCTCTATAAAGGCCACAGTTTTAGGATCACTAGGGTATCCCGAGCCAAAGTCCCCATGGATTTCTCTAAGGTCCGAGACTAGGAGATCTCGCCTCACTTTAGCCAGGATAGACGCCGCGGATACAACCGGATAGTTGACGTCAGCCTTCTTTTCACAGACTATATGAGGCCTCCAGCCTAGAACCTTCAAAATATCTTCCCTAAATCTGTCGGGGAGCACGTCCGCGGTGTCCACGTAGACCTCGTCTGGGTGGAGGTCTCTGATCGCTTTTGCCATAGCAATCGCCTCAAGATAGTTTAGCTTCCTGAGCTTCAGACCGCGGTTTACCACCTTATCGATTACCCAGGGCTGAAGCACGAAGTATGAGTGCCCTTCTGAGACCTCCTTGATTTCTGCTTCTAGGGAGTCCCTCCTCCTAGCTGATAGAGCCTTGGAGTCTCTCACCCCCATAGAGAATAGGGAATCTACTGCAGGCCCTTGGAAGCTCACTGCCGCAACGACGAGGGGGCCTATGGCTGGGCCCCGCCCAGCTTCGTCAACGCCGGCGATAACAACCATGATGGTTTCAAAGCATCATCGATGTAAAGAATATTAAATGTGTGACCTTCTCTTTCAGATGCAACCCCGCGCGCGAACTCTATGACTTTACCTTGGTGGCTTTTTTTTAGACTAGTTTAAATGCATGAATCAGACCCATAAACTATAGAACCTCAAAAAGTCGTCGGAAGAGCGATCCCTCGTAGAATCAGACGAATCCCCGCCCATTATCCTTAAGTTCCGCGTGCGTGAAAATCGTTTCCCAGGGTCGACGCCCCTGGGGAATATTATAATGTCCGCAGGATCTTCCCTGCTCGCGCTCGGCATGGTTTTGAAATTGGCTTCTGAGAATGGGTTCCTAGTCCTCGAAAAACCTGGTAAGGTCCATCTCTTTTTCGGGATTTCCTTCTACATAGGGAAGGACTCCCTCGGTCATGAGGAGCTTTCTCTTATTGGTTATCTTCTCAGTCTCGAATCCACCCCCGAATCCCCCTATTCCCCCATTGGATAAGATGACTCTGTGGCATGGTATCACGATGCCGCATGGGTTGGCCCCCACGGCATTCCCAACGGCCCTCACCGCCTTGGGCTTACCGATGGCCTCGGCCAGCCGTTTGTAGGATGAGAGCTTTCCGTGAGGTATCCCCTGAATGGCACGCCAGACCTCCATCTGGAACTCCGTGCCCCTTAGGTCCAAAAGTAAGTCGAAATCCACCGGTTTCCCGTCGGCCCATTTTCTGAGCTGCTTCTCGAGGGCTTTAAAAACGGTGGGGTCCTCGATGTAATTCCCGGGAATCTTCCGGGTCATCTCTGAGATGAAGCCGTCTTTCTTGCAGTTAGTGTGGACCTGCACTACCCCTTTCTTTGTTTTGGCGACCCAGACGGTGCCGACGGAGGTCTTGATCCCGGCGAAATAGATTCTCTCCAAGTGTCAATCATCCTTTTATCCAGAGTTGATTCCAGTGAAGTGGGGGAGCATATATCTAACCTATTAAAAAATCGTGTTGTCTTCATCCTCATCCACATGACATAAGCTGATAATAGGACTCCTGCTTCCTCTTCACCATGTTCTCCTCAAAAGCGTTGAAGAGATATAGAGAGGTGATCCCAGGGATATCATCACGGGGAACGTATTACCAAGGCGTAAAAGGTTCCAGGTAGTTTAGGCAATGTGTGTATCCTCTTGCTGTCCAGACCGCGATTAATGCTGGGGGGATTCGACTTGGAAACCTGATCTTTGGCCCGCCCGAGGATATATTTAGAGTCGGATATAGTCTATATATTATATAGAAATTAGCTTTTTATTCTATAACTCAGCGATTTAAGGGATACACTTGAGGCCTGTTTCTAGGGGGATATCCCCCTATATAATTCGATACATTGGTGTATTTTCTTTATTGGTGGCTGCTATGCAACTCCCAAACCAAGCCCATGGATGTGCATAGTGGATGTCCAGGAGAGGTTTGGACTTGGACGAAGTTCCTATCCCCTCCAGCAGGAAGGTGCGTCTCCTTATTGTCCTGGTTTTCGGTATCTTTCTCTTCATCTCCTCCTTAGAGGGGGTAAAGAGCGGTTTCAAGCTCATCTTCTTCGAGTGGCAGAAGAGTATCCTCACAATGATCACGGACAACACTGCCCCTCTCACGGGGCTTGCAATTGGGATCCTGAGCACAGCCTTGGTCCAGAGCAGTAGCGCCGTGATAGCAGCGACTATGGTATCTATGTCTGGAATGGTGGCGAGCGGCCTCCCCATGGTGGACGCCATGAGGTTCGGGGTCCCCATGGTGCTGGGCGCAAACATCGGGACCACGGTTACCAATACCATCGTGATCTTCGGTGTGAGGCGGGGGATGACCATGAATGAGTTCGGGGACACCATCCCTGGGGTCATCGTCGACGACGTCTACGAGGCCCTTACCATTGGTATCTTTTTCATTTTAGAGATGACCACGGGGGCTATCAGTAAGACCACACTCAGGATTGGCGAATATCTCTCAAGCTCCCTGGGGCTTAAAGCGGTCCTTGCCTCCTTCGACAAGACCATCATCGACATCGTCATCAAGGAGCCTTTAATCAATCCCCTGAAAAACCTCATTGTGGATTTTACAGGGCAGAGAATCGGTGGTGTTGTCCTGTTCGTCTTCTGGTTCCTGACCATCATTTTCTCCATGGGGCTCATTACCAAGGGTCTTGAGAACCTTATTCAGACGGACTGGAGGAAAAGATTAAGATGGCCTTCAATAGCCCCGCGAGGAGCTTCTTTACAGGATTCTCTATCACCTGGCTTGTGGGTAGTAGTAGCATTGGGACCTCCTTGATCATTCCTTTCTTGGCGACGAAGGTGGTAGATCTCAAGAAGGCTTACCCATACCTGTGTGGGTGCAATATGGGGACCACAGTGGATCTATCCCAGATCTACGGATACCTCGCTGGGGGGATGGTGGGGGTAATGCTAGGGTTGGCCCACGTTATGCTCAACATAGTTGCTCTGTTGCTATGGCTGGTGTCTCCTTTGCGCTTTGTTCCCGTGAGGATCGCAGAGTGGATAGGAGCTATTATCCAGACCAATGAGAACGCCGCTATTAGACTCGTTATCTGGGTCATTGTACTATTCTTCCTGCTTCCCATTGTGCTCATCTATATCGTGTGATGAATCTGAAATAATGGTCAAAGCTTTTATTGTAGACGGGAAAACGAGGAGAACTGAGTATGAGTGAACGCCTGAGAAGATGGTTCGGAGACTATAGGAACCAGATAGTCCTAGATACGGTCAGGGAACACCTGACTCTCACCAAGAACGCTGTCTACTCCCTGTACGAAATGGTGAGCGCCGCGGGTGTTGACTCTTCCAGCAAGAAGACGATCTACAATAAGGTGTCGGACTTCGAGAAGAGGGCGGATGAGCTTCGCAGGGGAATGATCGTAAGACTCACTGAGAGAGACATTTTTCCCTCAGAGCGGGAGGATCTTATGGAGTTAGTGAGGTCCGTGGACTGGGTAGCTGACTGGTCCAGGGAGGCGGGGAGGATCTTGCTCATCATCCCTTTCGATAAGTCCCCCGAGGAGGTGAGACAAAAGGCCCTTGAGATGAGCAAGGGCCTCATCACGAGCGTAGACATTCTGGCGGAATGCATTAGCATCCTGTCTGAGGATGGACTCAAAGCCATAGCCCTAGCGGACCAGGTCGAGCTCCTCGAGGAGGACATTGACGATCTCTACAGCCAGGCAAGAATAAGTATTGCCACCCTGGAGTTTCCAGACTTTAGCCGCGGCGCGTTGTTACTCCTCAACGAGTTTTTCGACGCCCTTGAAACGGTGGCTGATTGGTGCGAAAACACCGTTGATGTCGTTCGTGCAATTGCTGTGAGGATCCAGTGAGCCTTAGGGTTTTATCACTTATTGTTACAAGTTGTGGGATGTCTCTTATTCTTCTCGCTAAACCAATAGGCCTATTTAAGCGCCAACCTTAATATACTCTGGTCTTCATCATCGCCATCCTCAGTATCTTCTCTAGAACTTCCTCAGCCACTTTAATAGTGGAGACCCTAACCGAAATTATCGTTTCTTTGTCAGGGGCACAAGCAGACTGCGCGAGCAGACTAGTGATTTGATGCGTGGACCATATCCCCGACTCTGGGAGGCTGTCATTGACCTTCATCGTGATATTTCATTTTTACCTAACTTTGTAATGTTAGTGTATATCTTCTAATATTGGGATCTGAATAGGTAAATATTTAATCGATTGTTAAAATTAATAATGAGGCTGTACTGATGGACCCTGATAATGCTGTAAAGGAGGGTATTGATTGAGTCCACGTTTATCCAGCTTCCTTCAATTTAAGATTCAAAGTACAAGGAGACTATTAGGATGGATAACTCCTAAGCGGGGGGAGGACGTTCTCAAAATGGTGGAGGATCACCTTGAGCTCACCAAGAACGCTGTCAGTAGTCTCTACAAACTTGTGGAGTCGGCGAGCGAAGATGGGGAAGACACCAAGCGGCTCTATAACCGTCTATCAGCTCTCGAGATGGAGGCCGATGACCTGAGGCGTCAGATGGTGCAGGAGCTTACCAAGGGGGAGATGTTTCCTGAGGAGAGGGAGGACCTCATGGAGCTCGTCAGGGCGGTTGACTGGATCGCGGACTGGTCTAAGGAGGCTGGCAGGATACTGATCGTCATCCCCTTTAGGAAGAGCCCTCAGGCGATGAAAAAGGCCGCCCAGGATATGTGCAGGGCGAACCTAGACTGTGTCACCGTCCTTGCAAAGTGTATACACGAGCTCCACGCCAACAATCACAAGGAGGCCCTCAACCTCGCAAACCAAGTGGAACTCCTCGAGGAGGATCTGGACGAACTATACAGCATTGCCAGGGGATACTTGGCTATAATGGAGTTCACCGATTTCAGCACGGGATCCCTCATCCTGCTCAACATGTTCCTTAACGCCCTGGAGACTATAGCGGATTGGTGTGAGAACACCGCCGACATCGTGAGGGCTATAGCCGTCAGGATCCAGTAAGCAATCTCTGGCAAGAAAATATAAAAAGAAAAAGTATGCCCCTTAAGGTTTCAGGATCAATCTTCGACGATGATAGCCTGGGTGGGGCAAGCACTGACGCATGCCATGCACTGGATGCAATCCTCTTCGCGCGGAGCGAACGATTTGTCTTCATTATTATGTTCTGCTGAAGGCAGTATGTCGAAGACATTCATAGGGCAAATATCCGCACAGATGCAGTCTCCGTTACAAAGGTTTCGGTCCACGATAACTCTAACCATTTTTTACACCGCTAGTGGTCGAAGAAGAGTATTTTTCGCAGTCTTTAAATCTTGTCAATTTTTTCAATTACCCAATATAGTTTTTTCCAGGAGTATATTCGAAATAAGTGGTGATGAATTTTAAATTTCTTTTAAATACAAGCTTATTGAGCGGAGTTAAAGATATTCACCCATATAGGCTACCGATTTAATTGGATAGGTTAGAAGACTGTTGTTGGGCTTTCCACAGAAATTAAAGAATAGAGTAACGTTTCGCATCGGGGGGGAGGCAGGACAGGGGATCACCAGGGGAGGCTCTGTCCTTGGGCTGGCTCTCACCAGGGCTGGACTCAACGTCTTCGGGGCCAATGAATTTCCATCAATCGTCCGTGGTGGGCACAACTCCTACACCCTCACGGTCTCCAAGAAGGAGGTATACGCCCAGGATGACTTGATTGACATCGTCATAGCCCTTAACAAAGAGACGGCGCTCCTGAACCGTCATGAGATTCAAAAAGGGGGAGGGGTCATCTACGATGAGAACATCGATTTCGGGGAGGGGGAGTTATCTCGGGAAGGTGTTAGACTCTTCCCGATACCCCTGACAGAAATCGTCAAAGAGATCGGTGGACCTATTATCATGAGGAACTCGGTTGCCATGGGCGCCGCTATAGCCTACTTGGGACTCGACTCAGGACCCCTAGAGGGGGTGATCACTGAGGTCTTCACCGGGAGACCGAACGTGGTAGAGTCCAACGTGAGGGCAATCCGGATGGGACATAATTATGCAAGGGAGTACCACAAGTTCAACGGAGGATTGAAAGCCGAGGAGTCGAGCACCAGCCGGATAATGGTGACGGGAGGCGAGGCAATTGCCCTCGGGGCGATTGGGGCCGGATGCTCGTTCTACTCGGCTTATCCGATGACGCCAGCTAGCGGACTTCTCCACTACTTCATCTCCAAGGAACAGGAGGCTGAAATGGTTGTCCTTCAGGCTGAAAGTGAGATAGCAGCGGTCACAATGGCTGTAGGAGCCGCATACGCAGGGCTAAGGTCGATGACTGGGACATCTGGGGGAGGATTCTGCCTCATGACCGAGGGATTTGGCCTTGCCGGGGCCACCGAGACTCCCATTGTGGTCATGCTTGGGCAGCGCCCAGGCCCCAGCACTGGGATGCCCACATATACTGCTCAGGCCGACCTCCTCTTCGCGATCCACTCCTCCCATGGAGAATTCCCCAGAGTTGTCGTCGCCCCAGGTGACGTTGACGACTGCTTCACCCGCACCGTGGAGGTCTTTAACCTCGCCGAGAAATATCAAATTCCTGCTATAATCCTCGGAGACAAATATCTCTTAGAGAGCCACAAGTCTACATATCCATTTGACTCAGGAAATATTGAGATCGAGCGGGGAGGACTTATCAACAAATGGAAAGGGGAGAAGTATAAACGATACGAGATCACAGAGAGCGGAGTCTCCCCCAAGGTCATATTGGGAACTCAGGGGGCTACAATGCTTGCTAACGGGAATGAGCACGATGAATATGGGTTTACAACCGTTGATCCCGTAAGGGTAGTGGCCATGGCAGACAAACGCTTTAGGAAGAGAAGACACCTTGTTGATGATATTAACGGACTTGACCCTGTGAAGGTGTTCGGGGAGGTCGACTCCGATGTGACCCTCATAGGCTGGGGGTCCACGAAAGGGCCTACTCTTGAGGCACTCGGGCTCCTAAAGAGGGAAGGGATCAATGCGAGATTTATCCAGATTGTTTACATGGAGCCCTTTCCTGCAGAGGCGTTCAATAAAGCGATGGAGGGCCGAGGTAGATCCATGTTACTGGAGACTAACATCACAAACCAACTCGGGAGGCTCATCAGGGAGCACACTGGCCATGGGTTCGATATGACCTACGCCAAGTATAATGGGCGGCCCTTCAATCCAAGGGAGATCACCGCCGAGGCAAGGAAGTTGATTTGATGGCTTCGATACGAGAGCTAGACACCGGTCAGAAGAATTATTGGTGCCCTGGTTGCGGTAACTTTGGCCTCCTCAACGGCGTAAAGAGGGCTATCGCACGGCTCAGGCTCCGCCAGGATCAGATTACCGCGGTGACGGGGATAGGATGCCACGGAAAGACTACTAACTACTTCGCCGTCAACGGTTTTCATGTCATCCACGGCAGGGTCCTCCCCGTTGCCACCGCAATCAAGCTCGCTAACAAGGCTCAGACGGTAGTTGGCTTCGCTGGGGATGGGGACGCTTACGGGATCGGAATGGGGCACTTTCCTCATGCCGCCCGTAGGAATCCGAACATCACCCTTCTAGTTCATAACAATCTCATATACGGCCTCACCACAGGACAGACCAGCCCAACCACCACGCCTGGCCATATCACCAAAACCTCCCCGAAAGGCGCGTTTGAAGAGGCCATTAACCCCATCTCTACGGCCCTCGCAAGCAACGCCAGCTTCGTCGCCCGTGGCTATGTCGGGGAGATGGATCATCTCGTGGACCTCGTAGAGGAGGCACTTAGGTTCAGGGGCTTCGCCCTCGTGGACATTCTTCAGCCCTGTATCGCGTGGAACCGCATCAATACCTACCAATTCTATAATGAAAGGATCTACAAACTCGGGGAGAGCGGCCACGATCCCACTGACCTCCAAGTCGCCTACAAACGGGCGGAAGAATGGTCCAAACGGATTCCGATAGGGGTCTTTTACAGGGTGGAGCGCCCCACGTACGGGGATAACTTCCCTGTGCTTGCCGGGAAGCCCATGGTCCGGAAGAGACCAGACGGAGGGATAGTCTCCAAGCTGATCTCCGAGTTCACCTGATTAAGGCAAGCGCTAGACTCCTTGATAGAGCTTGTTCGGAAGTTCAGAACCTGATATGTTTGTAAAACATTTTGGCAGATCCGACGATCTGGTTTAGGTTTCCTCATCCGCTTACTGGATAGTCCGGGGTCTCCCCTTTCAGCACCTTGAGGACGCCCTCAGCCACCTGGACCGCCATTCTTTTCATGGCCTCCTCGCTGCTAGCTGCTAGATGGGGAGTGAGGACAACATTATCCATGGAAACCAAGGGGTTTCTAGGATCCAAGGGCTCCTCCGCAAAGACATCGAGCCCCGCCCCTGCAATCTTCCCGTTGTTCAACGCCGCGATAAGCGCCACTTGGTCGATGATCTGGCCCCTTGCGGTGTTTACAATATAGACGCCGTCTTTCATCGCAGCTATTCGTCTCGCGTCGATGAGGTGGTGGGTCTCCCTGGTGTAGGGGAGGCTGAGGCTAATGATGTCGCTCCGCTCGATGAGGGAATCGAGGGTAGCGTACTCGATGCAAATCTCCTGCTCTAGATCAGGCTTCCTCGTTCGGGAGTGGTACAGGAGTTCTACCTCAAAGGATTTCAGTCTCCTCGCCGTTGCAGCCCCAATCTTACCGAGACCAACGATCCCCACTGTCTTTCCCATGACTTCTATCCCCCACAGGTCACTATATTTTCTGTGCCATTCTCCTGCCCTAACAGCCTTGTCAGCACTTACTATCCGCCTAGATAGAGCGAAGAGCAAGGCGACGGCCATCTCAGCAACGGATTCGGAGAGGGCGAAGGGGGTGTTCAGAACAATTTTACCCAGGTCTTTAGCGGACTCAAGGTCGACGTGATCGCAGCCTATACCATGGACCCCCACCGCTTTCAGCAGCGGAGCGGACTCCATAAATCCCCGGGTGACTTTGATTCCTCCACGGGTGATGAGGGCGGCTGCCCATGGGGCTTCGGCCTTGAGGGTCTCCTCGTTGGAGCTTGGCGGGAGCTGAACGACCTCAACTCCCTTGCTCTCCAGGAGCTTGATGCCTGCTTTATGGATGGGCTCAGTTACTATGACTTTGTGCGCTGGCATGGGAGTCTTCCTTTGATCATTCTCACCACGGTAAAAAGGTGATCATGGCTGTAATGCCTTGACTTTCTCCGTCTGAGGCTCTCTGGGGTTTCGGACTTGCTCCTATGGATGGCCTCCCCTAGACGAATAGAAAGCACATCAAAGGCCTCAAGGAGGTCCCAAGCCCCGGCCTCAGTGTTGACCTGATCCGCCTGGCCCAGGGCCCGTCCTGTGAGTTCGTAACGGGTTTTTTCTCCCCTTAGCTGGGATCGCTAAATTCTGATGGAGACCTTAGTGATATTTGGCCTAAACCGTCTGGTTCTCTTGACGACTCGCATGAACTTTGCCTCGGCGGTTGCCCTCCCGAAAAAGTATTCCTCCGCCATCTCCATTATAGCGAACTCCAAGAACCAAAAGACCAAGTATCCCCAAATAATGTGGTCCCCGATGACGCTGATCTCGTCCCCTTGGCCAGAGGAGAGGGTGGAGATGGGCTTGGACAAGGGGCTCTCCTTTAACTAGTGTGACGTTCCCGGAGATAGATAGGATCTCTAGGGGTTTCCAAAATGAGATGAAGGACCCATTGACGTCTAATATTGGGTAATCCATGGGGAACTTCTTGCAGTTTCTTGGCCTAATTTGCTTCAGGAGACCTGCACCAGCGAGAGCAACTCTTAACGTGATCCCCTCCTCGACCGCGATTTTTTGGAGGCTGCGGAGGAGGGTGCCCTCAGGTTTAACCCTCGTGATTATGACTCAGTTAGGCTGCCCTGTTCTCACGATGTATCTGTTGGTTACACTTAATCACTTTGAATGCCTGTATTCTAGGGGATATAAAAAACGCTGACTGGGTTGGGGAAGAGATTAATAGTTTACGGTTCCCTTCATAGATGTCCCTGTGGGAACTTTATTGAGCAGAGACCAACCTTCCGAAGACAAAATTGATCATAGAGCGGAGAACAGAAGGCAGGAGAAGGCCTCTGCGGAGCGCCAACATGCAAAGGGTAAGCTCACAGCGAGGGAGCGGATAACTATTCTCCTGGATGAAGGAACCTTTGTGGAGCTTGATCCCTATTTGAAGCATCGGGCCATAGCCTTTGGGATGGACAAAAGGAGGTGGCTTGGAGACGGCGTGGTCACCGGATCTGGCACCCTGGATGCGAAACTGGTCTACGTTTACTCTCAGGACTTTGGTTTTATGGGGGGGAGCCTCGGGGCGGTCCATGCAGAGAAGATTTGCCGAGTCCTTGATCTCGCCATCCGGAACGGCGCGCCAATAATCGGGTTCCATGACTCTGGGGGCGCCCGGATCCAGGAGGGGGTAGCTTCCTTAGGGGGTTATGGGGAGATCTTCAGGAGGATT
>PVBE010556166.1_pt1 | contig 11987 bp, 9 predicted proteins | sample 1631181 | NCBI WGS metagenome assembly PVBE01 (sample SAMN08397723, study PRJNA350692) | Marine metagenome, whole genome shotgun sequencing project. | isolation source: water | place: Pacific Ocean | collected 2012-04 | reverse complement strand
TTTAAATCAATATTACCTATTATTCGATATAATAGTAATTATTGTTAGAATATTACAAAAGTTATGGCAATGTATTAGCTATCAATTGTAAACAAATATACCCAACCATGACACATTAATAAATATATTTTATATAATTTACCAAAAATACTGCTAATCAATTAGTTAAAGCATTCGATATAAAGTAATTATTTCAATATATTAACTAAATTTATTTGTCATATACTTATAATTTGTTTACATTTGTAAACAAGATGAATGTCTCAAAAAGAATATTAAAAGTAATAAGTGAAAAAAAATTAAGTGCATCAAGATTTGCATCCACAATTGATGTAAAAAGATCAAATCTATCCCATATACTATCTGGAAGAAACAAACCAAGCATCGATTTTTTACATAAGATTAAAAAAACTTATCCAGAAATTGATCTTAATTGGCTCATTACGGGTAAAAAGCTAAAAAAAGATAGTAATTTTGTTAAACCTGAAGTCAGCAATATAGATTCAGTAATAGTTTTTTATAATGATGGATCCTACAAAAAATTTAAAGAATAAACCTCTTCTAACAGAGTATATTTGGATTTTTTCTATATCAACAGCTCTGCTCCTATTTAATTCTTGTAATTCTATAGACAGAGATTGTTCTAAGTTTAGAACAGGTAAATTTTTAACACAAACAGAAATTAATGACACCATATACACTTCTGTTTTTACAAGAAATGATAAAATCCAGGTTGAAAACTTTAATAATGTGATAGATTCAAGCACATACAGATGGATTAATGACTGCGAACTAGTGCTAAGGACGTTAAACCCTAAATCCAGATCAGACTTAAAAAATATCCATATAAAAATACTTACAACAACAGATAGCTCATACACTTATGAGTATTCTTATGTAGGAGAAATTAGAAAAGAGATAGGATTGGCTGTAAAAATAGAAGATTAGAATAGTGCTGTTTGCCCAATATCTTTATCTTCAACAATCTTCTCGTCAACAACTTCTATTTCATCTGCTGGAACTTCCAAAGGAGGTTCGAACTTAATAGCCTCTAAAGTATTGATTTGCTTGATTTTCTCAGAACTAAGCTGGTTACCTATAGCTTTAATACCTTTTATTGAAATAAACTGCTCTAATTCAATTATTTGATTAGGTTTTTGAGTTTTGTTTCTAATTTTGTTAAAAACCACCTCAATTACGGGCTTCCAATCCGTTGAGATTAACTCTAAAAATGAATCTTTATGGTCTGTAATAAATCTTTCATGCTTATTTTCATTTTCTACAAAAAAGCGTTTAATGAAAAATCGTTGCTTTTTGCCGTCAAAATATACTACAGATAACGGTTTTTTTGGCATCCATTTTTCTAGAACTACCATATCGTCATTAAAATGAGTAGACATATCAGGATCTATTATCTTTAAACTACCATTTTGAAGTATAACCAAAATCTTATCTTCACCTCTAAATTCTCCAAGTAGGTCGCCTCTGCCATCTACATTCAATCTTTGTACAGTATCATCAAACCAAATTTTTCTTGGTTTAAGCGTTGAAATGCCTTTTTCTTTAAGCTCAATTCTCTTGACGTTATGTTTAGTAATTTGATTCCCTCTTGTCATCCTTCCTTTAATCATATAATCTGAAAAATGAACATCCCATCTCAGCTTCTTTAATTTTGGATTTTTCCTAAGGTTAATTGTAACCTTTTCTGCCTCCCCATTTGGATTTGCAGAAAAATACTTAACAGCACCATCTTTTTTTGATCCAATTAGACTATATAGTTTGTCTCTAGTTATCCCATAAACAGGAAAACGCTTCAAATAACAATAACCCTTATCACCATCTCTGTAAATCATATTATAAATTGTCCTCTTATCCTTCTTTTTAAATACTGCAACATGAATTATATTCTTACCTATAAATGTTTTTGTGTCAACCTTTGTTATAATCATTTTTCCATTTTCAGTAAAAACTATAATATCATCAATATCACTACAATCACAAACATACTCATCCTTTCTCATAGAAGTTCCAACAAAGCCTTCTACCCTATTAACATATAACTTGGTATTTCTTATTACTACCTTCTTAGCATCAACATCGCCAAATATCCTAATTTCTGTTTTTCTTTCTCTGTTTTTAGAATAATCCTTCTTTAATCTTTCAAAATAAGCTATTGAGTAGTTTATAATATCATCTAGATACCCCTTAACCTCTTTAATTTGTGTTTCTAGGTTTAGTATTTTCTCACTAGCTTTATCTATGTCAAATTTTGAAATTCTTTTAATTTTTATTTCAGTCAATCTTATCAAGTCATCATCTACAACCTCCCTCTTTAATTTTTTAGTATAAGGCTTCAAACCTTGATCAATAGCAGACAGAACCCCTTCCCAGGTAGTTTCTTCTTCAATATCTCTGTATATTTTATTTTCTATAAAAATTATTTCTAGAGAAGCATTATGCCATTGATCTTGAAGTTCTCCTAATTTAATTTTTAGTTCTTTTTTTAGTAATTCAACAGTGTTATCGGTAGATGTTTTTAAAATATCGGAAACTCCAATAAAAACAGGCTTGTTATCCTGAATAATACAAGTTAGAGGAGATATAGACATTTCACAATTAGTAAATGCATAAAGAGCATCAATCGTCTTGTCAGGAGATATTCCATTTGGAATATAAACTAGTATTTCTACATTCGATGATGTATTATCATCTATTTTTTTAATTTTAATCTTTCCCTTATCATTTGCTTTTAATATCGAATCAATTAATGAGGTTGTAGTTGTTCCAAAAGGAATTTCACTAATACGAAGCGTTGTTTTATCCATTATTGAAATCTTAGCTCTAATTCTAACCTTACCTCCTCTTTTTCCGTCATTATAGTTTGTAAAATCTGCTACACCTCCAGTTATAAAATCTGGCAATAAAGCAAACTTCTTCTGTTTTAAAAAACTAATAGAAGCATCAACTAATTCTATAAAGTTGTGAGATAAAATCTTTGTTGAAAGACCAACAGCAATTCCCTCAGCCCCTTGAGCCAAAAGCAATGGGAATTTAACAGGTAAATTAACTGGCTCTTTTCTTCTTCCATCATAAGATGATTGCCAATTAGTAACTTTGGGATTAAAAACTATATCAAGAGCAAATTTTGATAATCTTGCTTCTATATATCTTGATGCAGCTGCTCTATCTCCAGTTAATATGTTTCCCCAGTTTCCCTGAGCATCAATTAAAAGATCTTTTTGTCCAATTTGAACCATCGCATCTGCAATACTAGCATCTCCATGAGGATGGTACTGCATAGTGTGTCCAACAATATTTGCAACTTTATTATACCTTCCATCATCTAGATCTTTCATTGATTGCATTATTCTCCTTTGTACAGGCTTGAACCCATCCTCAATTGCAGGAACTGCCCTCTCAAGAATTACGTATGAAGCATAGTCTAGAAACCAATCTTTATACATACCGGCAACCCTAGTAATTACATTTTCTTGACTATAATCTAACTCTAAATCATCCATTTTAACTCTATTCAACTATATCTAATTCAACTTTTAAATTATCAATGATAAAAGACTGTCTGTCTGGTGTATTTTTGCCCATATAGAATTGTAATAATTCATCTATAGACATATCATTATCAAGCATTACAGGATCTAATTTTATATTATCTCCAATAAAGAATTTGAATTCGTCCGGGGATATCTCACCTAATCCTTTAAATCTTGTTATTTCAGGATTAGTTTTTATCTTAACCATTGCTTTTCTTTTTTCATCCTCAGAATAGCAATAGATAGTCTCTTTATTATTTCTAACCCTAAATAAAGGGGTTTGTAAAATATATAAATGTCCTGTTTTTATTAAGTCTGGAAAGAATTGTAAAAAAAATGTTATAAGCAATAGCCTTATATGCATTCCATCAACATCAGCGTCTGTAGCAATAACAATATTATTATATCTTAAATCTTCAATTGAATCTTCTATATTTAAAGCAGCCTGCAATAAATTAAATTCTTCATTTTCATAAACAATTTTTTTTGACATTCCATAGGAATTTAAAGGCTTCCCTCTTAAGCTAAAAACGGCCTGAGTATTTACATCTCTAGATTTTGTAATGCTTCCTGAAGCTGAGTCTCCTTCCGTTATAAATAAAGTTGTATCTAATCTTTTTTCGTTTTTCAAATCTCCAAGATGAACTCGGCAATCACGGAGTTTTTTATTATGTAGATTGGCTTTTTTTGCTCGTTCTCTTGCTATTTTTCTAATTCCAGAAAGTTCTTTTCTTTCCTTTTCTGCTTGCAATATTTTTCTATGAATCTGCTCTGCAACCTCTGTGTTTTTATGAAGATAATTATCAAATTCTTTCTTTATAAAATCATTAATATACACTCTAACAGAAGGAAGTCCTCCTCCCATTTCAGCAGACCCTAATTTTGTTTTTGTTTGACTCTCAAAAACAGGCTCCATTACTTTAATGGAAATAGCTGATACAATTGATTTCCTAATATCTGAGGATTCATAATTTTTTCCAAAAAACTCTCTTATAGTTTTAACAAGAGCTTCTCTAAATGCACTTAAATGACTACCTCCTTGAGTAGTGTTTTGCCCGTTAACAAAGGAATGATATTCTTCGGTGTATTGTGATTTACTATGTGTTATAGCCACTTCAATATCATTACCTTTTAAATGTACAATTGGATAAAGCAACTCTGAATCATTAATTCTTTCTTTCAAAAGATCTTTTAACCCATTCTGACTATAATATTTCTCACCATTAAAAATTATAGTTAAACCTGGATTTAAATAAACATAGTTTTTAAGCATTTTTGATATGTATTCATTTCTATACTTAAAATTTTTAAAAATTGATTCGTCAGGTATGAAAGAAACTTTTGTTCCTCTTCTTCTGCTAGAAGGTTCAGAATCCTGATGATTACCTAATTCTCCTTGATTAAATTCTGCAATAGCAGATTTCCCATCTCTGTTTGACTCTACTTTAAAATAATCTGAAAGGGCGTTTACAGCTTTTGTCCCTACACCATTCAATCCGACAGCTTTTTTAAATGCACGTGTATCATATTTTCCACCAGTATTCATTTTTGAAACAACATCTATAAGTTTGCCTAATGGGATCCCTCTACCATAATCTCTAACAATAACTTTAGATGACTGGACAGAAACCTCTATTGTTTTCCCTGCACCCATCACAAACTCGTCTATAGAATTGTCTAGAACTTCCTTAAGTAAAATATAAATACCATCATCAGGAGAAGAACCATCGCCTAATTTACCAATATACATTCCTGGACGCATTCTTATATGCTCCTTCCAGTCAAGAGATCTTATGTTTTCTTCAGTATATTGATTAATTGCAGCCATCTGATAAATATTTGCTAATATAATATATCAATAGAAGAAAGTAAATCAAGAAATTACAAAGTAATTAACAAATTATTTACAAGGCTAGCTTTTAAGCATTGCATCATACATTAAACAAGAAATGCATTACATCTCCATCATTAACAACATAATCTTTTCCCTCAACACGCATCTTTCCTGCTTCTTTAGCTTTTAGCTCTGACCCATAGCTAATATAGTCTGCATATGAAATCACCTCAGTCTTAATAAATCCTTTCTCAAAATCAGAATGAATAACTCCGGCTGCTTGTGAGGCTTTTGATCCAATTGGAATTGTCCATGCTCTAACTTCCTTTATCCCTGCGGTAAAATATGTGTGTAGACTCAACAAACTATACGTAGATTTTATTAATTTACTTGATCCTGGCTCATTTAAACCTAAATCATTTAAGAACATTTTCCTTTCCTCATGTTCACTTAATTCATTTATTTCAGACTCTATTCCAGCAGCAAGGATAATTATTTCAGCAGATTCATATTTGAGAGAGTTCTTTACTTTTTCAACATAATTATTTCCATTTAATATACTTCCTTCATCAACATTACAAACATAAAGTACTGGCTTATCTGTTAGAAACTGCATTGGTTTTATATATTTAAGATATTCATCAGTAACGAACTCAATTGACCTTATGTTTCTTGAGTTTTCTAAAACATCTACAATCTTTTTTAATATTAATTCTTCTTTTTGAGATTCCTTGTTCCCAGTTTTGGCAACTCTTGAAACTTTTTCTAATTTTTTTTCAACTACTTCTAAATCTTTTAGCTGTAATTCTATATCAATAATTTCTTTATCCCTTATTGGATCTATTGACCCATCAACATGTACAATATTGTCATTATCAAAGCACCTTAGAACATGTATTATAGCATCTGTCTCTCGAATGTTAGCTAGGAATTTATTTCCTAACCCCTCCCCTTTACTAGCTCCTTTAACCAAACCTGCTATGTCAACTATTTCAACATTGGCAGGTATAACTTTTTCAGGATTAACTAAATTATTTAACTTATCTAATCTGCTGTCAGGAACATTTATTACTCCAATATTTGGCTCTATTGTGCAAAAAGGGAAGTTTGCACTTTGAGCTTTTGAATTTGATAAGCAATTAAACAATGTTGATTTTCCTACATTTGGCAATCCTACAATACCTGCTTTCATAAGAAATTTTTGGAGTGTAAATTTATGATTTTATTATTATTTTAATAAATTTAAGTAGCTCAAAACCTTATTACATGAAACAAATACCATATTTTATTGCATTTTTCCTAGTTTTTAACTGCTCTAATGAATCAATAGATGAAAGCTTAATAAATAACAATCCTTTTAATATTACTGGCAAAATTATTGCGCCTAATGGCGTAGATCCAATATCTGAAGGCAAAATCTCTGTTGTCTCTAACAACTCTACAGTTCAAGAATTTTTTTCTGATGCTACTGGAAATTTCTCATTTTTTCTTAATTATGGAAATTATGACCTAATTATTAGCAAAGGTCTCTTTAGAGCTGAATCATCAATTTCATTAACTGAAAACCCAGATTCGTTTAATTATAACCTAGGAGATATCTCATTTGACCAATTTCCAAGTATTGGGGTTGTTACAGGATATTATGATAATATCGAAAGCATATTATATGATATAGGCTTAGTAAATCCAATTGACGGAACACCTCTATTTGATATTATTGATGGAATAAATTATAATAGAAATGCTAATAAAATTCAAAGTCATAGTCATAATAATCACAGTATTGTACAAAACACATCAAAGAATACTGACTTAGAGCCTAATGTTGATTTTAACTTTTCAGACTTATTAAATAATGGTTCGTTGTTAAATGAATATGATGTTCTATTTTTAAATTGTGGTTTAAATACTGATGAGGCTGAAACAAATGAATCATTATATAATTTTGTTAATGACGGTGGTATTTTATATGCAACAGATTGGACTTATCCTTTTTTAGAAAAATTTAGTACTCTTTCTGGAAATGATTTTCTTACTTTTCAACAACCTTATAAAAGCGGACAATCTTTAAGTACTGAAGCAACTATTCTTAGTAGTGAATTGAACGATTGGTTGAGTATAAATTTTGACCTTACAATTAACAACACTGTACTTATAGATGAATTTTTAAATGCATGGCAAGTTGTCGATGAGTATAATACTAATTCAGTAATTGCATGGTTAGACGGATATGTGGAGTATAATGATGAGAATGGTGAGCTTGTAGGTGACAATAAAGAATTGGCTTTTACTTTTCTTTTAGGCAATGGAGGTGTTTTTTATTCTTCTTTTCATACAGAAAATAATGAAGATGGTTTTTCTTGCGTTGATAGAATAATGGAATATATGGTTTTTGAATTATCAACACTAAGCCAATAGTATTGACTTATTTGTGCATGAGTTTTTGTTTCTCCAATAGCTCGGATTCACTTTCTTTGTTGTTTATATCAGGAATACAACAATCAACAGGGCATACAGCAGCACATTGAGGTTCTTCATGAAATCCATTACATTCTGTGCACTTGTTAGGTGCTATATAATAGATCTCATCACTAATTGGCATTTGACCCTCGTCAGCATTTATTGATGTGCCATTTAAAAGAATTACATCTCCTTGAAGGCTTGTGCCATCTGAATATTTCCAGTTATCAGAAGCTTCATATATAGCCGTATTTGGACATTCTGGTTCACAAGCACCACAATTAATGCATTCATCTGTAATAATTATGGCCATATATTTATAATATTTAATAAATTAGTCTGCAAAACTATAACCTTAAATATCAAAAACAAAACAAAAATAACTGAAATAGAAAAACGTATAAAAGTTTTTGCTGAAATTGGGTATTTATTAAATCAATATTTCTCAAATGTCAATACTGAATGGATAGATCAGTTAAAGCTAAAAGTAAATGAGGCTTCAAACAAAAACCCTTGGTTTACTAAAGAGAATATTGATTTATCATTAAAATATTGGTCACAAGAACTAACAACTAATAAGTTGCAATCTTGGCTGTCTGGTTATAAATTTTTCGATGCTAAGCCTAATACAATAGCCGTTATTATGGCTGGAAATATTCCATTAGTTGGATTTCATGATTTATTATGTGTATTAATAACAGGGAATAAATTAGTGATTAAATTTTCAAATGATGATGATGTTTTAATGAGGTTTATTATAAAATATTTAATTTTTAAGAATCCCAATTTTAAAGATTGTATAATTATAACAGATGCAATTATTAAAGATTTTGATAAGGTAATTGCAACAGGATCAAACAATACTTCTAGATATTTTGATTTTTATTTTAGAGACAAACCTTCTATAATAAGAAAAAACAGGTTCTCTGTGGCTGTTCTATCTGGGAAAGAGAATAAAATTGAATTAGAAAAATTAAGCAATGATATTTTTTCTTTTTTTGGTTTAGGATGTAGAAATGTGTCTAAAATATTCGTTCCAAATAACTATAATTTTGATGAGTTTTTTAAATCGATTTATAAATGGAGGAAAATAATTCAAAATCATAGATACGCCAGCAACTACAACTATAATCGTGCTATAAATCTTATTGATATTCAACCCATTTTAGAAAATGGATTTCTTATTTTAAAAGAAAGCAAAAACAACCACTCTCCTATTTCTGTTTTGCTTTACGAATATTATAGCGACTCTAGTGATTTAAAAAATAAAATTGAATTAATAAAAGATGATCTACAATGTATTGTATCAAAGGATTATTGTAAAAATGAAATTAGTTTTGGTGAAACCCAAAACCCTAAACTTTATGACTTTGCAGATAATCTAGACACAATAGAATTTTTGTTAACAAAATAGTTAAAAAGATTTCGATATTGCATAAATAAATTCTAACACTTATTTACGAAATTTGGTGCTTAATTCTAATTTGATGAAGAAACATAATTTTTGTGCTGGTCCTTCCATATTACCAAAAGAAGTTATAATCCAAGCTGCTGAATCTGTATTAGATATAAATGAAAGCGGATTATCACTATTAGAAATATCTCATAGAAGTAAAACTTTTATAGATATAATGGAAGAAGCCAGAAGCCTAGTATTAGATTTAACAAAGCTTAATGGCGAAGATTATAGTGTTTTATTCTTACAAGGTGGTGCAAGTTCACAATTTTCTATGGTGCCATATAATATTCTTTCAACAAAAGCAGCATATTTAGATACTGGAGCCTGGAGCAATAAGGCAATTAAAGAGGCTAAATTATTTGGAGATGTCAACGTGATTGCATCTTCAAAAGATTCAAATTATAATTACATTCCCGACTATAAAATTCCTGATGATTATGATTATTTCCATTGTACATCAAACAATACAATTTACGGCACTCAAATTCATAAATTTAAAGCCTCCAACACCCCTGTAATATGTGATATGAGTAGTGATATTTTTTCTAGAGAACTAGAATTCTCAAAATTTGATTTAATATATGCGGGAGCACAAAAAAATTTAGGTCCAGCTGGAGCAACACTAGTTATTGTAAAAAACAACATCTTAGGAAAAGTTTCTAGAGAAATTCCTTCAATGATGGATTATAACGTGCATATAAATAAGTGCAGCATTTATAACACGCCTCCTGTATTTCCTGTTTATGTTTCATTATTAAATATGAAATGGTTAAAAAATAATGGAGGAATTAAGAACTTAGAAGAAATGAACACTAAGAAGACAAGTCTACTATATTCAGAGATTGATATTAATCCTCTTTTTAAAGGTCATGCTAAAGAGAAAGATAGATCAAAAATGAACGTAACTTTTAACCTGGTTAATAATGATTTTAAAGAGATATTTGATTCTATGATTTCAAATGCTGGAGTAGTTGGAATTAATGGTCATAGAAGCATTGGAGGATATAGAGCATCAATGTATAATGCATTACCTATTGAAAGTGTGAAAGTTTTAGTTGAAGTAATGAGTGAATTAGAAAATAGAATATAGCATGAAAGTCTTAGCAAATGACGGAATATCAAATAGTGGTGTAGAAAAATTAGAATCTAACGGTTTTGATGTTATAACGGATACTGTTTCACAAGACAATTTAATTAGCTATATCAACACAAACAATGTTGATGCCTTACTTGTTAGAAGTGCTACAAAAGTAAGGAAAGAGCTAATTGATAGTTGTAAGTCTATAAAATTAATTGGGAGAGGTGGTGTTGGAATGGATAATATAGATGTGAAATATGCGAGAGATAAAGGAATTAATGTTATAAACACTCCTGCAGCATCTTCTTTATCTGTAGCAGAACTTGTTTTTGCTCATCTTTTTGGATGTGTCAGATATCTATACCTGTCTAATAGGAATATGCCTCTTGAAGGTGATACCAAATTTAAGGAATTAAAAAAATCATATGCTAAAGGCACTGAGCTTAGAGGGAAAACATTGGGAATTGTTGGTTTTGGGAGAATTGGTCAAGAAGTTAATGTTAATAATGATTTAACTAAAGGTCAACTTAGAGAGATAAGTGTAGAAAATTTTTTAAAAATTTCTAATAAGAAGATAAACAAGTTTTTAAGAGATAATCGTTTTCCTTCAAAGTATTCTGTTTCTATAATAAGATCTATGATTAAAAATGGTGATATACTACCTTATTCATTGGTAGAATATCTAGAAGATTCAAATACTTTACTTTATGATACTCCTGTAATTGGGGCGGAAGTTTATATGTCAGAAAATTATGGGAATACGTGGAAGAAAGTCAATGAAGATGATTTATTTAATTTATTTTATTCTTATGGATATTATTTTGGAGAGATTAGGGTTGACCCTCAAAACCCTGCTAAAGTATATACAATGGGAGTCCCAATTGTTAAATCAAATGATTATGGTAAGACTTGGGAATCAATTGATTATGAAAATATGCACGGGGATTTCCATGCTTTATGGTTAAATCCAAATAGAACAGGTCATTTAATTGTTGGTAATGATGGAGGCGTAAATATTAGTTACGATGATGGAGATAATTGGATGAAATATAATAGTCCTTCGGTTGGTCAGTTTTATGACATAAATATCGATATGAAAAAACCTTATAATGTTTATGGTGGTTTTCAAGATAATGGAGTTTGGATGGGACCATCAAATTACACCTCAAGCTTAAGATGGCATAGTTCTGGTAAATATCCATGGAAATCAATTTATGGTGGTGATGGAATGCAAACAGAAATAGATTTTAGAGATAACGAAACTGTTTATACGGGCTCACAGTTTGGTAATTATTCTAGAGTTAATACTAGAACTGGAGAAAGAAAAAGAATTACTCCATTACATAAATTAGGAGAAAGGCCATATAGATGGAATTGGGAAACACCAATATATTTATCAAGACACCAACAAGATATATTATATATGGGATCTAATAAGTTTCACAGATCATTGGATAAGGGAAATAATTTTGAAACACTTTCAGGTGATTTAACGAAAGGAGGCATAAAAGGAAATGTTAGCTATGGGACATTAACAACTATTATGGAATCTCCTTTGAAGTTTGGTCTAAGATATGGTTTGGATTGTGCAAGCCGGGCTTTCTG
>PVBE010185819.1_pt1 | contig 11987 bp, 12 predicted proteins | sample 1631181 | NCBI WGS metagenome assembly PVBE01 (sample SAMN08397723, study PRJNA350692) | Marine metagenome, whole genome shotgun sequencing project. | isolation source: water | place: Pacific Ocean | collected 2012-04 | reverse complement strand
ATGGAGATCGCCTGCGCCGCTTATCCTGATCATACGGCTTTTAATTCAAACGAGAAGTATTTTGATGCCAAAAGCGATCCGGATAATCCCCGCTGGCTCATGGTTGATGTACGGTTCAAGAAAAAATTCAAAAACCCGGTGACGCTACAGTCGATTAAGGCGCAGAAGAAGCTTGGCGATATGCGCCTGGTGCAGCGTGGCAACCGACTCTCGATCCTGCCAGTGACAGCGCTCGAGTGGCGGCACATCCTCAAGATGGCAGGAGGCCCGTGATGGGCTTATTAAGATCTTGCGGCAGCGCGTCTTGGTTCAGATTGCTCCTGCCATTTGTTGCGGTTTTTTCACTGGCCTGCAGCGCGAGCGCGGCAGCTCAAAATCAAGGAGACAAGATTATGGTCGAGATGACCACTTCCAAAGGCGTAATAGAGTTGGAATTGGACGCCAAGAACGCACCGGTGACGGTTGCCAATTTTTTAGAATATGCAAAAAGCGGCCATTATGACGGCACGATTTTTCACCGGGTGATTCCCGGTTTTGTCATCCAGGGTGGTGGTCTGGAAAGCGGTATGGGTGAAAAAGCAACCCGCACGCCGATCAAGAACGAAGCCGACAATGGTTTGAAGAATCTGACCGGCACTATCTGCATGGCCCGCACCAATGAACCGCATTCCGCGACCTCGCAGTTTTTCATCAACCTGAAAGACAACAGTTTCCTTGACCATACCGAAAAAACTGCCAGCGGCTGGGGCTATGCAGTGTTTGGGCGGGTGACCTCAGGTATCGATGTTGTTGAGGCTATCGCTGCGGTGCAGACGGGTACTGTAGGTTATCACTCCGATGTGCCACTGGAAGAAATTGTGCTTGAGAAGGCCGTTGTGAACGACTAGATAAGACTGAATGGTTTGCCAATCTGTGTAGACTCATGAATTGGATGAAACGCTAACCAGGATGTTCTAGATTTCAAGTAGCCTGTTCTGTAAATGAGTAACTCGATAGTGGAGTCGCTGCTTTATCTGAGTGGTTGTTTTGGGGTGTTCTGGTAATGAAACTCCAGTTGCTCTGAGAACTTCTAATCTTAATTTATGTCGTGCGGACTGAAGAAAGAGCGGGTCCCGAGAAAATCGTTGAGATTTGCTGACTAATTGGGAGTGAGGTAGCGTCAAATGACAGCCGATCCGTAATGCAATTGCCTTGAGATCATCGTCCATTGATTCAAAGTCCGCCAAGAGGCAATTTTCAGGATAATTCAATACCAGCTGGCCCATGGTTCTTTGGTACAGCACTACCGAAATCAGTAGTTTTTCCCATTTATTGTGACATCTCAAAGTAAGATCTGAAAATTCCGGAAGTGAGGAAGTAATCATCTGATAGTAGGCATAGATTTCATCAACACGAAGATCGAAGTCATAACGTCTCTCTATCAGCCCACCCAGCCGATAATAGGTATAAAGCGTCATCAGCGGGTTTGAGCGTAGAAACACAAAGAGAGCAGGCAATCCCATTAAACTAAAAATTTCAATCAAGGTCGGCACGTTGAAAAGAAGACGAACTTCTTTGATTACAACGTTCCTTCCGTAATAGCCTAGGATGTGTGTCAGATAATCTTCAAGCATACTCCGATATTGATCACGAGTTGTCTCATTTCTAATGAGATGTAAGGTGGCAAGGGTGCCTCCATCTATTTGATACTCTTTTTGGTCGTCTAAATCCGGTGCATTTCTAAACAATCGAGCGATCTCTTGGAAGAGCGGCACTGAATAGTTCGAGTGATTAAAGCTAACCGGCTCAAATGCAAAGTTATATTCTAGCGAGCGCCCAAGATAGTTCTGGAATGTCGTAGTACCGGATCGTGCAAAGCCCAGTAATACAATAGGGGTCGATTTGGGGTTGGGGCTAAATGATGAGTAAGATGCATGTTTGGCCGAAATGGACTTTTGCCCAACAAGTCCAAGAAGGCGGTGCAGGAGTAAGCGTGGAGATTTTGACAATGAACGCACAATTCTTAACGACGTTGACTCTGGTTCATGTGATGCAGTGAGCGCAAAGTCTAAACTGAACAATTATAAAGGGAATTCAATTTGATCTCTTCCGAATATTGGAAGGCTTTGAGAATGCGACATGATATTTGAATCGCTAAGTGACGGACTTTTTTGGTCTAAATGGCTTCCACAGCTCGTTTACCCACTGAATCTCAGTCTGTATTTGTCATTAGTAGCCCTATTGTTGATATGGAAAGGCCGACAGCATTTGGCAACATTATTGTTGTCAGCGGCAATACTGGTTGTGCTGATCTTTTCTTCCCCTTTGTCGGTGATGCTATATCATAACCACGAGACTATCCACCGCTCGGGACCAATATCGGATTTGCCACGAGCTGATGCCATAGTCGTGTTGTCCGGGGATGTGGGAATTCCAGTACCACCTCGGCAGTACAGCCAAATAGGCGGGAATCGACTGTTGCACGCATTTCGTTTGTTTCAGGCGCAGAAGGCGCCTCTCATCATCATCTCGGGTGGTAACGTATTCCAGAACGATAATGTCGAATCAGAGGCTTTGTACTCCCTGCGGATTCTTCGGGAGTGGGGTGTTGAGCAAGAGAGTATTCTGGCCGAGTCTGGTAGTAGAAATACGTTCGAAAATGCCCTAAACACAAAAAAACTGCTTCAAGCTCATCGAATCAGTAAAATACTGCTTGTGACAGATGCGTTGCACATGCCACGCGCATTTTCTACTTTTCAACATACAGGGATTGACGTCGTCGCGTCTCCGTCAGGTTATGCAGTTGCTGAATACAGCAGGCCAACGCTACTCCAGTGGTGGCCAAAGGTGGAGAATCTAATGATTGCGAAGCGAGTGATCAGAGAAAAATTGGGCATTATGGTTTACCGTCTTCGCGGATGGTCTGATTAAGAACTGTAAGACTTTAATCTATGCGCAACCTAATACTTGATTGTTCAGTTGTAATAGAAGCCTGTCGGAACCCAGACTCAAATGCGCTGCTTTTCGAGACGTTGAATAGTGCTCGAAAAGCGGACGTCGATATTTGGATTTACACGGCTGAGGCTAGTTCCATATTACAGTCACTTTCCTCCACAAATCCTCTCGGAGAAACCTCTGGAAACCAAAAAGAAAATAATCCAAAAAGTTTATTCAAGGCTTTTGTGCGTGACTGCCAGTGGCTTGCAACTCTAGCAGACGATCTATCGGATCTGGATTGTGCAGATCTTGTTCAGGCAGCATTACTAAAGGCTTCGGCTCGACTTGGTGACGACACCAAAATTCTTACCTTTTCTCAGGACAGATTGAAAGCTGGCTTGCCATTTATCACCCTTACAGAGTTAGTTTCTTTACCTCCAGAGAAGCAGATCAGCTTTATTGACTTAAGGCGCCAGCAAAGCAAAATTCGAGGATCATTGGAATCTCGCATCCACCAGGTGCTGCACCATGGCCGGTATGTTTTTGGATCGGAAATCGAAGATCTTGAGTTACAGCTTGCTAATTATGTCGGTGTTAGCCATTGCGTCTGTGTGTCGAGTGGAACAGATGCGCTCTTAGCTTCTTTAATGGCAATCGAGATTCAACCGGGCGATGAAGTTATCACATCACCGTTTTCTTTCTTCGCTACAGCAGAGGTCATGTCACTTTTGGGTGCAGTTCCTATGTATGTGGATATTGAACCCACGAGTTTCAACATAGATGCCACTAAGATTGAGGCAGCGATTACTCCTAGAACCAGAGCGATAGTGCCTGTGAGTCTATATGGACAGTGCGCGGATATGGATGTGATCAACGAGATCGCTATTCGCCATGACTTGATAGTGATCGAAGACGCAGCTCAGAGTTTTGGGGCAACCTATAAAGGAAAACGTTCCGGGTCACTAAGCAACCTAGCATGTACGAGCTTCTTCCCAGCTAAGCCGCTCGGGGCTTATGGTGATGGGGGCGCATGTTTTACCGATGATCCTGGACTTGCGGAATTACTCCGACAAGTGCGTGACCATGGCCAGGATAGTCGATATCATCATGTCCGAATTGGAATCAACGGCCGGATGGATACACTTCAGGCTGCGGTACTGCTCTCGAAAATTCCTATCTTCGAGGACGAGATAAATCGTAGGCAGCTAGTTGCATCGAGGTACTTAGAAGGCCTGTTGTATTTACAGAGACAGGGAGGCCTGGTGCTTCCAGAGGTTAGAGGGAGCCGGACATCAAGTTGGGCGCAGTACACAATAAGGCTGTCGGACCGGGAAGCCGTCAGAGCAGCCATGGCCCAGCAGGGTATACCAACCACTGTACATTATCCGACGACACTTTATAGCCAGCCGGCACTTCGAGATCGGAGCATTGATTGTCCTGAAAGTGAGTCGGCAGCCGAATCGGTGCTTAGTCTTCCAATGCATCCTTACCTAGAGAAGGAAGCGCAAGGTCAAATCATCAAGAGCTTGGCTGGTATTCTTGGTTCGGACGGCAGCGATTGCTGATGGATAAAAAGGACGTGTTTTTTGAAGAGCTAGATCGGATCCAGGATTTGATCTATTGGAGCCTATAAACTTGGATGTCTTGATTACCGGTGTTGCGGGCTTTATTGGCGCGGCTCTCGCTAAGACACTACTGGAACAGGGCCATAGTATTACCGGTGTTGATAATCTGAACGACTATTATGATGTGTCTCTAAAAGAATCACGCCTAGAAGTATTGCAAGAATTCGAACAGTTCGAATTTACTAAGATAGATATCTCACATCGTGAATTAATAGCAACGCTTTTTGAGAAATCAGAATTTGACTCAGTGGTAAATCTCGCAGCGCAGGCCGGTATTCGATACTCAATCGAGAATCCTGCTGCCTATGTTGATTCAAATCTAGTTGGGTTTGGCAACATCCTTGAGGGATGTCGACACACTAAGGTAGGGCGACTCATCTATGCGTCGTCGAGTTCTGTTTATGGTGCAAATAAGAGTTTGCCGTTTTCAGAAGCAGACCGGGTTGATCACCCGATTTCACTCTACGCAGCGACTAAGAAAGCAAACGAGCTTATGGCGCATGTCTATTCTCATCTCTATGGGCTAAATACAATAGGCTTGCGATTTTTTACTGTTTATGGGCCCTGGGGTCGTCCAGATATGGCCCTTTTCAAGTTCACCAAAGGAATTCTAAATAGTGAGCCGATTCCTGTTTATAACGAAGGGAATATGGTTCGAGATTTCACTTATATTGACGATATCGTAGAAGGAGTAGTTCGAGTAATTATGGCGCGATCGCCGGCCGGGCATGATACAAACGCTGGAATGGCGGAGAACCTGGAAGCGCCGGCTAAGGTATATAACATCGGTTGTAGTCGGCCGGTCCAATTAATGGAATACATACGTGCTCTAGAATCTGCACTGGGTAAAAAAGCAAAGTTGGATTTGATGCCTATGCAGGATGGTGATGTACCAGTTACTGAAGCGGATGTGAGCGCGTTGCAAGCGGAGTTTGACTATCGACCTCACACAACAATCAATGAGGGTATCGCAAGGTTTGTTGAATGGTATAGGTCTTACTATGATGAATAATCGCCTTTTCCACGGCGCGACATAAGCAATATGCCCAAATGGCTGACATCGGCAGGATTGCGCGGATTAGTTCTGCTCATTCATGATGTGATCGCTCTCGGGGCATCGATCATGGTGGCTTACCGGATCAGGCTCGAGTATGACCCACCGACTATCTTAGAGTGGCACGTTCTCGGTGTCGTTATTTCAATCATTACAGTTTTATATCTATCAAATTCGTACCACGTGGAGCGTGGAGAATCATCGGCAAGACTAGCAGTTCGTGCGTTTATAGCGGTGGGGTTAGCGGGAGTAGTGATTGCTGCCGTTGTCTATGTTGTTGAGCCGGCTAGGTCGGTAACTTTTTTTTGGCAGGGAAATCTTTCACTGAGTCTCTTTATATTTGCGGTCTGGGCCAGCTCATTGCGTTACCTCTTGAGTATTGCGTATCAGCGCTGGAGTACGACACGATGCTGGCTTGTAATTAGAGATCAAGAACACTCAGCCGAATTAAAAAGAATCAGAAATGCTGCGTCTGATGGCATCAGGATTGAGTCCATCGATTTAGAGAATCTTACAGACCCAACCACCAGGTTGAATCAGGCAGGGGGTAAGATCGTTATCAAGACCAGTGAGCGTATTTGCTATCAAAATGAAGTAGAGGGGTTGGTTTTGGATTCAACAAGGCGATTGCATGCAGAGTTGATCAGGGATTTAATAATGGTGCGCCTGACAGGGATTCGGGTGCTCAACTACGCAGAATTTTTCGAGGAGCATTTTTCGTTAATTCCGATTCTTGATGCCCAAAGTCTATGGCCTCTTTTTTCGGAGGGTTTTGCCTTGCAACCTGGTAGAGTTCATTGGCGCATAAAAAGAGCTTTAGATTTCACTGTTGCAACTTCGGTTTTCATTGCGGTTTCCCCGATTGTTGTATTGCTAATGGTATTGGTGCGGATGACAAGTCCGGGTCCTGCCCTGTTTGCCCAGGAACGAATTGGCCTGGCGGGGAGAAAATTCAAACTGTTCAAACTGCGGACGATGATCGTTCATGCCCCTGACGATAGCCAGAGATGGACAGCTAAACAAGACGAACGCATAACGTCAATTGGGCATGTCCTTCGAAAGTATCGACTGGATGAGTTGCCGCAGTTAATTAATGTGATAAGGGGTGAGATGAGTCTTGTGGGGCCACGTCCAGAACAACCGGATATTGTTAGTGAGCTCGAGACGGAAATCCCATTTTACGACGCACGCCATATTGTTAAGCCGGGGATCAGTGGTTGGGCACAGGTAAATTATCCTTACGGATCGTCGGTCAGTGACGCACGAAGGAAAATGGAGTATGACCTCTATTACATGAAGCACTATTCGATTTTTCTTGATCTATACGTCGCGCTTCGTACGTTGCGTGTGGTCGTGTCGAGAGGAGGTCGTTAGGTGATGCGCAGAGAGTCAAGGTTGGAGTCTCAATATTTTGTTTTTCAGGACGATGTACTGGAGTTGTGCAAGGCAATTGATCACAAGTCGTTGTCCGTCTGGAGAATTGGGAGTTAAGTTGTGGAATACTTCGCCGGTAGATTTGAAAACAAAAAAGTGCTTATTCTTGGGCATACCGGGTTTAAAGGAGCGTGGTTAACACTGTGGCTGAGAAAATTAGGTGCCAAAGTGTTTGGGGTTTCTCTAGATATACCAACTGATCCATCGCATTTTGACGCGGCAGGTTTCGATCAGATCTGTGAATCACATTTTATTGATATTAGAGACCGCCACGCTCTTCTGGGTCTTTTTCTTGAGATTCAGCCGGACTTTGTCTTTCATCTCGCAGCTCAAGCACTGGTTCGGCTGTCCTATGATGATCCGATAAAAACCTTCGAAACCAATACCCTTGGTACGCTCAATGTTCTTGAGAGTCTACGTCGACTTTCTACTCCTACGACTGCAATTATTATCACCAGCGACAAAGCTTATGAGAATGTCGAAATGGTGCATGGATATCGCGAGTCGGATCGTCTGGGCGGTAAAGACCCCTATAGTGCATCAAAAGGCGCAGCAGAACTGATTATCAGTGGATTCCATCGCTCCTTTTTCTTATTGCCTGATTGTAAAGTGCGAATAGCGATCGCACGTGCGGGTAACGTAATTGGTGGTGGGGATTGGGCTGCAGATAGACTGATCCCGGATGCAGTAAGAGCGTGGTCAAGTAAACGTCCTCTAGAGGTCCGGGCGCCACATGCCACCCGCCCCTGGCAGCATGTATTAGAACCACTTAGTGGGTATCTACACTTGGCATCAGAACTAACATCGCGAGATGACTTGCTGGGCGAGCCCTTTAATTTTGGGCCTCGCGCTGAGGATCTAGCAACTGTAGGAGAGGTTGTGAGAACTTTTGCTGAGAATCTGGAGAATCTTAAAGTTATTGAATCTGATCATAGCGATGTCGAGCGATACCCCGAGGCCGGTTTGCTGAAACTTGCGTGCGATAAAGCCCAGAATAAGCTTAATTGGCAGCCTGTTCTTAGACTTTCTGAAGCAGTAGCTTTGACAGCCGAGTGGTACCAGAAGTTTTATTCAGAGCCTGGAAACACCCACAAAATTTCACAAGAGCAGTTAATGGATTATTGTCAGTTAGCAGCAAAGCGTGGATCCAAATGGGTGCAACCGCAGTAGGTAAAATTGCAAGGTGAGACCTACAGCCACTCCATTGCAACGAATAAATGTTGAGGGAGGCGATGTATTGCATGTGCTTAAATCCCAAGACAGAACTTTTCGGGGCTTTGCTGAGGCGTATTTCTCTCTGATTAGGAAGGACTTCATCGAGCCTTGGCGTCGACACCATCATGCGACGTTAAATCTTGTAGTACCTTCAAGGGCGGTTAGATTTGTTGCCACTATCAGGGGTGATGCCTTTGAAGAAACTATATTTTCAAGTCAGAATAACTTTGCGCGATTGACTATCCCGCCGGGACCATGGCTTGCGTTTCAGGGGCTTCAAAAAGAAGAAAGCATCATCCTTAATATCTCCGATCGAATTCATCAAGGTAATGAAATCGATCATTGTGGTTTAAATAAGTTTAACTATGAATGGTAGCCCCCTAACCACGGTAGTTGTAGGAGCGGCAGGGTATATAGGGGGGCATATATGCCGAGAGTTATCGGAACAGGGCATAACAGTACATGCGTTCAGTCGTAGGCGACGGGAAACGGAGCCGTTAGGCGTCCCTAACCGGTTCTACTACACTGGCGATCTCTGTAATCGAAAGACTATCGACTCAATAGTAAATCTAAACCCGGACGCAATAATTTATTGTGTTTCCCTTGATCAAGACAAGAGTGAAGTCGATACCGAACGGGCGGTAGCGATTAACGTAACCCCGCTTTGGACGCTAGTCGATAACCTAAATCGAAAGATTAAGAAACCTGTCAGATTTGTGTATTTATCCACCACCCATGTCTATGGCACTCTTGATGGCAGGATTACTGAGGAAAGCATTCCACAGCCAAGAACGGTGTATGGACTCACTCATCTTATGTGTGAGCAGGTGCTTGGGCGTTATTCTTTCCTTGGGACTATTGAACCAATATCGGTCCGCTTATCTAATGGTTATGGCCCACCCATGTCGGAGAACCCTGGATGCTGGACGCTGGTACTCAATGATTTCTGCCGTTCGGTTATCGAGAAAGAGAAAATTCAGCTAAGTTCCGATGGCACGCCCCAAAGAGACTTTTTATACGTAGAGGATATTGCATCATCCATAGTTAGGTTGCTCCAAATTCCCTACCAGGAACTCATGCAGGTTTATAATATTGGCAGTGGCAATACCAAAACCGTGCTTGAGTTAGCAATCGAAGTGCAGCAAGTATATTTCAAGCGTAGCGGATGCCGTTGCCCGATACTTCTAGGAAATGGTGAAGTAGCTTTGGAAGCTAGCAATATGGCCAGATGTAAAGTTGAGCGGCAATTTGTGTTCGATGTCTCGGCCAGCCGTGCGCTCGGAATGAGCACGAATGTTCCGCTCGTAGACGGGGTGAATAAGCTTTTTGATTTCCTAGAGGGTCGGTGTCGATGAAGCTGGTTATTCTTGCAGGTGGCTATGGTACGAGACTGGCAGAGCGAACAGATCTTGTGCCCAAGCCAATGGTCGAAATTGGCGGCAAGCCAATGTTATGGCACATTATGAAAGTCTTTTCTCATCAAGGATTTACTGACTTTATTGTGGCGCTTGGGTACAAAGGTGAAAGCATCAAAGAGTTCTTTCTGAACTATAAGAGCTTTCAATCAGATTTGACCATCAATTTAGAAAGTGGAAAAGTAGACCTGCACTCCAATGATGACGTGGATGACTGGACAGTCACTCTGGTTGATACGGGTGCAGATGTAATGACCGGGGGGCGTATTAGGCGACTTCGTCCATTTATCGGAGACGACACCTTTATGATGACCTATGGGGATGGTATCGCCGATATAGAACTGGGTAGGTTGGTAGATTTTCACAAACGACAGGGAACTAAGGCAACGCTAACCGCGGTTCACCCTAAGGCGCATTATGGAGAATTAGATCTAGACGGCGGCCTCGTAACACACTTTATGGAGAAACCCATTTTTCGGCAAAGCTGGATAAATGGGGGTTTCATGGTTTTAGAGCCATCGGTTATTGATCTAATTGATGGCGACGATACGGTTTTTGAACGCGAACCCCTCGAAGAATTGAGTCAGAGTGGGCAATTATCTGCGTATAAACATCCTGGCTTTTGGCAGTGTATGGATACGCTGCGCGATGTGCGCTACCTAAATAGTTTGTGGGATAGCGGGACCGCGCCTTGGCGTATATGGTAGCACTCGAATTTTTGCCTTTCTTTAGCGTTGTAATTCCCACGTTTAATCGAGCAGGCCTTCTAGGCGTTGCTCTTAGGTCCGTTCTTCAGCAAACGTGTCCTGATTTTGAACTGATCGTTGTCGATAATGGCTCAACCGACGAAACAAAGATCTCGATATCAAGGATAGGAGATTCTAGAATCCGCTACATCTATCAAGAAGGCAGTGGATCCCCGGCCTCGCCTCGCAATCACGGGATTCTCGAAGCGCGAGGTAATTGGATCGTATTTCTCGATTCCGATGATACCTGGGACCCACGTAAACTTGAGGTGACGCAAAGAAAGTTGAGCGCCACAAGTTGTGATTTCCTTGTGCATCAGCAGCGACTCGTAAATTCCCAAGGTCAGATACGAGGGTTCATGGGCCCAGAAGAAAATAATCTGACGTATCAGAATCTTTTGTTGACTGAAAACAAAATCGCAACATCGAGTGTTGCAATCCGTAGGGAATTCCTGCAGGCGAATAATTTAATGTTTAATGAAAGTACACGGTACGCGGCTGTTGAGGATTACGATCTTTGGTTGCGGGTCTTGGCAGTTGGAGGGCGTCCCGGAGTAATTGATGAGGCACTGGGGACAAATATTGAGGCAGAAAGCCATATGGGTGTGCCTAGCCTGTTCTTCAAGAATCTACACAACTTATTCAAGGATCATGCATGGAAAGTACAGGAGTTTAGTCAGAATCCAAAACAACTGGAGAAGAGACTGTTCGCGGGGGTTGCCCTACGTAATGCGATGACCAGAGCAAGGCAAAAAAAATTCTTGCAAACGATCTTTCTTGTTGGGCAGGCATTATATCTTTGCCCCTCAGAGGCGCGGCGCTACGCAGCACTGCGTTTTCGTCAGAGGCGCGATAGGCGAACCCGGAGACTCGCCTAGACTAAATGAAGATTTTATTTGTCGTTACTGATTTTGGTGTATTTGGCGGGGGAGAGCGGGTCGCTACAAATTTGGCCCGGGCGCTTCAACAAGACTATGGTCATTCAGTTGGGATTCTGTCGTTTCAAAAGATCACGGCGCCAGCCCCTTTCAACCGGGAATGCCTTCTCATGAAGACGTCACTCGACCTAAACCTTTACCGTTCAAATCACATAAAGAAAGTCGCCGTCAAGATTCAATCTTTGATTAAATTAAAAAGGTTCTTAAAGACGCAAGATTGGCAAATTGTGCTGGGAATAGGCACTTATCCAGCGACTATTCTCGCATTGATTCAATCCTCACCAACAATACGGATCGGTTGTGAGCATGCATCTTTGGTGTCGACCCCAACTGTGTGGCGAGCGCTAAGAAGGTATGCCTATCCAAAATTAGATCACCTCATTGTCTTGACAAAAAGATCATTACCGGTGGCGTGCAATCTAAACAAAAACGTAAGTGTCATACCAAATAGCCCGAGCATGCCTCTATTTGGTACAGTAGATGTTAATGCCCACCGGGTTCTTGGAGTTGGAAGGCTTGATGTGAACAAAAGCTTCGATAAGTTGATCGAAGCCTTCAGTTATGCAGTCAAGGATCATCCTTCATGGGAGCTTCGGATTATTGGAGAAGGAGATCAAAAAAACGCACTACAAGAACAAATTGCT